>Ga0208644_1001069_pt1 | contig 23652 bp, 22 predicted proteins | sample VirMetDEL_Nov_18_FD_184517 | JGI IMG/M metagenome (GOLD analysis project Ga0208644, IMG submission 184517) | Aqueous microbial communities from the Delaware River and Bay under freshwater to marine salinity gradient to study organic matter... | ecosystem: Environmental > Aquatic > Marine >...
CGTCAACACCGCCCTACTCGATGCGACTGGAACACGGCGCCTCTTCATCCACCCGCGCTGCAAGGAACTAATCAAATCCCTCCGCACCCTGACTTATGCCCCCAACACCGGCCTCCCCAACAAAAACCTGGGCGTGGATCACGCTTTTGACGCTCTCGGCTACCTGTGCCTACAAACTTTCAACCTGGCCAAGCCAGAATCTCTGGGGAAAACCAACTATCGTGTCTGGTAGATACCTTCTCCTGGCGCACCATGAGCATGAAAAAGGGGACGACAAAATCGGGTAAGAAGGTCAAGAAGGGGTACAAATAGTGCCCAAAAAAGGCCTTTACGCAAACATCAACGCTAAGCGCAAGCGTATCGCTGCAGGCAGCGGCGAAAAAATGCGCACCCCTGGATCTAAAGGCGCCCCCACGGCCAAAGCCTTCAAAGAATCCGCCAAAACCGCCAAAAAACGGAGAAAATAGTGGCCCTAACCATCACCCGTGGCACGAATTTAGTCGAGTACCACGAATCCACCCCCCTCACCGAAGTTAATGACGCCCTAGAAGTCCATGCCGACAGCAGCGAATTCACCTTCGCCGCCGTCGTAACAGGTGGCGCCAACTTCACTCTCGCCCTCGAAACCAACTTCAACGGCGGCAACACCTGGTTCACCATCGACACCAGCAAAACAATCAACTCCAACGGCCAATACATCTATTTCTATACAGGTAAACCCTGTAATCGCATCCGCCTTCGCATCGCCTCCATCTCCTCTGGCACACCAAGCGTGATTCCCCACATCGGTGTTGCATATCACGGCTAATGATTCAAACAGTAAGTGGCGGCTGCATCCACATTGAAATAGATGCAGAAGACGGGCTAACCCACGCCACATTTGTATTTAAGACACCCCAAAACCCCCAAATACTGGGCGATTTCGTAAGCAAAATTTCCCAAGGCATCGAAGTACTGGTACCAATAGACGACCCAGACGAAGAAGAGGACGACGATTAGTGCCAAAATAAGTACACAGTAGGAGTCCGACCGTGGTCTACAGCGGCAATATCCCCCCAACCGGCGCTGTAGTAAGCGAGTCGCCGTTCGTCCGCAGCCTCGAAGTCATCGCAATGATGGCCGACTGGAGCGTAATGGCTGCAGTAACGCGTGGAACGAACTACCTGCGCGACATGAGCGAGAAATACCTCCCCCAAGAACCCCGCGAAGACGACGACGCATACCAAACCCGCGTAGACCGCAGCGTCCTAAGCCCCTACACCAGCCGCCTAATTGAAACAGCGGCTGGCGCCATCCTGCGCAAACCCATCCACATCGAGGGCGACCCCTACTGGCTGGAGCTAAGCCAAAACATCGACGGCATCGGCTCGAACATCAACGAGTACGCCCGCCGTGCCTTGGTCAGCAGCATGACCTATGGCCACAGCGCCATTTTGGTTGACTACCCAGCTGCAATGGGCGCCGCAAATTTGGCAGAAGAACGCGCCCAAGGCCGCCGCCCCTACTTCATCCACGTGGACGCCCCCCAAATCTGGGGCTGGCGCCAAGCCGACACCATGCCTGGCTCCCCTCTGACCCAGGTCCGCATCCACGAGTACACCACCCGCCCACTAAACGATTTCGGCGAAGAGCAGATCGAGCAAATGCGGGTGATCTACCCCGGCCGCTACGACCTCTACACCCTCGGCCAAGACGTAGTTGAATTCACGCAAACGGGCGGCTACAGCCTCGACGAAATCCCGATGGTGCCGATCTACAGCAACCGCCGGGGCATGTTGCGCTCCCTGCCACCCCTGCTGGACATCGCCAACCTCAACATCACCCACTACCAACGCCAAGCCGACCTAATCCACGCCCTACACATCGCCGCCATGCCCACCCTTGTCCTAGAGGGCTGGGACGACACCACCGGCAGCGCAACGATGGGCGTGAACTACGCCATCGCCATGCAACCAGGCAACAAGGCGTACTACGTCCAAGCCGACGCAACCAGTTTCGACGCCCAAATGGCCGAACTCCAATCCCTGGAGCAACAGATGTCCACCTTGGGCGTCACCAAACTGTTCGGCCAGAAATTCGTAGCCGAATCCGCCGAGGCCAAGCGCATCGACCAAGCCCAATCCAACAGTGTGCTCTCGATCATCAGCCAAGAACTGGAGAGCGCCCTAAACCAGGCCTACGGTTTTGCCGCCCAATACGTGGGCATCGAACCCCCTGAAATCAAAATCGACCGCGACTTCGACTACTACCGCCTGATCGGCCAAGACATCTCCGTCATCACCCAACTCAACCAACTGGGCAAGATCAGCGACCAAATGCTGCTGGAAATCCTCCGCCGAGGCGAAATCCTGCCCGACAACATCAACATCGAGGACGAACTGGCCGCCAGCACCGAAAACGCCCTCGCCCTGCCCGAACCAGCCGAGAACACTGGAACCCCCGACATGAACCAGCGCCTAGAAGCAGCTAATTCTTAAGTGCTAATCTAGATATGTTCGTGTAACACATTACCGTGCCTGAAGAACAGCAAGTAACACCTCCTGTGGAGAATGTTGCAGCTCAACCTGTGGTTGAAAGCTCCGATCTGGCAGCCCAACTGGAAGCAATCAAAGCAAAGAACGCGGAGCTTATTGCAGAACGCCGCAAAGACCGAGATAACCGCGAAACACTCCAGAAGCAGCTGGACGAACTACGCAGCGCCCAACAAAGCGCCCAAACCCAGAAACTTGCCGAATCCGGCGAGTTCAAAACTCTCTGGGAGCAAGCCCAGGACACCGTTGCGGACCTAAAGCAGCAACTCGTCGAACGCGACGCAAAGATCTCCTCAATGGAGACATCTTTCACGCAAGAACAACTTAAAGCAGGCGCAATCACACAACTTTCGCAGGCTGGTGCACTTGCCCCCGATCAGCTGTATCGTTTAGTGCAAGAGAACCTTCGCACCAAAGATGGTCAGCCTGTGGCTGTCGTCGGAGGTGTCGAAGTTCCGGTTGGCGAGTATATCGCCAACTTGAAAAACCCCGGCAGCGGTTACGAGCATCACTTTGCTGCTACGAACCGCGCCGGCATGGGTGTCGCAGGTAGTGCCCGCGCCACCGCCCTCCCCGGTCAATCCAACCCTTGGTCACAAGAGGGCTGGAACATCACACAGCAGATGGTGATGCTGTCTAGCGATCCCGATCGCGCACGTCTCCTAAAAGCTGAGGCCGGACGATAAGCCCCTGTGGGGCAACCGCTAACAACGACTCCACCGGAGCTACACAATGTCTGCTTTTAATGGCAACTGGTCTGGGGGTACATTCCTTTCCAACCTAGTTGCACGCCCCGAATTCCTCCAGTACACCTCGGAGGCAATTTTCGAGCAATCCCGCTGGATCCAGAGCGGCATCATCCAGCGCAACGCTGCCCTGGACGCCCGCGCCGGCGGCACCCGCGTGCGCGTGCCCTTCTTTGACCCCATCGCCCCGACTGAGACCCAAATCCTCAGCAACAGCACCTGGGGCGGCGGTGGCGGCTATTTGGTGCCGGCAAACGTGACTGCCGACGAGCAGATCATGACGATCCTGCACCGTGGCTTCGCCTATGCAGCCGACGACCTCAGCAAGCTCGGCACCGGCTCTGATCCCCTGAGCCATGTCCGTGACCAGCTGACCGCTGCGATCAACAAGCTGAAGACCGCCACCCTGTCCAACCACCTGCTGGGCCTGTTCGGCGGCATTACCGGCAACGGCGTCCTCGGCCCCAACCAGACCAACAAAACTCTGGCTGGTGTCCCTGGTTCGCTGACCGAATCCAACTACCTGACGGTTGCCAATGTTGTGGCTGCCAAGTCTGTGCTGGGTGAGCGCGGCGACGAGTTGGATAGCATCGCTATGCACTCGAACGTTGCCTACTACCTGCAACAGGTAGGCATGCTGACCTTCAGCACCTCTGCACTGGCTGCCTCTGGCGCCGTGACTTGGGGTGGTGGCGGCGTGGGCGTCCGTTCGACCGACGTGCCTTTCTTCGCAGGCATGCGCGTCGTAATCGACGACCAGCTGACCTATCTGACCGGCGGCACTGCCACCCACGCGGTGAAGTACCCGGTCTACCTGTTCAAGTCAGGCGTTGTTTCCGAGGGCATCCAACAGGATCTCCGCCTCGCCGCCGACCGCAACATCCTGTCCATGCAGGACGTGCTGGCAGTGGACTACCACTACGGCTACCACGTGACTGGCACGAAGTGGGCCGCCTCCGGCGACAACCCCACCAACGCTGCCACCACCGGCAACCTGGCCAACACCGCCAGCTGGAACCTGGTGTTCAGCACCACCAAGATGGTCCCCGTGGCCCGTCTGCTGGTGAACACCCCGTTCGATACCACCGCTTATTCCTGATCCGTACCGACCGGACGACATGGCCCCCTTCCGGGGGCCTTTTTTATGTCACTCTTCAATCCCCAACCGAATTTTCTCCTGCACCTCAAACACGACAGGCGTGTTCATCACACTCTTATACGACTGCAAAATCAACTGGTTCAGCACGTCATAACTCACCTCAAGTTTCTCCCGAATCTGAGTCAGATCAAGTTTTTCCTCTTCACGAAGGCGTCGAACTTCGAGCGCAACATCTTCAAGTCTGCGAATTTTCTCACCGGGAAGGGCAGGATTTTCTTTGGGTGCTGCAGGCTTTACGCTGCCCTCAGCATTAGAAGCCTTACGAATTGGCATGAAACTGGTACGTCTCTACATCTCACAGAATAATCGCCGCTGGCATGAGGACATCCCCTACGGCGACCACCTAGAACGCAGCGCCGAACTCCAAATGGATGGAGCGACCGTATACCACGCATCACTGCTGACCGGAAAAACAGCATCATCTAGCCAACGTATAGGGGCTAAACTCAGAAAAAGAGCGTATTAACTGTGGCCGCGACTATTGATGCCACTCTGCAGGGCGCGTCGGCCAACAGCTATGTGACGCTGGCCGAAGCAAACACATACTTCCAGACAGTCCCAGAGTCCTCAACCTGGACCGACAAGACCGACGACCAGAAAAACCGCGCCCTGATTTCCGCCACGCGCTGGATCGACGCACTGAGTTTCTACGGCAACCGCTGCACCGAAACCCAAGCCTTGAAGTGGCCGCGTAAGGACTACAAGATTGACGGCATCAAGCTGGTCTGCACCGTGATCCCCGAGGGCATCAAAGTCGCAACCTACGAACTGGCCCGCGCCTTCGCCAACGACCCCAACTCCATCACTGGAACAACCGGCACCACCGGCCTCTACGACGAAGTAGAGATCGGCGAACTCAAGGTCAAGTACAAGGACAGCTCCACCACCCCCGGCCTAGTCAACAACATCTTCGATCTCTACCCGTGGCTGCAAACCTATCTAGGCCCCTACTGCCTAGGCGGCGCCACAAACTACGCCGTCCGCCTATTCCGAGGTTGACATGGGCCTAATCGACGCCACATTTGCCTCCATCCCCAATTCTCTGATGCCTGTGTGGGGTCAAAACCTCACCTATATCAAAACCACAACGCCCCGCACCTACGACCCAGCCACTGGAGAAATCTTTGGAGCGGACACCGAAGTCAGCCTAAAAGGGGTCATTCTCCGCCTCACACCTCGCGAATCCGAAGGTCTCTACCAATCCACCGACCTAAAAATCATCCTTGGCACCACCGAGCTTGGCACTTACTACCCAAGCGAGGCTGACCGCATCAAGTACACCCAAGATGGCGCCACCCGCGAGGCAAAAATCATCTCAATCACGACCTATCGTGGCGACAACCCGGTTTACCACTCCCTAATCGTGAGGCCCCAGTAATGGCCAAAAAAGACATCAAATTCTTGGTAAACGACATAAAGGAAGCCACAGTCGCTGCTGCGCAGGACGCAGCAGTCGAAATCATGAACTCTCTGTCCGAGCGAGGCCCGATCTGGACAGGTAAATTCTCCTCCGCTTGGTACGCACTCCCTTCCGGTACGGAGCCCGGCGGTCATCGCAGTGAAGGCCGCCAATACGTGTACGATCGCCGCAACGTACCAAAAACAAGGTTTACAGCAGGCACTCTGTACCGCATTGTCAACGGTATGAGCTACGCAGACCAAGCACAAGACCTAGTTGAGTACGAGTACCCAGAAGAAAAACTTTTGAAGGGCACCATCAGACCTGATCGTCTCGAATACGGAGTTCGACCACAAGGCGGTCTTCGTGGCGAGCTACAAAGCGGCGCAAAACGAAATCGCAGCACAGCCCCACTCGACTGGTATGTCACCTACGTAAACGGCGGAGCACTCAAAAAAGATTTAGGCGAAGGCGCCAAAAAAGGTTTTGGTACATTTAAACCTAAAGGATTCGGTTGATGAACTACCAAGCTATTCGCGCTGCGGTCGAAGGCCCCTTGCTAACCGCATTCAACAATTTATCCCCAGCAGTCCCAGTCTATTTTGACAACATCACTGCCACGCCACCTAACACCACCACTGAATACGTTCGCGTCAATGTTACTTTCGGCATTACCAACGAGCCCACGCTTACGTCTAGCGTTGATAATGCGCGGGGCGCAGTTGTTATCCGCATTTTTACAGAAAAAGGGCGTGGTCCAGCCCGAAACCAAACCCTCCTAAACACCGCCGTAAATGTGCTGGAGACACTCAACAATTCCGCCAAGACCACTTCTGGCGTCTACTTTAAGATTGGAGAAATCAACGGCCCGACCTTTTCTGCCACAGAGAACGCTCCGCATTTTGTGGGGCGCATTGACACGTCTTACGTTGCAACTGTGCTTACGTAATAAAGGTAAAGAAGGGCGCTAACCTGTAGTAAGCCGGGCAGTGCCCGCCCAACCGTCCATCTTGGTAAGCCAATGGCAACTACCGTACTGTCCGGCACGTCCGGCGCCCTCTACTACAAGCCCGCTGGAACCACCGGATCGTTCGGTGTATCCAACGTGAATACCAGCAGTGACGAGATCACTGTCGCCCCCTACCTGAACTTCAAGGTAGGCGATCCCGTCAAGTTCAGCGTGATCAACAGCCAGACCGGCGGCTCCGGCACTGGCACCCTCCCCGCCGGCATCTCTGCAGGTACCACTTATTACGTGATTGCCTACGCACCAGCAACCGGCGTGCTGCAGGTTTCGGCCACCGCCGGTGGTTCGACCATCACCATCACTGACGCTGGCACCGCCGCTTCCCCCAACGAGTTCCAAGTTGCCTATGCCGACTTTGCCGTCGTCGGTCAAGTCCGCGACTGGAGCTTCGAGATCAACCGGGCCGAAATCGACGTAACAACCATCGGTCAAACCCCTGGTCAGTACGTCCCCTTCCGTAACTACATCTCCGGTTTTGGCGACGGCAGCGGCACCGCAACTGCTTACATGACCAACGAAGAGCTTTCGCTCTCCAACCGCCTGATCGAGGACGTGCTCCAGCGTCAACAGACTGGCGCTGCCTTCAAGCTGTACACCGATCGCGTGTTCAGCGGTGGCACCCTGGACGACACCCTGAGCCGCTCGATCGCTTTCGACGCAGTGATCACCTCGGCCAGCATGAACGTCAACCCCGACGACGCCCAATCGGTGACGGTCAACTTCCGTCCCGCCGGCACCCCCACCTTCGACTTCGCCACCAGCTGACACATTGCTGACGCAAGTACACCCGCCCCGGTTTCGACTGGGGCTTTTTATTTGTAATGCGCTACATTAGAAACAGAACACCAAGATTACATGCCCGCCTCGATTCCAGTGCGTGCGATTGACCGCCTCCGCAAGGCAGCCAATCTGGAGCCCACCAAACGAGTAGTCGAACTTTCTGACGGCAGCACCTTCGAGATGTGGGTCAGCCCGCTGACTGCAGCCGAACGCGAACGCGCTCAAAAGCGAGCCAAGTCCGACGACGCAAACGCCTTTGCACTGCAGCTGCTGATCGCGAAAGCCCTCGACGAGTCAGGTAACAAGCTGTTCAGTCCCGGCGAAATCGACGTTCTCAAGGAGGACGTTAAGGACAGAGACCTGCAATCTCTGATGCTGGCAATTTTGACTGACGACGCAGAGCCAATCGACCCAAAATCCTGAGCGCCGAGATTCGCAAGGACAACTGGCTCCTCCTCCAATTCGGAGTCGCCAAAGAGCTGGGACTAACCCTTAGCGAAATCCGGACCAAGATGACAGCCGAAGAACTCCTCGGCTGGAGCGCCTACTTTCAGATCCTGAACGAGGACCAGGAAAAGGCAATGGAAAAGGCCAAACGCCGCCGCTAACCCGGCGGCTTTTTACGTCGTAGACTGCTTTAAGCCCGGTGCAGTAAGTAGGTGGCCGATTATTCTGCAAAAATTCGGCTTGAGCTAGAGAACGAAGGAGTATTAAAGCGACTTCAAAGTCGTCTGGACGAAATTAACGAAACTATTGAAGCTATACAAAAATTAAACCTTAAAAGAGTATTACCGCCTCAAGGCGGCAAATTCCAAAAAAACCCCAACAAGCAAGCTTTAGCTGATGCCGAGGAGCTTGCCAAGCAGCTAAAGCAGGGTATTGCCATAAGCAAGGAGTACGCAGAAGCAGATAAGAGAAGGTACGCGGAAGGTTTAACCGGACAATTAAAACTTAACAACGCTGTAGAACTGTATGAAAGAAGACTTAAAAACCTCCAGCGAGCTGGTGCATTTGATGTAAAAGCACGAAGTAAAAATATACAAGCTATTCAAGAGCAATACGAGTTTGGCATCGAACAAAAAGACGTACAACTTATCCAACAAGCTGCCGTCGGACTGGGACGACTACTAGAGACACAACGTGAACTTAACCGTACAGCAAAAGGTAGCGCAGCTCTAAAACGAAGTGTAGCTGACTACAACAAACAAATACAACAGCTCCGCTTACTTGGAGTTACAGAGGGCAAACTAAAAACAGCACTAGAAGCGCGTGACGAACTTAATGCGCGTATAAGCCGCAATGAGATCGACAGAGCGAAAATTATCGAGGATAAACTTAAGCGGCAGATACAACTACTTAAACAGCAAACTGAATTAGTTAAGGGCGTTGGCGCAACGAGCCCTATAAGCGGTCGAATCGGTTCTGGAGCTGTAATCCCAGATAGCCCAGCAGATAAAGCCCGTACTGCAAAAGCCTCCGAATCTTGGAAGACTTTTCTACGTGACCTAGAAACTACCGCAACTGTTTTAAAAGCTAAAGCACTAAATACTAAAACCGCTTGGAATACATTCTTTGAAGATGCAGCTGAAGCAACAGTTGCAATCAAAGCTACAGCACTAAATACTAGAACTGCCTGGAACACATTCTTTGAGGATGCAGCTGAAGCAGCAGTTGCAATCAAAGCTAAAGCACTAAACACTAGAACTGCCTGGAACACATTCTTCGAAGATGCGGCTGAAGCAACAGTTGCAATCAAAGCTAAAGCACTAAATACTAAAACCGCTTGGAATACATTCTTCGAAGATGCAGCTGAAGCAGCAGTTGCAATCAAAGCTAAAGCACTAAATACTAAAACCGCTTGGGACACATTCTTCGAAGATGCAGCTGAAGCAACAGTCGCAATCAAAGCTACAGCACTAAATACTAGAACTGCCTGGAACACATTCTTTGAGGATGCAGCTGAAGCAGCAGTTGCAATCAAAGCTAAAGCACTAAATACTCAGACTTCTTGGATTAAATTCTTCGAAGATGCGGCTGAAACAAGTCAAATTTTGTCGAGACGAGTAGACGAAATACGACGAAGAGAAGGTCAAGCTTCTTTTGCTTCGAGAGGCTTTAGGGATCCTGCACCTTTTGATACAGGAGGCGTCGTTCGTAGGACTATAGCTACAACTAGCGGCGAATTCTTTCGCCCTGGAGGTGCTCCACCTACTGCTGGTGGCGCTGCGATAGAAGCAGAAGCAGCTGTCAGAAGACAAGTAGAGCGGGCATTTGAACTCCGAAAGGAGTACCAAGAGAGACTTGCTTTTATTGAGGCAGATTTTGATACAAAGGCAAACTTTAGAGAACTTAATTTTATCCAAAAGGAACTAGAAGCAGAGATAGATAAGATTGAAGCTATAAGGGTTGCACAGAAAAAAGCCGATGACGCAGCACTTAAAGATTTTGACAAAAGACTTAAAGCGCGAACAGACGCACAAGCAGAAGTTGTTCGAGGTCGCAAAAAACGTAACGAAAGGTTGGGAAATGTAGCGCTTGGTGCAGGCTTCCCTCTGCTGTTCGGCGGCGGCCCTGGTGCGGTCCTTGGTGGCGGTCTTGGCGGCCTCGGAACCGGACCCCAAACACTGGCAGCACAAATCGCCCTAAGCGCACTGGGACAGCAGTTAGACCTTATCGCTGGAGCGACTCTAAACACAGCCAGATCCCTTACTAGCACTTCTAAAGCTTTTGATCTGCTCCAGGAAAAAACTCTATTCAGCTCAGAAGCCGCCGCAGAAAAAGCCATTCAACTTGAGGCTGAAGGAAAGGCAGCTGAGCTTGCGACGCTACTTTCGGAAGAGCTCGCTAATGCACTTGGAAACAAAGCAGCGCAAAGTTTGATTGATCTAGGTAAAACAACAAACGAAACAACCGAACTTTGGAACAAACTAACACTCCAGCTGCAGACACTCTTGGCTGGACCTCTTAACGGACTACTGAAATTTGTAAATAGTTTAATTTCCCAAATCAGCGGAGATCTACGTTTTAGGGAACTTTCAAAAGATCTTGCCGAAGACGCCGAATTCCAAGCCGCTGTAAAGGCAAGGCGAGGAGGCGGAAAGACAGGAGTTCTTTCTTCAGCAGATAAAGCCGAGCTACTTGAGCTGTTTAAAGACCGCGTAACCACAACTGTACAGATACCGCTAACCGCCGCAGACAGGCGCCTAATTGCTCCACCATCCGCCAAGAGCGCACCAAAAGGACCAAAAGATAGGACTGCCCAACTTTTGGCAGACCTTAAAGCTATCGAAGCAATTAGTGACTTTGAGAATCAAATTAGAGATGCACAATTTGAATACAATGACCTTAAAGTTATAGATCTAAGGTACAAAAAAACTGCTGCAGACATCGAAAGAGATACAGTAAAACAACTCTTAGATGCTAATTATGAAACAGAAAAAGCTGCAATTTTAAAAATCAAAGACGCCAAGTTAAGAGATGCGGAGTTAGTAAAACTTGATGCAATTCGTCAACTTGAAAGGGACATAACAGATGAGTACTACAGGCGAGCGGGTTTAGACACCCGTTTCCTTATCCAAAGAAAAGGGGCTGGCGCTTTTGACACCAGCTTGGATTTAGACCCGAACGACAAAGCAATAGAAAAACTAGACGAGTACAGAAAAAAGCTTGACGAGCTTGTCGATCCTGTTAATAATGCAGCTAACGGCGCTGAAGCGATAGGGACGGCATTCAACTCCGCGTTTACTGAGCTTATAACCGGAACTACAAATGCCCAAGAAGTTTTGGCAAACTTCTTCCGCGATGTCGGCAAATCATTTGTCGATATGGCTGGAAAAATTATCAGTCAACTACTAATTATTTATGCCTATAAGTCTTTACTAGGTATTTTTGGTGGCGGAGGTACTGGTTTATTTACAGGCGAAGGCCCCGTTTCTGGCACAGCGGTCTTTGGTGCAGGCCAAGCCGGTTTCAATCCAGCCGCGTTTACTCCTGGACTTAAATTTGCTGAAGGCGGGTATGTAACTGGACCTACCCGAGCACTTATCGGCGAAGGCGGCGAGTCGGAGTATGTCATTCCGGCTAGCAAGATGAAGTTGGCTATGAATCGTTATGCAGCTGGAGCACGCGGCAACGCTGTTCTTTCCGGCGGCGACGAGACATCCGGCGGCGGCACGGCGACAATGGCACCAGCCGCCATCGACGTTCGCTACAACGTCGAACGCATCAACAACGTGGATTACGTCACCAACCAAGAGTTCCAAGCCGGCCTGCAGCAAGCTGCTAGCCAAGGAGCTGAACGTGGCCAGCAGCTGGCACTGCGCCGCCTGCAGCAATCAGTCACCACCCGCCGGAGGCTTGGAATCTGATGGACATCGCACTCGGCAACTACCTGCGACTCCAAAACCAAAAAGGAACGTCCAGTTTCTATTTCCAAAACTTTTTTATCCAATCCACCTCCACCTTCCAGGGCGACGAGTACACCTTTGTGCCTTACGGCTTCAGCGGCGTAACTGTCAACCGCAGTGGCGACAACACAGAGGCAACCTTGGTCTTTCCAAACAACGAGCTGACTAGGGCTTGGGCCTTGACTGCAGTGCAACAGCGCTGGCTCGCTCGGGTCTATGTGATGGCACTAGATCCAGAGGACACCAGCATTGGCACTCTGATGCACCAGTACAACGGCGAAGTTGCAGCTGGTCAATGGGATGAAACCAGCCTGACGCTCAGCCTCAATACGATTCTGGACGCGGTTGGTTCGGACGTACCCTTGCGCCGCCTGACGCAATCACTGATTGGCAACATCCCAACCTCGGCCAATGTCCGACTGCGCTGATCTGGTTGGCCTGCGATATAAGCTTGGCGCGGATGGCAGCGACGGCGAAATCGACTGTATCCACCTCGTTTACACAGTCTTGGAGCGTTTGGACATCCCCAGGCCCGAGTTCGACGAAAGCTGGTACGACGCCTCTAGCTACAAGGTCTTGCGGGATCTACTGCGTTGGGGAGTGAGGGTTGATCGTCCTGAGTACGATGGAGACGTGTTGTTGATGACCCAAGGCACTTGGGCATTTGCCGTCGTATGGCTGAGCGGAGTCCTTTACATCAACACCGAACTGCAAAAGGTGAGCTGGTGTTCGCTCCGTCAGTTAAGCGCGTACCGCTGCTTCCGTATGAAAAGCAGTTAATCGCAACTCTTGGTTGCACAGAAGAAGAGTACCGAAAATTTACCTACGAAGCAGCCCGCCGCGCCGCAATCCGCCCGGCTGCCTACGACAATGTTCCTGAAATTAACGCCATTCTTGTTAGTGGTGGCGTAGCAGCGGCATCTTTTCTTACCGCTGGCACGGCGGCAACTAAAGCAACAACAGCAACTGTCGTTGCAGTAAATATCGCAGTTGGGTTAGCACTTACTGCTGTCAGCTACCTGCTGACGCCAAAACCGGCAGCACCATCTGAAACAGCTGGAATTAGACAACGCTTCTTACGCGGGCGTAAAGGCAGCGATCGCTTCCTTGCCACCAGCGGCTTCGATTCAATCGCCGAACTAGCAAACTACGGCGATCCAATCCCTATCATTTTCGGTAAATACACCGGCACAACAGGCGGAATGCTTGTGGCGCCCAAGCTGGTTTGGTCTCGTGCTTTCAGCCTTGGCTCCCAGCAATCGGTAAAACTGCTCTTTGTTGTCGGGGAACAAGGACTTGGTGAAGGCATCAAAGCACCAGACTTAACTGGCATTTTCCTCGGCACTACACCGCTAGACGCAGTTTTTGATCACACTTTTGCTTTTTACTGGAAGCGCAACTCAAATAGCATTGCTCGCGTAAAAGGCAGCAACCTTCTGTACGGCACTAGGGGTACTGCGGATTCTGGTGACATCGAACAAGCAGACGATGTGTACTTGTGCCCCACACGTAACGCAGCCCAAGACACGGGCTTCTGTCAGGCTTATACCCCCAGCAGCACAACACAATTTGGCGTCTATTCGCCGATTGCTAACGGCACAAACTATCGAGTCAACTGGAAAGTAATTGCTGTTCCAGTTTTAGAAGGTAATAAGAGGGATGACCCAGACAACGACCCAGGCCGCGCTCTGCTGCTGGAACGCATCAAAATCGCGGGTGACTATGGACTTACTGGAGAAGGCGACACACCCAAGTGGGTTGAGGTGCTCAAGTCAGGTCAGAAAGGCGTTGGTCGAAATTACGGCCGTCGCATGGGAGTCATCTCAATCAACGGGGTAAAAGTAACCAGCGGCGAAACAGAGGTCCGTCAGGTTGCTGTCGGCGATCGAGCAGTTTTTCGTATCGAGAAAGGGCGGCTGTCAACCAATACCTATTACTTTAAGCAAACGAAAAGCACACAGGTAGACGACATCAATACAGAAGTATTTGAAGGGCAAAAGGAAGCCGACGACGCAATGCAGATCGGCGAAACTTTTATGATCGGCCGCACTGTCTGGGTCGTCGAAAGCAGAGCACTGGATATTTTCCGTGGCAGGGATGACGGCGAACAGCAAGAGATCACGCTTCGCTGCATTGAAATTTTTGGTAAAGGACCACTTAGCGCATCAATCGGTCTGATCAGCCCGCGCATGATCCGACGCGGTATCTACAACGACGACAACGGCAAAACCAATGCACGCAACGGCCTGGGACTGAACGCAGGTACAAACTTTTACCCAGTGCTGCGTTTTGCTATCGGCGTGGTTCGCAACAACCGTGCATGCGATAGCACCGAAATCGGCATTCGCAGTCAGGTCTGGCAGAAGTCAAACGGCCTTTGCAATTTTGCATCTCTACCGAGCCCGAAAGAACTGCGCCGTGCAGAAGCAAATCAAGTGTCACTTCAAAGCGGCACGATGAGCAACTACATGCGCCGCACCTCGGCATTTGCTCTATTTCTCCGCCCAGCTGGCACGGATGCTCAAGGCAACGAGTATGCCTGGGAACCACTCGGGCAAACATTTTGCATCAGCGGCCGCATCCCGCAGGACCAGTTCAACTACTTACGACTGGTGCATCCAGAGCAAGCGCAGTTTGAATATCGATTCGTTCCGAATCCTGGCGCAGACATCGCAAGGCGTTTTAACGACGAAGACCGACTTTTGGTACTAAACGCCAAAAACGGCGGCCCAATTGGCGAACAGTATCAAACCCCATACGGAACTTTTACCCTCAATACAGTCGGCGAATACACGACCGCTGGGTCGGTCAAGTTCAACCGTCAGATGGCCACCGACGCCAGAGTGACCGAGGAGCGGATCGACGCAACAATTCCAAGTTCGGTTGAAATCGAAAACTACATTCCGGACATTGAAAGCGCGGACGCCACGGTCACTGAAGTCGCATTTTTTGATTGGCTACCTGACGGAGTAAGCACCGGCCGCGCTGGCGCAACCTACTACGAGTTTTTCGGCAAAGCATCTCAGGAGGGCTTAGTCCGCACCTACCGCCGAACAGTAAATCTGGGTGATGGCAGATCCGCGACCATCTTGTTCACTGGAATCGTCAACGATAAATACCCAGACGAACACCCATATTTCCCAGGCTACCGCGCCTGGAGCTTCCAAAGCATCAAAGTAGAAAGTAGCAGCGGTGGTTTCAACACCTCGCAAATTTTCAACGTTCAGCTCGACGTATCGCCTGGCAACCCTCGCGCTCAACCCTACGGACTAACTACATGTGGTGTTCGGCTGCAGGTTAAAAACACCAGCCAAAATATCCCGCCAAAAGGTCGTCAGTCTGGTTGGGAATACGAAATCCTTGGGGACCAAGAGCAGTACGCACTTGGCGATACAAATTCAGCAATTGTTTCAGGGGTTTCAGACGCGGGTAATGCAATCGAAGTTCTAGTGCAAGGCGTAATCAAAGCACGCGGAGGTGACAGCCTCAAGAAGTTTCCGGGCCAAACAAAAGCTTGGGAGGACGTTACCTACACCGTTGTGCCAGAAGGGACTGAGGGCACATGGAATAAAGGTGAATACGTGACTATTACCGCGACAGTAAGCAACGACAACCCTTTTAGAAAGCCTGGCACAGATGTTGGTGTCCGCCTGCGCACGCTCGGCATCCAAACAATAAACATTCCCGAATCTCGTACCGCCGAACGTATCTTTGAGGCCAATAGCCAGGTTGCCGACCTTAGTTTCTACAACTCCCTGCTTACCAAAAGCAACGAGAGCAGCCCAGAACACGAGATTGTTTACGTCAACGAAACAATCGCAAATGAAACGCCACCTCAGTACAGCAACCTCTCCTTGGCGGGCCTCTCCCTAAAAGCCAGCCAGAATTTCACCTCAATCGATCAGATTCGTTGCTGGCTCGGCGAAGGCATTGAAGTCCAACGTTTCCTGCCATCAGAGGCTGGAACCATTGACTCCAGCAACAAATTCACTGACCTCGTGTATTACCTGCTCACAGATAAAACAGCTGGTGCGGGCGGCGTCGTAAGTTCAAATCTCATCGAAACAGCAGAGCTTGCAAGAACGGCCACCTTCTTGGAACAAAACAAGCTTTTCTTTGATGGCGCGATCGACTCACCGACAAATTTGCGTCAATTTATCGCAGACACCGCTCCTTACTTTCTGTGCTCTTTCGTAATTAGCAACGGTAAATTTAGCCTGGTGCCTGCACTTCCTTGCGGTCCCGCTGGAGACATTGTTGACAAGCCCATCGAGGTAAACGGCTTGTTCACTTCGGGCAACATCTTGGAAGACTCGTTTGCTGTCGATTATCTGCAGACAGAAGAGCGGAAGGACTTCCAGGCGATTGTGCGTTACCGCAAGGAAAAGAAAAACCAGCTGTCCGAAGAGGCGACATTGAGTGTTCGCTGGGCAGAAGCTGGGAGTGACACCTACCCGATTGAATCGTTTGATCTAACTCAGTTCTGCACCTCACGCGAGCACGCATTTTTGGTGGCCCGCTATTTCATGAGCATTCGCCGCCGGATTACTCATTCGGTTCGCTTCAAGACCACGCCCTACGGTATCGCCCTTTCTCCCGGCGACTACATTCGAGTTCTCACAGAAGCCAGTCCCTACCAGCCCGCCAACAACGGTGTTATCGGCGCCGATGGAACAATTACAGCAGCTACCACCTTGGTAGATGGCCGTTATAAGATTCTCTACGTCACTTCCTCGAACGAGGAAGTACAGACCGGAGAGCTAACGGTTACAAATGGCAAGGCGGTTGACCCGGACCTATTCAGCATAATTTTCACAATCGACTCTCCGACAGTCTCCAGTAACACCTATGCAGTGGAGCAGCTAACGTTGGACAGCGAAGGCCTGGTTGAAGTGCTGGCAACTGAGTTTCCAACCAGCAGTACGTTTAACAGCTTGATCGTGCAGGACGTACTTAGTCCATCCAGCTTCATCGTTGAGGGTTGACCATGGATTTTCCGGCTTTCATACCGTCATCCCGTAACTACAACTCGGGCGACTACGCCGTCCGAACATTTCGCGCACAGTCTGGAGCTGAAAGCCGCATTCTTTACGGCGACAGCAGGTTTGGTGCCACACTGGAGCTTCAGTATCAAAACGTCACTGACAAAAACGCACAAACATTTCTCGGTCATTACGAGAACGTAAAAGGCACTTACGGAACCTTTACGTTGCCGTTGCGCTTAATCGAAGGCTGGGATGGATCAAGTCAACTTTTAGATAGAGCCTATAAAAATCAAAGAAACACAACAGCTACATACACTGACCAGCAGGGTCAAGTGCAAACAGCAGAACCTTACGAGACACGCTTCCAATTCCACGGCCTTACTGGAGCGAGCAGCGGATTGCTTTTAGAAGAAGTAGCCGCAAACAATGCTCTATATAGCGAAACTTTCGCCTCCCCTTGGAGTTTGATTCGAGGTGAACTGCTTGGCGACAGCGGTGTATTAGCACCCGACGGTGCTACTGAAGTAAAAATTTTTGAACCAACTTCGAATACAGCTTACATTTATCAGCAGTTTACTTTTGAGCAATTTTACAACTACACATTCTCCGTGTATGTAAAGCTATTTCCGTCAAGCTCTGGTTTAATTACGATTAGGTCATTTACTCAATTGGGTAGCGCCAATTTTGACTTGAAAGCTGCGCACCAGCTTGTGAGTGTCGATGGTACATGCACAAATGCGGCAATCGAACCATTGGCAAACGGGTGGTATCGCCTGCAAGCAACTTTCTTGGCCAACGCCACTGGTACAAACAATATCGGATTACCTTTGCTCGATCCCTCCGATGGTTCCATCTACATCTGGGGTGCGCAGCTAGAAGAAGGGTCTACGGCGACGTCTTACATTCCCACGACAAATGCAATCGCAAGTCGTGCTCCAGATAGGCTGCTGTCGATCGGATCTTGGCGTTACGCGGAGCCACCGGACATCACCAATGTCCGCCCCGGCGTCAGCAATGCCCGTGTGCGGCTAATCAGTGTTGTATAGAATAGCCCCAAGGAGGTAGCCATGGCTAAGTTCTACACGGGTCGTGATGGCAGTTTGCTGCTAGACGGCGTGACCCAGGCCAAGGTGACCTCGTGGTCATTTTCGTCTGACCTAGAAACATTAGAAACCACGACATTAGGCGAGTCTCACCGCTCGTACACCCCCGGCGTCCAAGGCGCCAACGGTAGTGCAACACTTCTGTACTACAAAGCAGACGATGGCAGCAACGACGCTGGGGCACTACTCAAAAAACTAATCAATACAAACACCGCTGGGACTGCCGACGCTGACACAGTTGTCTTTACCTTGCGTTACGCAAGTGGTGACATTAACAATGACATTAAATTTAATGCTTATGTAACGGCAGCAAGTTTTGGCTCGAATGTTGGTGAAGTTGCATCAGCTCAGATTAACTTCCAAGTAACAGGCGCATTAACTGAGGCGAGCTTGTAATGGCTGTTTACCTAGGCAATGTTGGAAGCATTGAACTAACCAGAAAGTCCACCTTGGAGGAAAAACTTTCACTGGTAAATCCAGATGACGTAAACGTTGCCAGGAAGCGTTTTAGCTTTGATTTTGATGAAGGCGCTTTTCTTACGGGCGATTTTATTCAAATATCGTCTACCAACGATACGCCGCTTTCATTTATTGGTGCTGATGGTTGGGAGGACAGCAATGTTCACTCTAGTGGCAATTGGTATATCTTTGTTGATGAAATTGGAGGAATTCGTCTCTACAATAATTTCAACGATAGCCTTGAGGGCAGTAAGGCGGCGGCTGTGACCCTGGTGGATATTACAAGTGATATTCCAATTGCAGTAAACGTAAAAGACAGCGCCGGGAGAATTTTGGGCAGCGTAATTGAATATGAATTGAACACGAACAGAGAAGCTATTGACGTAACCTCTCTTTCTGACGCCCATAGGCAACAGTACAGCTCGTTGATCACTGGAAGCGGTCAGCTCACCGCCCAGTGGGACTACAAAAATGTTGCAGACGAAGAAACTGTCAACTACTTAATGCAGCTAGTGCTTAGAACAGAAATAGGTGGAATTTTTGGGGCTAAATTTTACCTGAAAAGCGAAGGAGCATCTCCAGCTGCCGGCACTTTTAAGCCTACGCAGCTCAACGACTCCCTTTGGTGGGAGTTTGATGCATTGATTACAAACAGCGCTACAAATTTTGCGCCCGATGAAATTATTGTGTCCACAGTTAGTTTTGTGACAACTGGGGCAATCAGGTTGCGAGCTAGGACAATCGTATCTAACAAGCTTCTGCAGGAGGACGGTGGGTCGATCGTGCTGGAGCAGGGAGGTCTGCTGGCTATTGTGGATGAGGAATAGAGCTAGACTGCTGGCATCTATTAGCTGAGTCACACGAGGTAAACCGTGGCAGATCTTCGGATTAGCGAGCTAAATAGTCTGGCTTCTGCCGATCTGGCGGCGAATGACTGGCTCCCGGTAGCTGACCGCTCTGCCAGCGAAACCAAAAAAATCACCGTAGCCGATTTTCTTAACAAAGCAGTTACTGAAATTTCAGATGATGTAATCCCTAGCGCAAAAATTCTTTTTGATTCTCAGTCAATTCCTGGTGGCGCCTTTGTGAATGGCGCGGTCGGCAGCGACCAAATCTCCTCCAACGCCGTTGACGGAACAAAGCTGGCGGATAACTCCAGCGCACAAGTCGTAACCGCACTGCCTGCAGCGGGCGTTTTTGCTGGTCAGCTTGCTGTCGAGACTTCCACAAACAAGGCCTACGTCTGGGACGGCAGCGCCTGGGTCAGCTTCAAGGCCGCTGGCTCGATCAACCAGCTGGTTGCCACTACTGCTGGCCCCATTCGGATTTCCGTTGCGACTGTTGGTGACGTAGCGACACTTTCAGTCAACCCGCAGGTCACTCCAGCCGGCGGGATTTTTCTTGCTGGACCGGCAGGCAGCGGCGGCGAAGTAAGCGGCCGTCAGATCGTCGGCTCTGACCTCCCTACTGCAACCAATACCGCAAAAGGTGCAGTCATTGTTAATGGCGAAGGTCTGCGAGTAGACGGCGAAACGCTGGAACTTGACAGCGATGTCACCGCGACAAATACCTTCTCGGTCGTAACGCATGACGCAAAGGGTCTGATAAACGGCAGTCGCGCAATCACCTCTGCCGATTTGCCTAACGCAACAGCTAGCGCAACAGGTGCAGTTCAGCCCGGCACTGGTCTGAGTGTCACCAATGCTGGCGCATTGAATCACACAAATGCAGTCACGGCTGGCACCGCAACCAAGATTACGTTCGACGCGCAAGGTCACGTAACCAACGGCGGCACACTGACAGAGGACGACATCCCCGATATTCCAGCTGAAAAGCTGACTTCGGGCGTGTTGTCCTCCTCTGTCTTTGGCACCAACACAGTGCCTGGCTCCGCAATCGCCGACGCCGCTGTGACCCAATTTGGCGGTCCCGGAACAACAGCTCAAGTCACGATCTTCCCTAGTCCGGATTTCAAGGGTCAATTTTTCTATGACGTTGGTAGGGGGGACCTATACATCTGGGATGGTTCTGCTTGGATTCCGGTAACAGTAACCAGCGGCGAACTTGTCTTTGCCGGTGTCTACGACGCGGCAGCAAACAACATTGAGTCCCTTAGCGCAGCTGGCGCCGGCTTGGGATTGAGCCCCGGAGATACGCTCCCGCAACCAGCCACGCAAAACAATCAGTATTACTTCGTTGTCGCAAACTCAGGCACTGGCGCGGGCACTTATGTACCAAGTGTTGCATTGAATGCGCCAGACCAATTGCTTTCTGATGGCACAAGCTCGACGTGGCAGCTCATTGATATTTCAGGAACGATCACAGGCAACACAGCGGCAAACATTTCATTTACTCCGTTTAGCCTTATTCAAGCCACCGACGTTCAAGCGGCGGTCGAAGAGGTTTACAACGAAAGCGTAAGGACAGCTGGTGCAACAATTACGGGCACACTTGAGATTGGCGCAACAGGTGGTTTCCAGTTCGACGGCACAACTGCCAACTCAAACAAAACAACGCTCACGGTTGCCGACCCAACAGCAAACCGCACAATCACGCTGCCGAACACAAGTGGGACTGTAATCACAACAGGCGACAGCGGTACTGTCAGTAACACAATGCTTGCCGGCAGCATCGCTTACGGCAAACTCAACCTCACTGGCTCAATTCTGAACGCAGATATTAACGCAAGTGCGGCTATTGCGTATAGCAAGTTAAATCTTTCCAATACCATCGTCAACGGCGACATTAGCTCCTCTGCAGCTATTGCTTACAGCAAATTGAATCTCGCCGGTAACGTTACCAACGCCGACATTAACGCTTCTGCGGCGATCAGTTACAGCAAGCTTAATCTCACTGGAAACATTACTAACGCTGACATCAATGCATCCGCAGCTATCGCGGACAGCAAGCTTGCTCAAATCTCAACCGCAGGAAAAGTAAGCGGCAGTGCAATCAACAGTGGCACCATTGCCGGTACAACCGCAATCAACACAAGCGGCGGAATCACAACGACTGGAACCATTTCAGATGGAACTGGTCCTATCCGACGAATTCCCCAAAACGCTCGAACGGCTGCCTACACCTTGACTGCAGCAGATGTCGGCAAGCACATTAGTATCACGACAGGCGGCGTCACTGTTCCCGCTTCTGTATTTAGTATCGGCGATAACGTAACTATTTTCAATAACTCCACAAGCAATCAGTCAATTGTTCAAGGCGCTGGCGTGACCCTTCGAGCAGGCGGACAGACCACAACCGGCACTCGAACGCTTGCAAATTACGGCGTAGCTACAATTTTGTGTGTTGCGGCCGATGTCTTTGTGGTAACTGGTACGGGTCTCACCTGATGTCCAACCAAGAAATGCTGCTGGGGGGCGGCTTTAGTGATGTCCCCCCATTCTCTGCAACCGGCGGCACAATCACAACCGTTGGCGCTGACACGGTACACACTTTTACCGGCAGCGATACTTTCGTGCTTCAGAATCCACCACCTGGTTTTACTGTTCAGTATCTAGTTGTAGCTGGTGGCGGCAATACCAGTGGGACATTTAACCGTGGCGGTGGCGGTGGTGGCGGAGGAGGAATTCGCCAAGGCACAGCTGGTCTTGCGGCTTCAGAGTACGTTGTAACAGTGGGCGGTGGAGGTGGAAACGACTCTTCTTTTGTATCTACAAACTTTTCTGTGGTTGCAGACGGCGGCGGTATTGGCGGCGGCACCTCGGGTAGTGGCGGCACTGGCGGTTCTGGTGGGGGTGGCGGAACCAGCAATACCGCTCTTTTAGGGGGTTCAGGTGTAAGTGGGCAAGGTAATAGAGGCGGAAACGGTTTTGTTGTTTCCTCTGCCGATGGCAACCAGAATAATTTCTCCGGTGGCGGTGGCGGTGGCGCAGTTTCTGCTGGTCAAACCGGGCAATCAACCAGAGGAGGCACTGGTGGCAGTCCAGTTAGCAGCTCAATCACAGGCTCTTCTGTATTTTACGGTGGCGGAGGTGGCGGGTTTTTGTCTGGCAATCTTTTTTCCGCTTCTATAGCTCCTGGCGGTGGCGGTGCAACAAATAGCGGCGCCGGTAATGGAGGCTACTCTGCGCCAAACGGTACTGTGAATGGAACATCTGGCTCTGCGAATCAGGGCGGCGGTGGCGGAGGAAGCAGGGCTATTACGGCAGGTGGCTCCGGCATCGTCATCATCCGCTACACCACTCCAACACCCTGATGGCACACTTTGCGCAACTTGACGCCAACAACATTGTGGAGCGCGTCATTGTCGTTGATAACGACAACATCCTCGATGCTGACGGCAACGAATCCGAAGCTGTAGGCATCGCTTACTGCCAAGCACTGTTTGGTGCAAATACGATTTGGCGCCAAACAAGTTACAACGGCAATTTCCGCAAAAATTATGCAGAAGCAGGTTACCAATACGATGCGGACTTAGACGCCTTTATCGCACCCCAACCCTTCCCAAGCTGGAGCCTGAATACTGAAACCTGCCAGTGGGAGGCACCAAAGCAAATGCCTGACAGCGATAGGCCCTACACTTGGGATGAGAGTTTGCTGCGTTGGGTTGCGCTGTCATGATCTACCCCGCTGAATACGACATCACGATTCTTCAGAACGCAACTTGGAGCGGCACGTTTCGAGTCACACAAAACCGCCAGCAACTCGACAACATTACGATTGACGCTGGTACGCCAACATTCACAGTTGACTGCCACGGCCTAAGCGCTGGCGATAAAGTTGTATTTACTGGTGGTACAACAATCCCATGTGGCTTCACGCTTAACGGTATTTACTACGTGATTGCTGCTGGCCTTACCACCGACGCATTCCAAGTCAGTGCAACCAGTGGCGGCAGCAGCATCTCTGTAAGCGGAAACGCCATTGGCACGTTCTACGTCGCCGAACCACTCGACATTTCAGGTTACACAGTAGACGCCGATATTAAAGAGTTGACGGATCTAGTGCAGGTGGCAACTTTTACGCCAACGCTTACTGATGCAACCAACGGCGAATTCAGCTTGGAGCTTTTACCGGCTACAAGCGTAGGGCTTGATCCT
>Ga0208644_1001071_pt1 | contig 23624 bp, 36 predicted proteins | sample VirMetDEL_Nov_18_FD_184517 | JGI IMG/M metagenome (GOLD analysis project Ga0208644, IMG submission 184517) | Aqueous microbial communities from the Delaware River and Bay under freshwater to marine salinity gradient to study organic matter... | ecosystem: Environmental > Aquatic > Marine >...
TTTGATCCAATTGTATGGGTTGCAAAACCGGCGACCTGTGAATTTGTCTCAGAATCTGCTGAAGCTAAAACAATTGTTGGAGCGGCATTGCCATGTGATCCATTAATTCTAACCACAGAGCCATTTGTTATATCATCTGGTGTATTGTTTCTAACTCTTACATATAATTCCTGCCCAATCTGCATGGATACATCCGGCTCATCATTATACATTGTAATAGTGTGGTTTTCACTATCATAAAACAATCTACCTTCTAAATGCGGAGGTTGTGACCCGTTTGCTAACAAAGTCATATCAAAAGTATCAAAATAACCAGTTGTAGCTGTTACATTTCCACTAGTTAAAATAGAATTAGTGGTATTATTTCCATTATCAGTTACAGTTTGTAATGTATGACCAGAACCATAAACTGCAACACCAGAAACATAAGTAAAATCACTTGATGTATTTGTTAAATATCCAGTATCATTTACAAAAATACTAACATTATCACCAGAAACAGCAGCGGCGGTTGTTTGTACTGTAGAATCTGAAAATATTAAACCACTTGCCGTTACATTTATTTGATCATTAGAGTTTCTATAAACTGATTTTTCTGCTGCATAAGTGCAAAATACAGTAGAAGTTCCAGTAAGAGAAATTGCACTACCGGCATTTGAACTTTCTAAAATTGTATCTCTAGATAGAGTAGTTCCAGATAAAGTATAAGTGCCTATACCAACTTCCCAATCAGTTCCAGAAACAATTGCGTAATAGGTGGTATTTCCATCACCAATTTCAGAAAATGCTTGAAAACCACTAACAGCACCGGCTAATGTAATTGTGCCAGTACCAGTTGTGGTTGTTGTTTCTTTTACTCTATCTTTAAAAACTAGTGCCATTTTGATACCTATTTCTCAAGTACTCTGTCCAGTACTGTGTCTATATTGATATTTTGTATTTTATTTTGTTCGATAGACGCACTAATGATCTTACTTCTAGCAACATTAAATTCCTGAACAAATCTTTGGTAAACATTTCCGTCATATTGTTCAAGTCTATTAATAAATACTGTAAACGGTACAACATCAAGCTCACCTAATATTACACCATTTGCAAGTAGATTGGCCGCTGCTGATAGTCTAGCGGCAGATGTTGTAAACTCTGTAGCAATACCATTTGCTATAATTTCACCAACACCGCCAAATGAACTTTTCAAATTAGCAATTAGAAAACTACCATGCGCACTGATTATACCATTAGATGATAGTGAAGTAGATCCATTATTTACTATTCTTGCTAATCCTGTTAGATTAGACATATTATAGTAATTTGGAACTAGACTATTAAAGGTATAAGACTGTGTAATATTTTTGGATAGATTTGCTACTTCTGATGAATTTAATTCACGGTTATACCAGCGGAAATGATCTATGCTTCCAGCAAAAGCACCATTATTTTCTACCCGACCACCAATATAGAGGGTTTGCCCTAAAACAGATGGTTCTACAAATGAAGTTAATGATAGAGGAGCTTTATCGTTGACATATAAAGTTAGTGTTGTATCCCAGGTTAATGCTAAAGTATTCCATTCATTTAATTGAACATAATTATTTGTTGTTGTAATATTTTGTAATGTGGTGCCGTCATATATAGAAACTATAATTTTACCACTATTTGCTATATATAAGTCAATTTCATTATTATTGTTGTCAGTTCCGCGTAAGTTAACTAGAAACTTTACTGTATTTATCACCGATGGTTTAAATGACATAAAGATGGTATTCTTATCTAAGACTATACCATCTGTTGAAACCGCTATTCTATTATTCTGATAAGATATTCCAGTAGAAGTAAGACTTTGCCTACCATCAACACGACCCCAGCTTAAATTTCCAATATTCCCAATTTGATTTCTAGATGATGTACTTCTTAAATTTCCGGCGCCTTCATTAAAGGCAAAATCAAGTGCTATACTTTGATCTTTACTAGAAAGTCTTGTTAATGCTGGTTTATATGATAATCTTCTAGTTGATTTCAAGAATTCCGCATATGTTGTTCCAACAACCGCTTCAGCAGGTACTGTTTTTCCTATTTGTCCAGTGATGGTACAAACACCAGTTTGTGAACAAACAAAACTACCAGCTAAAGTTGCATAAGATGCTAATTCACCATTTGATAATATAACAGTAGATGCTGAAACAATTGAAGAAGCATTTGCCCCAATAGTTCCAGAAGATTCAATATCATATATTGCAGATATAGCTAATGAACCATCAACCGCTAATGTTCCACTTGCACTTAATGTAGATTCGCCATGTTTAAGCAATATGGCACTTGAATCAAATGTTCCACTACCTTCTAGTGCTGACTCTACACCATGAATTAGTGTACCATTTGGTGTTAATGTTCCAGCATTTAAAAGTAGGGTAGAACTTACTGTTGTTAGTGCTGGTCCACTAACGAGTGTGCCAGATCCTTCTAAGGTAGAAGAACCTAATATAGTCAATTGTGGCGTGGCTGATATTTCACCACTACTAGTTATTGCAGATTTTCCAGCCCTGAATACAACACCAGAAGATGTTAATTCTCCACTATTTTCAAGTAATGTTGATCCAGCAAATTGTAATGTTCCATTTGCTGTTACAGTGCCGGAATTTAATTCTAAAGTTGTACCTGCAACAGCCGCACTACCAGCAACACCTATTGTGCCACTTGCTTGTAAAGCAGAATCTGCCGCATGAATTAAAGTACCATTGGCAGATAAAGTTCCAGTATCAAGTAGTAATGATGCGCCATCAACCGCCATTGTACCATTAGAAGATAAAGTGCCACTACCTTCTAATGCGCTGGTTCCGGCAACTTGTAATGTACCATTTGCTGTTAATGTGCCGGAATTAAGGTTGACAATAGCGCCATTAGCACCTAAAGTACTATTCGCGCCAATTGTGCCACTTCCTTCTATTGCAGAAATAGCACCATGAATTAATGTGCCATTTGCTGTAACAGTTCCAGCATCCAATAGCAAACTAGCACCAGGGACTACTAATGAGCCATTAGCAGTTAATGTGCCACTATTTTCTAAAGCATTTGCAGCAGAAATATACAAAGTAGCAGCAGATGATAATTCACCGCTGCTACTCAATAAACTTAGTCCGCTAATATATTGACTTCCAGATGAAAGTAATTCACCAGAAGCATTAAGCAATGCGCTACCAGTCTTAGTGGCACCGATATCGCCAGTAAGTGCAGAAAACGGATTTTCACTAAAACTGTGGAAACCTAACATTTAAGCATCCAAATAAAAGGATGTTTAGTCGAATTTAACGTCTAAATCACCAGTACTAAATCTAAATGTATCACCATTTAGAACATTTCTTGGTGTCGTTAGGTCGCCGCGCATTAAAACATTGCCACCAGAAACGGCGTCTGTAATAATAACACCACTAACATAACCCCAATCAGCACTAGCTGCGGCAAAATCTATAGCGGTATTATTATCAACAAGTTGACCACCACCATCTGTAGTTGGCGCATTCCAATTGCCGGTAGCAACATGAACTCTGGCGTACCCATCACCACTAAGCTCATTTGCTGTTGGTGCGGCATCTGTAGGTGAGTCTGATGTTAAACCAACATAAATGCCCGTGGACGGCCATGAAAAAGAAATACCACGAAATATTTGGTTTAGAATACCAGACTCAAAATAATCTGTCATAGCGGACATAGAAATTCTCCTAAGAGACTAAAGTTTCATAAATTTCTGAAGAACAGGTTATATCGCCAGAAGCACTATTATTATCCACATAAATTTTAAAGGATTTAGCGCTTACAGGAATATCTACAGTTTTTTGTGCTGGATCTTCTAAATTTAAATTTAAAATACAAACATGAAGACCGTGTTCAGGTGTATCAAATTCATCAATAGCAGATCCATCTGGATCACCAGTAGAATAAAGAATATAAAAATCAACAGTATCACCAGTTGTTGGTGTACTAGAATGATCAGCCTTTAATGACAGTTGTGCAGCAATACTATTGCTGGATAGTGATATTGAGTCACTAGTTACTTGACTATCTCCAGAAACTAAAATAGAATTTGCAGATGAAAAAGTAACTTGTGTTGAAGATTTACTAACCGCCATTTTGTACTCTTTCTATATCTTTTTTCCTTAAAACAGGTAGTCCTAATTCACATGCCCTGCTTATATTTTCTGTTAAAGAAGAAAGTAAATCATCTTTATCTTCTTCTGATATTATATCATTATCAACTAATATCTTAAATATATTTTGTGAATTTGTATCGTTATAATCAAATATGGTGTTATCCCTATCAACCATTACAACAGCAGTATATGCCGCAGATCTTATTTCATCTGATAAATTTGTATTTTCAGATGCATTTTTGATTTTGACATAACGGCCATTTATTCCGGACCATTTTAGTAAATCATTTGATGATAACACTTTATATGATGCGCGATTTTTTCCATTTAATGAATCACGAATTTGATATGCATTCATAGAGGTATATCCTACCCCTAATGGATCTTCATTTATTTCTTTTAATAAAACGCCGTAATTCATTTTATACCTCCAAGTTATATTACACCCAATAAAAAAAGAGGGAGACATTTCTGCCTCCCTCTCTTTTTTTATCAGGTATGATGCTTAGAATGAGCCGAGTAGAACTCGACGTGAATCTAGAACACCAAAACCAATTTCTGCAAAGCCATAGAAGCCCATCTTCTGATGACGATGTAGAGCATCATCTTCAAAGACTGTAACTTCCTGCTTAACGGGCATTACGAAGCTATCGTTGGACTGTAGATCAAGACCAACAATTAGTTCAACATCACTTGCTGGACCAAGTGAGCCAGAGAGATTACTTGTGAAGTAATTCTGGTATTCCTGACCCTGACCAAGTTCATCTAGAGCATGAAGATTAACACCAAAGATTCGTGTTAGAGCAGCACTATCATCTGAACCAACATAAATCTCACGTCGTGTAGTATCGTCAGCCTGATCAACACCCCAGTTACGGATGTCTTCTAGACCTTCCGGTGAGAGGTAGATGTCAGTTAGACGACCACGATTTAGTGAACCGCTGTTACCGCCAGCATTACGGCGCATAACAGTCTTCATGAGTGAAATCTGACGCTTGGTAAACTGACCAGCAGCAGCATCGGCATCGTAAACTAGAATGTTACGATCTACACCAGCGGCTAGTAGTGTGTGCCAACCGTCATCATTCATCTTCTTGACAAAACCGGCTTCTAAAACGCGAGCAGCGCGTGAGACGACATCCCAACGAGCTTCACGGACATAACGAAGTAGCATGTCAATAGCATTGGCGATGCTATAGGTCGGAATCATGACGTAATCGCCTTCAACAGCGCGTTCAGGAATACGACCATGACCAGGATTGGTATAAGCAACGAATTCATCTTCTTGACCAGGAGCAAGTAGATCAAGAGGAAATTCTGTTGAAGTACCAGGCTCCATAGTAATACGTTCAAAGATACCACCGGCGATATCGCCAACAAGAACACCTTCACGGAGAGGTAGTTCAATAGCCTTAGCTAGTTCGTGTTGTGCAACTAGAGCCTCGGCCTTATTAGCTGAACCAGCCTTCTTTAGAAGGTCGATAAATTCAGGACTTGGTTTCTGTGTGAAAGACATTATGTATTTCTCCTATCTATGAGTTTAAATTAGGGAAGGTTGATGGAAACTTTAGCGAAACCATCAGCGTCCTTTGTTGAAAGGAAACGACCAATGGCCGGGGCAGTACCATCTTGTGTTCCAGCAATTAGACCGGAATCAGCAAGATATGCAACCTGACCAGCAGTCGGATTACCACTAATCTGGTCGGTAACAACGAAGCCCTTTGTTAGAATGGTAACTTTACCACCCTTTTGAACTTCATCTTTATGCCAGTTAATGTGCTGACGAGTCTGATCAATATTGACCATATCGTTTAATAGAACACCTAGTGCAACAGCACCAGACGCTTCAGCAGCAACTGTAGCTAGTGCAGAGCTGTTATCCATAGCAGCACCAGATCCCTGTGTGCTGACAGAAACAACCTGCCCTTTTTCAGCAGTTTCGTTTAGGAAAAAACTAATTTCAGTATCGAGTTCGTGACGATCACCTTTAAGTGCCATTATATGTACCTCACTTACTTAAGATTTTTAGTTGTTTTTAGAACAGATGTTCTAAAGAATTCAGCAGCAGATGCAAAACCGCTTTGCACCGGCTCAGGAGCATCAACTAGAGCGGCCTCAGTTTCTTCAACTTCAGCATCTTCTACTTCTTCTTCTGCAACTTCTTCTTCTACTTCTTCTTCAGCTTCAGCAACTGGTTCTTCAACAACCACCGGTTCTGGATCAGAAGGAGATTCTAGACTAACATGAGCCTGTGTTTTGATGAGATCAAGCATCGCAGCAAATGCTTCATCATCTACAACATCAAACTTAGCAAGTGTATCTTCGATTTTATCTTCAGATATACCAGCATCTTTAGCTTGTGCTGTACGAATCATTTGGCGAATTTCTGCTTTAGCATCACCAAGTTCTTTTGATGTATCAGCTAGTTTAGCTTTAACATCTTCTAGTTCTGAAGTAAGTGTAGCAGCACTTTCTTCCATTTCTGTGATCTTAGCATCTCTATCAGCAATTGTTGCAGTTAGACCTGCAACAACAGCCTCATGATCAGCCTTGATAGTCTCTAGTTCGTCATTGACAGAAGCAACCGCTGCTTCTACTTCAATTTCGACACTATCGACGCTTTGAGAATCAGACATTCTGAACTCCTCTATTAAAAGATTACTAGTTGAATCATCGAATGGATCTTCTTCTGTTTTAAGAATAATACTTCTTGGATTGGCCGGTTTATTAACCAAGCCCTTCCCAGAAAAAGATATATTTCGTAACAATCTTCCTACTTTATATCCTTCGTATTCTCCTTTCCCACCATAAACTCTAAGATGTTTAGTTAGAAAAGCTGATGTTTCATTTCTTGCTACTACTTTCATCCCACCATCTGGTGAAACTACAGAGTAATCAAAATCTGAAAATAAGCATTCCATAGAAACAGCCCATTTTCCATCCTCTATCTCAGAAATAAGCTGAGACATTCTTTCTCTTAATTCTGGATTACTCCAGCTTTTATATAAAACGGCTGATGTAATAATATCAAATTGTTGGGGTGGTTCTTCACTATCAATTTTATTGCCGTTACGATCAACAACCATGCTGCCAGTTATATGTCCAATTATATCACTTTCATCATGCATATAATTGAACTGTTTATCTACAGGAGTATCTCTAGCAGCCCAAGCCTCACTAGCATCAAAAACATCATCGTTTTTGTTCCACCCAGTAGAAACTAAAACAGAATTTAAATAGAAGAGATCTATTTGGTCGGGATTAGAAAATCCATAGCCCGCTAGAGTCTTCTCTATTTCTTCTTTATTAGGATGGGCCATATCAGAATCAATTAGTATTTCAGATTCTAATGCAACACTTGCACTAGACTGAACTTTTTCTGATAAACCATCTAATATTTCTTGCGGATAAATTTTCATATGATCACCTCACTTTTCTTATACACCAAATTTTTACGAAAGTGTACTTTTTACATAAGAGTATGCTAGACAATAAATTTGGCGCATATCTTCAACAGAGGGTGACTTAGAATTTTTGCCCATATATTCTTTTATTAAATTGTCCACTTCTACTAATATTTCCCGTTTAATTTTTGCACTAGACTCTAGTATATTAAGTATTATATCCTGACTAATATCAACATATGGATCTAAATTAGCAAGTACAACAAACTTAGATAGTTCAACTTCCTCAGACTCTTGTTTTGTCAACTTTCTAATATTAGATTTACCATAATGAGCTAGTAAAGCAGGTTGTAACATTTCGCTAATTTGTTTTTGAGCATTCGTTGCCCATATTAACAAACTTGCATTTGTTCTTGGATTAACAACTTTTCTTTTACGAGGTTGTGTATCAAATGAATTTTTTGGTCTACCACCTTCTGGATTTTCAGAAGTATTTGGTTTTTTATCCTGCGGTTGTGTGGTAGGAGCCTGTACTACTGGTTCAGGTTTTGGTTTTAAATCGGTAACCTGATCAATAGTTATTACATCTTTATTAAGACCAATCTTTTTATATTCATCTTCTATTTGGGCATTATGATAAGGTCCGGTTTTTGGTGGAACCTTTTTAGATTTGCGCCCACGATTTTCTGTTTTAATTCGCGCATCTTCAATATCGCTAATTTCACCAAACCGTTCACGGACTGTTTCAATAGAAACAATGTCGCGGTCTGCCAGTTGAACAAGTAAACTTTTTTCAGCAGATTCATCAGAAAGTATCATATTATCAAAATGGATTTTTGCCGGTTGTGCAAACCCCATTGCTTTTTGAACTTTTCTAATTTCACCATTCCAAAATTTACTTAATAAATCTCTACCATATTCTAATCTTTCAATAAGAGTTTTGAGAGATACAAAATTATTAGTGTAACCACCGCCATTTCCAGCAATACCTGTAAGTGTTGGTGGAATACCAAGCCCAGCATAAATACTATTAAGAACAGGTTGGTATTTTTCTGTTCCAAGAAATTTAAAAATCTGCGTATTGCTTTCTTTAAAATCAAGTTCTGGACCCCATACTAAATCCATTGTTCCACCACCAACATTACTTGCTAATATATTGCGCAATTTGTCAATGGCATTTTTGGTGGGAAGAATTTTATGATCAAAATCGCCAAGTCGCCAAAGACGAATATTTGAAATAGCACCATCAAGCGCGGACATATCCGCTAACTTCATTTTTTCCAACATTGTGATATCATCAAGAATAGCATTAACCATTGGAAATGCCCAAACCTGCCAGTCATCTTTTTTGTAATGAAATACTAGAAGATTTTCTGAATCCAGCTCTATATGACTATCACCATTCTTTAAAGCTCTTTTAATTTCTTCTGATAAATTATTTAGTGGAATCTCTTTTGATTCATATGCTTTTTTAATAAAAGTAGAAAGTTTTAGTTTATACTTTTTATTACCAGTAAACAAGGCGGTTCTACCACCAACAACATCAATAGTTAATGGATTTAAAAAATCATAAACAAATGGTATACGACGGCGAGAAAGATTTTCTTTTGTAATAATTACATCATCTTCACCACGAGTCATTTGTCGTTGTACAGTTTTAGTAAGTTTGGCATATCTTCTTTTGATAACAACATTGCCACATCTGAATAATGTATTTAGAAATCTTTCCGATCTCTCTGCGCCACCAACCTCTTCCCACCATCTACGGTAGAATTTTTGCGCATTTTTATCAGGATGTACTAAGGTAATACCCTGTGATCCAAAATCGCCCATTAGATCAATAACATTTTTAATAATGCCGACTTTTTCATAGGCATTCATACATTTAGCAATTATTTCTTTATCTTGATTTGGAGGCTGCTCGCCGGTTCTAAATCTGTAATAATCATCTTTTCTATAAGATGTTCTAACAGATATACCATCTTCAATATCAAGATATGATCTACGATAACTGGCACCGGCTGACATAACACCGTCATAACTATCAACATTCGCTTTAGCTTGTTGCAAAGCGTCTTTGTCGTTCATATCAATATAAAGATCTTTTTCTTTTTCATCAGACATTGGTGTAACCTTTTAAAGAAATGGATATTAGTATTATATCCCGATTGTATTCATATTGTTATACACCAAAAAATCAATAAACATTATTTAAACCAGCGGCCCATGCTGGACCAATAAAATCCAACCCGCTTCTTTTTTCTTTACTAGACATTTCTGCAAAACCACCAACTATATTATATTCATCCTGAATTCGCCTCGCTTTAGTTTGTCTAGCCGCCATATTTGCCATTAATAATGAGGAATAACGGTCTTTTCTAATGCGCTCTTTTCTACCGGTTCCTATTTTAACTTCTGGTGTATCCCAGTGCTCTCTACCGGTAGAAGTTTGTCTAATCTCTATCATACAAAGTTCGTTTTTAAGTTCCTCAATTTCCATAACACAGTCTTCTAATGTGTCATATGTGCGATTAGCCATTTTGTCTTGTTCAATAGATAGTCCAATTGTAATTGGATCAAATCTTGGAAAAATCAATACCTTATCTTCAAAATCTTTTCTTAAACCATGATTTGCTTCTGCCAACCAATCATACTTAGCAAACTGACATAACTCTAAAATATGTAATCCAGCCTCATCATCTGTATCCTTTGCTTTATTTTCGTCAATAGTGGGCCATATAGGCACTTCTCCTTTACTTAGGTTCTTTGGGTCGTGTAGGGCTTCAGAGACCGCTATACCGCCACCCTGCGCGTCCATAGCAATATGTACAGTTGGAAATGCGCCCATCAAATCTCGAATTTTTCTGGCACAGAAAGAATAAAAATCTTTTTCTTCGGTCAAACCTTTACTAATCCGGTCTTTATGCTGTTGACGATTCGTAGTCCAACAATGTACAATGCGCCTGTGATCGTTATGGACCTCTAAGACAACGATTGAAAAATTGTCCACTTCTGATGCCGGGTCCACCCCGATAATGTATTGGCCTGTAGGATTACCTTTAAGCATTGGATCAAAATAAACTTCACCAGAATTAATATTCACAGGTTTTTGATCACTACCTACACATGACTCAATTAAACTTCTCTTAAAGAATCCAGCACTGTCTGTACAAAAAACAGCACCAAACTCCATAAGATAAATACCATTATGAACTGTTGCTTTAGATCTAGCAATTTGAGCATCATCCATAAATCCTTTAGGAATAAGATCTACTGGAATTCTTATAATAGAATAATCTTTCCAATTAAAGGATTCAGGTATATCTTCTTCACCAAAGACATCTTTTAGTTTGTGTGGATCGCCCTTGCTTTTAATAATTGATTTCCATCTTTTCCAATATGTTGCAAAATGGTTAAAATCATAATATGCTGTTCCTGCTAATACAATTTGGTTACCCACATCCTCAATCTTTTGGTTTTTTGTCAACAGATCTGGGTCAATATTTAATTCTTTTGCTCGTCTTTTTGCCGCTTGTAATTTTACGCCTTCGGAAGGAGATGCGGAAACGGCGGCAAAACCAGCAATAACATTTTCAAATATCTCTCTAGACATAGAAGCAAATTCATCGCTGATAATGTCATTAGCTCGCTGACCTCTAATTTTACTACCATCACCAATAGGTAGTGCAACGACCTGACTACCATTAATAACCATGCGGCACATATCAACATCGCGCCGAGGGCCAGAATTACTATCACACAGATCTCTTAAAATTGGAGAGTTTTTCCATATATTCTCCATATAGTCATGTAGGAATTTAGATTGACGAAATGCCGCACCTACAACAACTATTTTTCTATTGGGCATAAGAAATGCCCTAAGTAAACAATATAAACTCATTATAAAAGTTTTACCCATACCACGACTTCCAATTAACATTGGAAATTTTCTATGGTATAGTTCTTTTAAAATAAGAGATTGAAATGGTAGAATATCAATTTTAAATATATGCTTACATAAGAAAGCAAAATAATCTGGATTACTTAATAGCCAGGTTAATTTTTTATAAAATATTTCTGGATCATCAGAATCTAATATATCTAATGGCCTAATAAGAGAATCATTATCAACGTGAATATTTAACCAAGCATCATTTAGTTCGTCTAGTATTTCTTTTTGTAATCTTTCGGACATTAAGATATTCCGTTTTTGTTAGTACTTTATCAGCAAAACCAAAATCTACCGCTTCTTCTGGTGTCATATACCAGTCTACATTAGATTCTAGTTTTCTTTTAATATATGCTTTTACTTTATTTCTTGAGTATTCTCGTTCTTTAAAAAATGGCCCATTTATACATCTATCAGTATAAATATCAATCATATTATTTTTTATTTTTGTATAGTATTTACTACCAGACTCAACAGATACCTGATGTCCACTTAATGTTAAATCCCCAAAATGAACCATTAAATCACAGTGTGGCATTAGATATCTTTTACTGGCCGCTTGTAAAATAATAGTACCCATGCTACATAAACAGCCATGCCCAATCATAATAACAGAAAAACAAGAATGTAGAATATTATCATAAATAGACATGCCGTCTGCCCATTCACCACCAATACTTGAAAAATGAACAATTAATTGGTCATCATTACTTTTTTCTGCCTTATGAATATTTTTGGCAAATCTTGAGGCAGTCCTAAAATCTATGCCATTATCGTTTGGATCGGAATCATCACTGTGTAGATAGATCTCCATGCTTTTCCCATATTTCTTTTAAAAGAGAAAAAGTAAGTTCTTCGGCATCGTTCCTATCATCACAAAAAATAATCTCTATGTTATAATTATCCGTAATTTCGTATATGAGTTTCCGCAGGTATTTTGCGCTGGCCTTGATATATTTTTGTTTTGACTTGGGAATTCCGGAATTTTGTGGAAAAGTATGCAAGTAGGACTCCGGAAATTCACAAATTATGTAAGCATTCTGAATCTTATCCAATTTTTCAAGTTCCCTATGAAACCTCTCCTTCATATGTTTCTTTGCTAAGTTGTGATATAATTCACCACTAGAAGCCTTTCTTTCTATAACTATAACATCTTCCAATCCCTCGATTGTATAGTCGCCAGCATCTAATGCTTGATCTATAATCTGAGCTTGCGCGAAGAATTCAAAACCCTGTTGTTCTCTGGTGTCTCTAATAATTTTCATTTTCTTCTAATTATGTCCTGAAATAATGGAACATATAAATGCTCCTGACCAGTTACTTCATCATGATGTTCTTTACATAGAGTGATACAATTATGCTCGTCATATCTTAAGTGTGCCGCATTAGCCCATTTTTCTATATGGTGTACATTAAGTCTCTTCTTTTTCTTACATCCGGGCATTTGGCATTTAAACTTGTCTCGTTTTAAAACGCGAATGCGCACTTCTTTATAAACCGGATCATCATAATTTCTCATTTAATAGTCACTTCTTCATTTACTGTCATAAGTTTGTATTCAACATTTCCGGATTCAATAATTTTACGGACAGTCCTTTGTCTTGATGATTCTTTAGAATTGCCGGTTTTAAATTCTATAAAGACTATCTTTTCCTGCTCAAATTCAAATACCACAAAATCAATTGGTGATCCAAGAAATCTTACATTTTTGCTATCATATGGAAAATCTTTCAATAGTGGAGCAAAATGCTCGCTAATCTGCCCTAGTCTTACTTCACTTTGCTTTTTAGATGAAATCAGTTTATTGATATCATCAAGTTGTTTTTTTATTGTTTCTTGTTGGTAGTTGTATAATCTAATTAGATACATACATACCATAAATAATAATATAATACCGCCAGTTAAAAAATCATCCATTTATATCCGCCTCCACCATTTCTTTTGCTAATTGTTCAAATGTAACTTCTGGAGACCATCCAAGAGTTTTTCTTATTTTTTGAGAAACACCACAAAGATATGGAACTTCTGCGGGGCGGTAGAATTTTGGATCAACAACTACCAGGTTTTCCCAATTATCAATTCCGGCTTCATAAAACGCGGTATTGAGAAAATCTCGTACAGAATATGTTTCTTCTGTAGATACGACATAATCATCAGCAGTATCATGCTGTAGCATCATCCACATGGCGCGGACATAATCTTTTGCGTGACCCCAATCACGAGACGCATCGAGGTTGCCCAAACGTAGTTTGGGAAAACCTTCTTTATCATATGGTGAAATATAAATAAGATCTGGATCATCATCCATTCTTAACTGACCCTGTTCAAAAACCGACTGGGTCTTCATCCATCTTACAAACTCACCAATCCATTTCGTAATCTTCCGTGTCACAAAATTTTCACCTCTACGAGGTGATTCGTGATTAAACAGAATTCCAGAACAGCCAAAAATACCGTATGATTCTCTATATAACCTAACCGCATGATGCGCTGCTAATTTTGCAATAGCATATGGAGATTGTGGGTTCATATAGGTTTGTTCATCCTGATATGCGCCATCATCACTTTCTTCAAATACATCGCCAAACATCTCGCTTGTTGATGCTTGATAGAATCTGGTTTCTGGTGAACAATTCTTAATACAATTTAAAATATTAAGTGGCCCCATGTAATCAATTTCTGTTGTAACAACAGGTTGTGTAAATGAAGTATGGACATGAGATTGAGCGGCCAGGTTATAAAATTCCGCTACACGATATTTTGTAAGCAAAGTGGTAATATAAAGTGGGTCACAAACATCACCTTCTTCAAATTGAAAATTTCCATTAGTTAATAAATGTTTGATTCTTTCTGATGTATTGACACTTACCCTGCGGGAGAATCCGATGACGAAATAACCTTTGCTTAATAGTAATTCAGCAAGGTAAGACCCGTCTTGACCGCTACATCCTGATATAACTGCAACTTTCATATTTTTGTCCTAGTAAAAGAAAGAAATGTCCACCCTTATATTATATCCGCAAAATTATCGTTTATTCATCTAATATTGTTTCTGGTGTCAAAAATGGTTGGTCTACTGTCCCATCCTCATATTGATGATAATCGCTCAATCTTTCCATTTCTTTAATAGTTGCCAGTCTCATTTTTTCCATATAGAGACTTTGTTCTTCACAGAAATCCGGATCGCGTACTAATTTTTGTATTAATCCGGCAAAAGTTTCTTTATTATCTTCTAATTTGGCAATTCTCTGCTCTCTGGTTGCTTTCAAGTCGCGGTACATGGCCGATTTTTTGCTTTGCAGGTCTTTATACTCCCGCGATAGCGATTCTTTAGCGGCTCTTAGTGTGGCGATTTGCCTCTCTAAACCAAAAATAAATTCGCGATCTTGATCTTCGGAGCCTTTTGCTTTTTCAAATTGTATCATTTCTTCAAATTGCCCGATCTTACCCATAGATTCCTGTTGTTCACGAAGGGCGCGGTTCATTAACACTTCTAATTTAATAACATCAACAATTTGTAATTCTTCAGTTGCGAGAATATCTTTACGAAATTGGGAAACTATTTCTTTCCAATGATATAAAAGAATATCAAGTTCTGATTCAGAAAATTGCGCCTGCAATTCTCGCCAGTATGGTCGCCGTTTTAGATCATACTCAGCTTGAGTTTGCAGGTTTTTCTTTAAATCGCGCCCTTTGCCTAATTTCTGCAAGTGTTTCTGGACAGGTTCAAGTGCCCGGTCTAATTTTGCCGCAATATCTACTGCCGACATTTTATCAGCATTAAATTCAATAAATTCCCACTCTTTTTTTGATAGTCTACCCGTCTTCACCTAATATCTCCTTTACAGCTTCATATACAGCTTCGCGCCGTTTTTTAGTAATCGTTACATTATTTGCCATACGAAGAAAATCATTTCGTAAAAATGGCGGTAGGGTTTCTAGTAAAAAGGAAATTTCATCAGCATTGTCGATAGACTCAAAAAACAGCGGGTCGTTTTTAATTGGACCGGCGGACATGAGTTTTTTCTTTGTATCATTTGCCTGTTGTCGTTTTGGCGGCGAATCTTCCAAACCAAGCCGGAAGTAATTATCGCGCTTATAATTCTTTAATCGATTAGAAATATGTACGGATACGAAATTCTCTAATGGACGGTGCCCGTCCCATTTCTCATAGACTTCTATTCCAAAAATAATAGCTTCCTGGATTAAGTCTTCTTTACCTAAATAACCAAAAGTATATCTAGGCGCTATCGTCTCCGCTACTTTCTGTATTATCTTCAGATGTTCCGGATTCAAATAATGCCTCCGCTATAGATTTTTCGGGGTCGGGTATGGCTAACTCCCCTAATATTTCCTCATTTAATAGGGCCGTTGCTTTAACTTTTAATTCTGTTGGGATATAATCTTTTGTGGACATATAAATTCCTCCTATCTATATTATATCATGAACTATCTACAAGTACCATTAGGTGGCATCTCAGGTGCCGGAAAATTCGCAAAAGTTAGTCCCGGCGACTATGAAATTGTATCTCGACACAGTTGGTATTACCGTAATGGATATGCGATATCAAAAATTAATAAAAAAGAAGTGCGTATGCACCGCTTAATTTTGAATGAAACAGATCCAGAGCGGCTCGTTGATCATATCAATAGAGACAGATTAGACAACCGCAGAGAGAATCTAAGAGTATATACACCAAAACAGAACGCAAACAACCGCGAGACTTCACGTCATGTGTTCGCGTTTGGCGAATCCAAGACAATTGCGGAATGGGTTGATGATCCGAGATGTGCTTGTACCTACGACACACTAAGACATCGGCTTAACCGTGAGATATGGCCAGAGATTGCTATATTGGCTAGTATGGAGGAAAAATGAATAAGGTATATACTCAGGAAGAAATTTCTTTTGTGAAAGAAAATGCACCTGATATGACAGATAAGAAACTGCTGGATGAATTTAACCGTCAATTTGGGCGAGATGTTAGCTTTTCTGCTCTGAGGAAACTGAGACAACGGTTGGGTGTTAAAAAGTTGGAGGGGAGACCGAGAAAAGTGGACATTTAGATTGGTTGTTGCTGATCGTGAATGAACCCCCCCCGGCCTGCCAATATGCAGACTGAACATCCATGCAGAACAGAAAACCACCTGCCATTCTGGCAGAAAACCCTCCGATCCCGCGTTTGCGTGATGAACACGCCTAGTGAAAACCAGCAATTTCGCCATTTTCTGCGAAGTTTTAAACCCTTATGCGACAACGACTTACGAAACAACTTTGCCCATCTTAACACAAATCCTCGAATTTTGTGGAATGAATGATTTGAACAATTCCAAACAGATTAATCCAATCTCAAACAGATTTGATACTGAACTGGAAAAGCTCGATTCATGTAAGGGTAGAGGGCTTGTTTACGACACACGACACGAAAGGGGATTGAGATGCTGATTCAACTGCCTTACGTTTACCATGCTGATCTGAATGATCCTTATGGTTACAGCCAAACTGGCTGGGATGCTCTCGCGGGAGCCATTGAAGAGGGCTATTGGGAAAAGTTCGAAGACTTGCTGTTCTAGTCTCTAGAACAGCTTGACGATACCCTGCGGGCATCGCTAAGATGCCCGTATCTTCAACCTTCAAAGGAGTTTATCATGTCTCACACGTACACTATTCGTGCCGCGTTCTCAAAGTCTTTCTGGACCGTTCAGGTTATGGAAGACGATACCCGTACCGTATGGCATCGATCAGGTACTGTCGTTACAGGTGAACACAATGCTGCTCTGAACAAATTCTACGATGCTTCGCAGAGTGCTGAGCGAATGATCGTACTGTTCAAAAAGAACGATGAACTTTCGATGCGTCACCCGTACCTTGCGGGTGATTATGAACACCAGGACAAACTTCAAGCAATGGGAGTCGAAGTATGATCACCACCATGACATTACTGCTACTGTTCACAATTAAACCGGTGCCAGAAACGGCACCTATGTTCATCAAACCGCTGCATACGCCTAATAGTGTACGGGTGCAACGGTACAAACCACAACCTGCACCAGTTATCACTAGTGACAAGTACACCATTGATGAGTGTACACCACAGCGATACTAGTGTACAACCGGGTACTGTACACCACCACACTGAACATGTGGCGGCTACTGTACCCCCGTCGCCGCACAACAGCATTTGATAAAAGGCGCGGCGGGACAGACGTACACTATACACCATGTTCACTGAACATCTATCACCTGAACTGTCAACCACATACTGTTCATTACTGACATCTTGTATACTAGTTGCAACTATCACTGAACACTGGTTTGGTAGTTCCATTTTTGGTGAACACATACCTGTACGAGTTTTCTTCCATAAAATCTAAAAAACGACTCCAGTGACGTTGACTTGAAAGCCGATGTATGAGAGTATTCCCCCACTTGAGTGTTGTTTGATTTCTCTAGTTCAAAGGATTTGATGATCATGTTGACTGCTGCTGCTGTTCGTGACATTGATGACGTTCTTCTGGCTATGAATCCGGAAGGATTCGCGTTGAGCGATGATGCATGGGATATTATGTGCGAGCATGATATTCTGGGCGATGGCGTTCTTGAGTATCCAGCTCTGGAACTGGCGTTTGAATCGTTTTTGGAACTGACTAGCCTTGTGATTGTGGAGGGTGTGTAAATGGAAGTTAAGGTGAAAGAGTACAGTACGTTCTGGGTTATTAACGTTCTGCGGAACGGCGAAGTTATCCAGACTTGGACTGGACAGAACAACAACAAATCGTGGTATCGTGAGTGTCTCAAAACCGCCTTTGATATGGAGAAAAATCATGTGGGATGATTTCGATTGTCAGATTCAGTCTGACGAGTTGGCCGATTGCGAGACCTACTCAGAATGGTGTTTGCTCCGTGATGAATCCCGCATTGCTTCACAAGAGGCGGATTTGTGGGATCGGGAAGACAGCCGGTTCTTTCCGTTTGAAGGACCAGTTCGGGGCTGATTTGTTCACCACAACCGGGGCCGGGAAACCGGCCCCTATCTTCAAGGGATTTGATCATGAAACTGAATCACATGTGCATCGAAGTGTTTGAACAGGGTTCATCGTATGCCAGAATCCGAGCATACCATGAACCAGGTGAAGGCAATTACAGTTGGTCACTTGATCTCAAGTGGAATCCGGCCCACAAACTGTTCGAGATTCTAGAAGTGGTCGAGTGTATCGTCTACTCTGGTGAGAACGATACTGAACAGCCATGTAGTGAGACAGTTGCTCACGCATGGTACGATATGTGCCTCGACGAAGTTACATACTATCTGAATGAACAGTATGGTGAATCGCTGCGGCGGTAGGTGTACAACCGGGTACTGTACGGTGCTGCACTAAACATGTGGCACCTACTGTACCCCCGTTGCCACGCCCATCAGGGGTGAGGGCGCGGCAGGACAGAAGCAACGAGGGCCACAGGGGGTGGCATCTCGTACACTACTTCAATCAGGAGTGATACAATGATCATGACCCGTGAACTTGTACAGGCAATCGACGACAGACTGAACAAACTCGTACCAGGTGAAAAAACGTACTATAACGATGAAGCGTGGGATTGCTTCATTGATGAACTTACGGACAGTCAGGTCCGGTTGCCGCTAGTGGAAGAACAATTACTGTTCTGGAAATATACCGAATCGACGAATTTGGATATCTTGGACCGTTGACATATCGCGAAGCGATGGTATAATACGGGCACAACCTAACCCACAAGGAGTGATCAAAATGGTAACAGATGTCAACAAACCGTTTCTGGGGTTCGAGTCTGCTGAAGCATTGTTTGCTGATACTGCTGATTTGTTCAGAGAAGTTCTATTCATACCAAATCACATGCTGCCGCCAGAATATCAGGGTGGTAAAATGTGGGAGCAGGGTGGCGATGCTGTGAACGATTACAAAGTGTACGGTACAACAGCAGCATCAATTGAACGCAAGTTCAACGAAAAACATGGTAAAACAATTGAACGGGAAAAACGTACAGAAGCATGGGAACGGGAACGGGCTAGGATTCAGGCAAACGAATCCAATTGGAACAACACAGACGGGGACACGCTGGAACTAGCAGAGTCGCTGGTTTCAATTCTGATGAAGTAACTAATAAAGGAGTGAAGCAGTGCAGATTTGTAACCTGACCGATGCGGAAGTATTGCTGTTGATCCGGGCACTATCTTTCTACGGGAAAGATTTGGCGGATCATGGGGTCGATTGTTCAGCAGCGATGCAGTTGATCAGTGAATTCTCTCACTTGGTGGAGGCGAAATGATCGACGCAGTAAATCATGCAGTGCCGTATGTGTTGTGCGGCATTGTGTTCATAGTGGTCATGCAGTACCTTATTGACAGAAAAGGAGTGTAGTGATGCTGTGTCTAGGAAGAAAAACCGATCAGCGAATTTTTATCACAACCCGCACAGGTGAAAAAATTTCCATCATGGTAACGGAAATTGACACGAAGGGCAACGGGTATGTGAAACTCGGAATCGATGCGCCGTTTCATATGAAAATTGAACGGGAAGAAATCCGAGGACGACATCGGTAGCTTGTTGCTACTGATTGCAGGACGGGACAGCCCCTATGGTGTTTTTCGCAGAGCATCATAGGGGTCCGTTCAGTGTACAAAAGCGCAACGAAGCAGCCTGGGACGGCTGCTTTTGCAGGTACAGGCAACTGAACATATGAGACCTCTGGGTTTTTTTGATTTTCCATCAAGAAACCGCTTGACAGTGCCGATAACTATTGTATAATAGGGGTGTAACGGGGAACGACACTCAAGGGGAAAACGATGAATCAGGAACGACAAGACTTTGAAGACAAAGTGAACAACAAGCGGTACAAAACCGCAGAACTGGTCAATGGTAATGGGTTCATTTCCATTCACTGGTCATATGTTATGGATGGTGTTGGTGTCTTTTGGGGTAGATATAATGGTGTTCATGCCGGAATCTGGTATGAATACAATCTCAAGAATTTCTGCCTTTGAGACTTGACATAGCCGCAGGCTATGGTATAATACACTCACGACCCACGCAGCACAGGCTTCTAAACCGGGTTACTGGCAGATATGGGTTCTGCAAGTGCTGCCCCTTTTTAACTTCCTTTCAAGGGGAAAAGTGATGAAAGTTACGCAGGTTGTTGAAGCTGGTAACGTTGAGTCCACTTACGTGTGGAGCAACTCAATTGAGTTCAACGTCGCAGGTGGGGAGATTAAGCTGAATCTCACCGATGAGCGAATGATCAAGCTGTATGATCAGATCAAGAACCGGGTTGAAAGCATCCGAGAGGACAAGCTCGGATTGGCTCGTGATCTGGTTGAGAAAGCTGACGAAGAAGCCGCATCTGCTGGCTAGGCCAGTACTGCACCGGTGTCTCATGCGGCAGCGGGGGGGGATTGCGGTTTCCCCTCGCTTTTCTTCACTTCAACAGGATTGCGAAGCAATGGACAAAATCATCCTGATTCATGATGGCGAAACAGTTGCCCGAATCGAGTGCAACACCGCCTATACAAACGAACTGTTCCTAAATGCAGCAGAAGTGGTTGTTGATTATGTAATTGCGACCACTGCTGACGATGGAATTCTGTGGGTTGCAGATGGTATGACTGAACAGGTATGGGAACCTGAAAGTACAAACCCTGAAGATACCCGCAAGGAAACGCTTGACCGGTTTCCTGAACTGGCAGGCAAGTGGTAATCTCCTCAGTATGGTGGACGGGATGCTATTATGGTGTCCCGTTCACTGTACATAAGCGCCACGGAGCAGCCGGGGACGGCTGCTCGAATGAGTTGTGCCACCTGAACATCTGTGAACACGACAATCTTTGGATTTTGTATCAAGAAACCGCTTGACAATGCCGATATTGATTGTATAATACGCACATGAAAAGCAATGTCGCTTTTCAGTTCTTCACTCTTTGCAAGGGGATTTGCAAATGTCTACGATTCTCGAAACCGTCAAGTCAAAGTTTGATTTCTCTATTGAGAAGTTCCCACTGGCTGGTCCTGATGGACTCAAAACTCCAGTGTACGGACTTTTCCGTTCTGATAGCGGCGAGTATGTGGGAAGACCATGCTCGAAACATTATGTCGCCCATCAAACGGATGATGTGATGGCACTGGTGGAATCTGCCAGCGAAGCATTCGATGGAATTGGTTCTTTGCAGTGTCATTTCCGCGACGGTCACTATGTGTCCATCGCACCTAGTAAAGATGAAAGGCGGGCAATCTTTGGAACCGCCGATAATATCTTCCCGCGTTTTATTGTCAACGCCGGATATGATGGCCGGGCTTTCAGTGCTACTGTGGGATTTTATCGGGATGCCTGTTCTAATCTGGCAATGATGCGTCAGGTTAGTGGCACGACGGTTTCAATTCGCCACAATTCTAATCTGCGGGAGAAAATGGACGATCTGATTCAGACGTTCAGTACCCTGCGGGAATCGTGGGCAACGCTTGCTGATGTTGCTGCTGAATTGCAGACTCGTCAAGTTCGTATGGCTGATTTTCTGGACCAAGTGTACGGACAGCCAAACGAGAATTCTAAGAATTCTATGACCCGTCACAAGAACCGGACAGAAGCGATTTTCCGCCGCCTCAGTCGTGAGCGGTTCACTACTGGTCGGGGTTCGCTGGATTCTGAATTCAACGTGTCCGCATGGGAGGCTTTTAACGTAATTCAGGGGTATGTGCAGCATGATGCTACCCGCAAGGGCAACCCATCTGACTTTGCCCGGATTATTTCCGCAGCAAACGACCCGGCAGTGAAAAAAGCGGAATCGCTGGTACTTGCCACGCTGGGTATTTAGAATCCCCTTGTTGGCCCGCTGGTGGTCGGGAGTACATTGGCACCCTCCCGGCCACTATGGTCATGCTCTTTCAAGACCCATTTTGCGAACATAATCAATTGTTCAGATGTAGCATTAGATTTCATACGGTTTGCTTTGTGCGACAACATTTGTATATTACCCGGAACATAACCTAATTCCGGAACAATACGATCAATGGTGGCGGAATCATCACAGATTTTAGTATTTTCTGTATACTTCAATTCGATTCCAAGAATAGGACAGTGTGACACGCGAATAGAATCAAGATAGTCGCGGGTTAAATCAAAAGGGACACCTGCCTTTTGCGCTCTGAGTTTAGCGTGCCTGAGTTTATTATTCCACGGGTCATTTTTCTTTTTCTGGGCAATATCTTTTTTGTTTTTTTCATAATACTGTTTTTGATATTCTCTGTACTCCTCTTCAGTAGCATAACCATTCCATTTTCTTTTTTCGCTCATTATTATTCACCTTTATATGGGAAGCACTATTGCCTCCAATATATTATACACCCAAAATAAAAAAATTCGCACTTTTTGCTTGACTTTTCAAAAAAAATGGTAATAAAAAAGCGGCCCAGTAGGGTCGCGAATCTTTGGATTTTCTCAAGTTAGCCGCTTGACAGGACGATATATATGGTACAATAGGGGTGTAACGGGGAACGATACTAAAAAGGGAAAATGATGGAAAAAGTCGCACACTACGTTTGGCCGGGTGGATATCCATTGTTCTACTATGTAGAATCTGACGATGGTAAGTTCCACAGTTGTCCATCATGTGTAAATCAGAACCGTATCGGCAAGAATGTCGATTGTTGTAAGGCGTATATCAATTATGAGGATGATACGCTTTTCTGTGAAGTTTGTGAAAAGCAGATTGAATCTGCTTATGGGGATTGACATGGACCAGAAGACTAAAGACCTATTCATTAACGAAATTTCCGCTGTTTGTAATAAATACGGTGTGATAATTTCAAGCGGGGCTGATGCTGCTGATGATACAAATTTGTCAAGTTGGATAGAGGTTTGCAAAATTACAGAAAGGTCGGGACGTTGGCCGATTATGGAAACACTTTTTGAATGCGAACAAATTGGTCCAAATGGGGTTTGACATTCAAGTATTGAATGTTAGAATGACGATACAAGAAAGGGGAAAGTGATGGAATTCACGATAGAAAAAACCAGCACATTCTTATCCAATGCCGAATCATGGTATCAAGCATGGCTAAAAATCGGGGACAAAAAGGTGGAAATCGGCACTTCTTGTT
>Ga0208644_1001072_pt1 | contig 23592 bp, 29 predicted proteins | sample VirMetDEL_Nov_18_FD_184517 | JGI IMG/M metagenome (GOLD analysis project Ga0208644, IMG submission 184517) | Aqueous microbial communities from the Delaware River and Bay under freshwater to marine salinity gradient to study organic matter... | ecosystem: Environmental > Aquatic > Marine >...
TAGGTTCATCCTTAAAACCATACTCAGGTTCCGTTATAGAAGTATCCATACTCTTGGCAGCCCAACCCTTCTGGGTCTTCCAAGTTTCTCCCGGTTGTCTCTCTTTTTTAGGAGCTTCCCTAACAAATCCTTCAATAATGCCTTCTAACAAAGTTTTCATAATTAAGCTGGGGTATCGTAGTCCACGTATGTAATTGTTACTTCACCACCATCAACCAATACCTTTGCGATATCTGGATAGATTCTCTTGTAAGCATCACCAGACTCACCAATGAATCCATTCTTGGTTACATTCTGTTGTGATGTATTGCCGACCAATAAACAACCATCGGTATGTTCGTCGGTGTTGCCAGTATGAATTAAGATATACTCAAAGCCGGGAACATCTTGAACGTGAAGCATTCCCTTATGCATTGAACCATACTTTTCGGCATACTTGGTGTGAAATCCACCAACAGTTCTTAGCTTAACTTGATAGGTTCCGGCAGGAACTCTGGTTTCACCCTTGACCTTTTCTTTTCTGAATTCATCTTCAATAGTGAACGCTAAAAACTTACGACCATTTGTGACATCAAATAGTGCACCCAATGTGTCATCGGATTGGGAACTAAATCTAAGAACTTCAAGTTTCATAATAATCTCCTGTAGATACTTTTATATAAGTATTCTCTAAGAGACTATTCCTTGTCTGGCCTGGGCACCCTCAAACTTTCTTTTCTTTTCGGAAGTTGTCGTTCTTCTAGTGGTTTATTCTTTCTTGGAATCTTCTTAAATGTTTGATAATCATCAATTAATTCTTCATCATCGTCATTAACCCACTGGTGCCACTTGGCCATTATTTATCTCCTGTAAAATAAAATTTATTTGTTCTTCAAGGTTTGACCCTTGACTATTATTAATGAAACCGTTGTATATATTCATATCATCGGTTAATGAGTTCTCACTGGAATGTAACCACGCTTCATCAGTAAGATTACCCTGTCGGTCACCAATAACACGATAGACCTTTCCACCCAACTTTTGTATTGCTCTAAGTTCGTTCGGAAATCTTACATCGGGTATGACAAACTTGTTGATACCCCAATCCTTGTGGTATAAGGTCATCCAAGCAAACATAGTATTGACCCAGATATCCTCACCCCATACTTCACGACCTTGTTCTGTTCCAAGTATCTGAAGGAGTCTACGGACTCTTGGAGGTTTGGTGTCAAATACTTCCTCGTATGTAGCGTCACCGTGAGATATACATTGAATCTTAAAGTGCCACGCTAATGATATGTTGTGAAATCCCAACTTTTTGAAAAAATATTCCTTAGCAACATAGTCTTTACCAGAACCAGCTGCACCAGATAATCCTATTACGGTCACATTATTTTTTAAGTATTCAAAAATGTCTTTCATTGTTGTAATAGATGAATGTCATTCTCAACCATTAGTTGGACCCAAGTATCAAAGGATGTCTTTGGTTCCCAACCTAATTCAGTTTTTGCTTTTGTATAGTCACCTCTAAGAACATCAACTTCGGCAGGCCTGAAAAACTTCGGGTCCTGTTTAATATAATTAGTCCAATCATTTATGTCAATCGTTTTAAACGCAACATCCAAGAACTCTCTGATACTACGAGTCTCACCTGTAGCGATAACATAGTCATCGGGATTGTCTTGTTGCAACATCATCCAAGCTGCCTCAACATAGTCAGGAGCGTAACCCCAATCACGTTTAGCATCCAGATTACCAAGACTGATACTGTCACTTAGACCCAAGGCGATTCTCGCTATTCCATTTGTAATCTTACGGGTCACAAACTCAATACCTCGTCGTTCACTTTCGTGGTTAAACAAGATACCACTGACAGCAAACATATCGTAACTCTCACGATAATTCTTTGTAATCCAGTGAGAATATAACTTAGCTACACCATAGGGTGACCGTGGATAAAATGGGGTGCTTTCGCTGGCCGGGTTCTCCACCATACGTCCGAACATTTCACTGGAAGACGCCTGATAGAAACGAACATCCTTACCATACTCTCGTATAGCCTCAAGGAGTCGTAACGCTCCTAGACCCGTTATATCGCTTGTTTGTTCTGGTGTGTTCCAACTCTCACCGACAAACGATTGAGCGGCAAAGTTGTATACCTCAGTTGGTTCTGCAATCTTTAGACATCGTAGAAGACTATTCTGGTCAGACAAATCACCCTTGACAAACTCAAAGTTTGGGTCATTGAGTAGATGAGCGGTATTATCTCTATTTTCTCTGGAACTTCTTCGTTCCATACCAAATACTTTGTAACCCTTCTCAAGTAGAAGGTCGGCCATATAACTTCCGTCTTGACCATTAACTCCTGTAACTAATGCGGATTTCATTTTATCTCCTTATTTTTTAATTCCACAAATCATTCCATATTCATCAAAAGCAGGCATCCCACCCCATTTTTGATAAAATTTAACAGCTCCTCGTTGTTCAGACTCCAAAACTCTTTTGGAAGACTTACCCCCGTTTTCTTCTAATCTGTGACTACCCCGAGCTCCAAAGTGCCAAAGAACAGACCTAGTAGGCATAATAAACTTTACTCCTTCATTACGCATCCGTAAAAATAAATCCATATCATCCCAACTGGTGGGTCTGAATGTTAGATCATTCCCGCCTATTCTATCCCATAAAGTTTTTTTAACCAACCCAGACACTCCCTCGCCTTTTGGAATTTCTATATCATTCATATTAGAAAATTGTTCTGCATATTCTATAAAAGATTTTTCATCAAAATCATGATAATATGCACCAAACTGTCTAGGGTCAACAAACAAAGTTCCATGTCTCTCCGGTGCACCAAACATATTGGGTTCTATTCTAAAACTATTGACCCAAAGTTCTTGGTCGGGATATTTTTCAAACACCTTATATAATTCCAGATCCCAGTTTTTACTAACATAAAAATCAGAATGTATAAAATTTATAAATTCAGTTTCAACTCTATCGGCACAATAATTCATTCCACCGCCAATACCAACCGGATCTTCTTGTTTTTCTATATAGAATCTAAAATTGTATTTCTTATGATTTTCCTCCAACCACTCGTCGGTTCCATCATCACAATTTTCTGCATGAACTATAATTGGCATATCTTTATAATAAGAATATTCCCTCACAGACTTAATTGCTAATTTTAAATAGGGTAAATTATTGTACGTAGAAACACACGTTGTTATATTCATAGTAATTTTTCTCTATACCAAGGATTTTGTAAACCAACCAAACTATCTTGTCGTTCCACCATATTTCGTATAGTCAGTTTAAATATATCTATTTCAAACTGACCCACTTCACCACTGTCTTTAACAATATCAGACATAACGTGTAACATATTAAATGACTGTTGTGTTAATCTTCTAGCGTCAAACTCAATAACCACATCGGTTTCTGCATGGTCAGAACTCATCACTTTTTTACTCAGGTCAAATTGTGTGTTTGGTTGTTCTGTTTTTATATACTGTAATATAACATCTTCTGGTGTATTTGTCAAATGTAATTGGTCACACCAAGGTTCTAATATTCCCATCAAATTAGCATCACAATTAGACACAACAAATGAGATATCATATCGTGGTGACACAATAGGATGCATTAATGGTGTATGATTAACATTACTATTCCACTTTCTGATAAACTCTTTGGTAGAATTAGCCATAAGTTTCTGCCACTCTTCACTCTTTTGTTGATGGTCCTGAGTAATCTTACCGTGTTGGAATTGACCACCACGACCAGTTAAATGATATACCAAGGAATCCCAAGGTTGTACAAATATAAACCCATCCAATTTCATACGATTGAATACATCAGAGTCTTCTCTCGCCGATTTCATTATTGGGTCGTGTCCACCCATAGATAAGAACTCATCACGATAAACCATCCAAGGCGCAAATATACCATCGGTGGTCTTACCTGAGTTATCTTCTATCAACTTGGTGACATACTCATCAAACTCTTCTGACTTGAAGTCCTCTGGCCACATACCAAAGTCTTCAAGTATCTTTTCACCGGCATTCGGATGAATGGGTGGTTCTATTCTGGTAGAACACACAACAGACTTTTTGGTCAAATGTTTGAACGCGTGGAAATCTGCGTTCTTACCCAACATCATATCGGCGTGGAATATCATAACGACATCGGTTTCGGCTTCTCTAATACAATAGTCGTAGGCTTCTCCAATGCCGTATAAACTGTTTCCTAAGTCTGGGTTGACCAGATACTTTACATTCCACTCTTCGGCGTTTTGTTCTAACCACTCAACGGTTCCATCTTCGTCAGAATCAACAAAAACAATAATGTGGTGGTCTTTCCGATATGCATTGTTTCGTATAGAAGGTATACAAGTTTGTAGGTATCTTAAATTTGATTTACTTGGTATACAGAATGTTATTTTGTCCATAAACTATTTATAACCTCATAATATTTGTTCATAGAATTGTGATTTATTTTTTTAAGTTTTTCAAAATTAATGACAACGTAGTCATCATACAAAGAATTACTCAAGTATTTTCTATTTTCTTGAACAACCAACCCCCTCATAATATATTGTGGGTATTTATTCTTTTTACAATATTCTTGTAACAACGTATCTTCCCTGCCATATCCTTCATATCCATAGGGCCAAGGAATTTCTTTAATTAATTCGTTACTGATGAATGTGAACCATCCGCCAGCGAACTTGACGTTATAGTTTTTATATAAAGATAATTCAGATCTATTGTGTTGACTTAATTTAATATTGAATGCGTCGAATTCATCAACATTTATAGTTTTTTCAGGAAACGAAGATATAACGTCCCAAGAATTGTCCCAAAATTTATATATTTGTGGGCTTATCAAAAATTTGGTGTCAATTATTTGTTCTAGTGATTGTTCTAGTCCATAAAATAATAAATCATCTAATATCAGATCAACATCTTGCCACCAAAAATAATCATATCCCTCTAACTTGGTGTTCTCTATCCTTGGATACAAATAACCTTTACAAGAATTGTCAAAAACAATCTCGTCATCTAATTTATTTATCCAATCCAATTTTTCATTTATCTTGTTAAATTTATCTACAAAAAAATCTTTAGGCAATTTTGAATTTTTCCAATCAATAATTTCATCATTTAAATTTAAAATTATATTCGCATCTATTTCCAGATTTGTTAAAAATTGTGATGCAATTTTTAATTGATTAACAGTTAATTCATAATCATCAATTTCTTTTGGGAAAAGATGTAAAGTCAAATGTGTTTTTTTCATGACAATTCCAATAATTTATTGATTAAAATTTTTTTCTTTTCTTGATTTTGTTCTAACTCATCATAACTAGCAATTGGAAAATTACAATATTCTCTACACAACTCCCCACCTTCCAAAGATTTCAATCTATCACCCCAAATTTTGTTATGAGCAACAATTGAGTGTAATTCTTCAGCAGACCATTGAAAATAATTTTCTGTATTGTAACCCCGTGTAGTTCCCCTATCCCCAAAGCCAGTGGTAAAAACATTGTCAAACCCCATGTACCACAACAATTGAAAAACCAATGAAGCTATATTTCCACCGGGAAACATTTTCAATGGATCTTTCCCGTATTTTTCTATGGTTTCGGGTAGATCTACACTCAACGTGGGCCAATGTTGACCATCATCTTGTTTCCACTCAACACATAGATGTGTATTTGGAACTTGTTTACAAAATTCTTCCCCATAATGTTTAGCTAATTGACCAGTAGTAAATGAATGATTAAATACAGGAAACATACTACAACATATCACCTTAATCAAATCTTCACGTAAAATATGTCGTTTACCTTGTATCCAAATTGGCGTTGGGTCGTAGTTTGCTATAGCTCTATCTGGTAGCATAACACCACCATTAAATTTAAACAAGCAAAACTCTTTATTTTCAAAATATTCTCTAGCCAATGCATTATCCGCAGTTATATACATAGATACATTAGGATAATATTGTATATTGTGATTAACTGTAATTGTAAAATTATTATTTATTATTGTATTTAAATTTTTTGTTCGCTCAACAGACGGACCACCGAAAATACACACCGCGTTATGACCACTAGCAACATTTTTCCATTTTTCATTTATATAAATTGAAGACATTACATAATCCCCCGAATCAATTTAAATTTTTCTGCGGCGTGGAGGCCGACCTCACTCCCCCAGACCTTCATTAAATTTAACACATTGTCATGACTTCGTGAGTGTGGATATTGTCTCATTTCATTTTGATAAACGTGTAGTGCTTTAAATTTCCGATTGATATTTTCTTCCGACACTTGAAAATAACAATTTCCATCAAAATTATTAATGGGATTGTAATCTGTAGATGAGGGAACATAATAAGAATATATTTGTTGTTTCTTTCCAGATTGTGGTCTAAACACTGTAAGGGTTGCTCTTGCCACTAATTGATGGTCAATATTTAAATCGCCGTAGAAATGTGTAAAAATTATGTCTGGTTGGTTTTCTATTTGACTATCTAAAAATTTACACATATCTAGTAATGCAACACTGTCCATTGCATTGTCTGGAAAGTTACCATATGAAAAAGAATGAATTCCTAATATTTCAGAAACATATTCTAACTTTTCGTTTCTATTTTTTTGTATATCGCCTCTAGAACTTTCACCATCGGTAAATGTTACTAACTGAATTTTATTGTCCTTGGAAAGTCTATGAATAGTTGCACCACACCCAAGAGTTTCATCATCTGGGTGTGCAGCAAGGACTAATATATTTTTATTTTTGTAAAACATAATACACAATCCCGTCAATTTCGTTATTCAAGATAAATCCACAACGTTCAACCATACGTATAGAAGCAAAATTATCTTTTTTTATTCTACATAAAAATTTTCCTTTCTTTTCATACAAATATAAATTTAAAAGAAGTATGGATAATTTTTTTCCTCGTTGTGATGGACATACATTATAAGATAATTCAATAAAATCCTCAAATAAAATGTCTTTAATTGTAGCTACGGGAATCCCATCAATTTCTAAAATATAGATATTTTTAGAATCATCTAATAATACCGTTTCGATGTATTTTAAATGTTCTTCCTCTGTTATTTTATTTTGATTAAACGCATTTTTTCTCGTTGTATAGTCATTTGCCCAATTTAACAAAATCGACCAATCATCATAAACGATTTTTCTTAAATTAAATTTCATATGGTATTATCTTCACATCCGAAAGTATTTTATTTTCCATCAATTTAGCTCTATTAAATTCTAATATATAGTTTCCTAAAATTATATGCGCACTTGGGTATTGATCGTCATCTAGTATTCTTATTTGGTCATAAATTTGTTCTAAAGAATTATTTTCAAATACTATATGATTATTTTTTCTCCTTTTAAATGTTTTAGAATCACCTGTTTGTTTTGTGGGAATAGGATTATTTTCTACACAATATATTATTAGTTCGTATGTAGCTTCAGTTATAGTTAACCATATATCACTTAAACTTCCTTGTAATGAAATATCTTTAGAACAGTATATGTCACCACTATCAATTACGTCTGATGTAACAATTGCATTGACTCTAGAAAATTTAACGCCATTTAATATAGAATTTTGTATTGGTGATCCCCCACGTTCTTTTGGTAAATTGCCGGTATGTAAGGTAACACACTTATAATTTTCAAAGATTTGTTTTGGTATAAATCGTGACCAATGGAAAAAGAAAATCCAATGTGGTTTAATACGTTGTAATTCACAATTTAAAAGATCATCTGAATACAATTGTTGTTGTAAATATAAAATATTATCATTTCCATATTTGTCTTTTAATATATTTACAAGATTTTTACTATATCTATTAGATTTAGAGGCGACAACAATTTTCATTTATCCGCTAACTTTTCCAAAAGTTCATTTATTAAAAAATCACATTCCTTAATATCCTTAAAAATTTTTCGAGCTCTATTTTCATCAAGTTCAAATGCTAATCGCACCGCATCCATCCAATTTACATTATTTCTGGCCCTAATTTTTTCTATTTGATTTATTATTTGTTGATCTTTATTTATTTCTTGATTTGTTAAATTATCAACATTAACCATATCCAACGTTAATGAAACATCTTCATCTATGGTAGTCAAAATTTTCTTTCCAATTACTAATTCAAAATCACTAGCGGGGATATTATTTTCAAAATAAGGTCGTTTAGTAGTAATCTTATCTCTGGTCAATATGTCTCCAGCCTTTAACGGAACCTTAGATACCACTGATCTACGGGCGTGCTTAAATTGTGTTTCGGATTGACTATATAATGATTCTTGAGTTTTCATCATTACTTCAGTTTCTCTTATAAGAGAAACCATTTCTGTTAATTCATGGGGTTCCAAAGCGAAAGGGTGGTCAGGTCCGACTAAGGAACGACCTAGTGTAAAATGTTTTTCAATCACGGACGCTCCCATAGCAACTGCAATTGACGGAGTTCTAGTTGACATCGTGTGATCTGACAATCCCATTTGTTTAATTCTAGGATAATTTCTCATTTCATATTTTATATCATTCAATATCCCAAGTCTAATGTCTTCTAGTGGGGTTGGGTATGCGTTATTACAATGTAATAATGTAATTTCAGTTTCATATTTTTCTGTGACCGAATATAATTTACCAATATATTCTAGTGGAAATCCAATTCCCATTGAAATTATAATTGGTAATTTAGCAGATGCTACCATTTCAACAAATCTAAAATCAGTAGACTCAAACCCCGCAATCTTAAAACGTTTCACACCAATATCAAGAAGTTCATATATAGCTTGTTCATCAAAGGGAGTTGACATAAATTCAATTCCAACTTCATCACAATATCTTTTTAAATCAATTTGCCATTCTCTAGGTAATTCAATGTCTTTAATTAATTGATTGATATTGCGATATCCAGCAAAATCTGGAGTATTTTTTGTATATAATGTTTCTGAACTATACGTTTGAAATTTACAGGCGTCGGCACCAGAGTCCTTCGCGATATCAATTAGTTTTATAGCTTGATCAAAATTCTTGTCATGATTGGCGCCCGCTTCGGCAATTATAAAAGTTTTCATATATGTACATTGTGTTTATTAGATGGAATAATGTGTTCTAGTAAATTGAACGCTTCTAAAAAATTATTCATTGGTTGTTTATTTTGTCTTACACACTCTAGAAAATATTCAATTTCCCGAATATACATTTTGTTATCAATATTAAAATGAGTTCTAATTAATCTGTCTCCAATCAAAACATCATAATATCTGTGATACTCATTGGAAAGATAATTTAGAGTAAAATGAGCTATGGTTCCAGATTTAAAAATAATTTTTCCGGTCACAAAATCTTCTGTATCGTTGGTTATGTCTGTCAATTTTAATCTATCGAATGTTATATTTCGTATTTCACCAAACTTGTAATACAGATAATCTAATTCATGAATTGCGTCTAACAGTATACCACCGCCCAAATTTTTATTCGAACTGTACGAAAGAAGATGATTTGTTCCGGGCCTCCACTTTTTTAAATTATAACCAAAATATACATTAATATATTTTGCAGTTTCATCTATATTGTTTACTTCGGGAGTAAATCTTAGATTACATCCTACCATACTAATGATATTACGATTTTCTATATTTGTCAATAGGTCTTCTATACCAACTGGATCTGAATAGAATGGTTTTTCACAAAAAATAGGCATTTCTCTATCTGCTAAAATATTACAATGCTCAATGTGATTAATATTGGGAGAACAAATCATACCAAAATCATACCCAGTATCTAATATATTTTCAATATTATGAATTTCATCTATATCTACTATTCGTGTATTGACACCCAATGAATTTAAATTACCAGAATGTCGTTTTCCTATAGAGCCACCCCCAATTATTATTGCATTCATTTGATTCTATCCCTATATAGAATTTCTGCAATATCAAATTGCCAAGGCCAATCTATGTCAAAACATTCTATTTCCTCCATAACGAAAAATTCTGGGTCGTTTGGTTTTTTAAACGATCCCATGTATATATCATTTGGTATATCAGATATAGTTCCTGCATACAAAGAATGTGCCGCTTCATAACAAGTTTCTACAAACTTAGTCTCTAAGGTTGCTAAATATTTATCATCGCCAAAAAATTTATTAATCATATTATAGTTACTATCAAACAAAAATGTCTTTTTTTCAAAAACCCCAAACATTCCATTTGAATCACTATTCAGAAATTCATTGACAAAATTATCAATTGTGTTAATTGGTAATAGTGGATTACACGCATTTATATTAACATACCATTTAAAGTTCAATGTTTTGTGCCATTCAAATACTTTTTGTAAAGTAACTGGTTCTTGGGTAGATTCTTCACTCCTGACAAAATAATTTACATCATATTTTTTTGCAATATCAATAAGTTCATCATCCATGACCGAAAGATAAAAATTTTCTTTTGGTATCACTGAGGATCTTAAAATTTTATTTATGGCTATTTCGAATAAATTTGAATCGACAAATGGCCTAAGCATTTTATTAGGAACTCTAGTAGATTGAGTTCTAGCCTGAATTATAAAAACTGTTTCATTTATATTTTTCATAATCTATCTTTAGAAATCCTGTTGGTTGTTGTTCCGGTGGGCCCACTTCAAGCGGTCTGAAATGTTTTCTTTCAAAGTTTTTTAATATTTCTGGGTCAAGATGTAGTTTTTCATGTGGTGTCTTTGAATCGTGGGCATATTCATGTAAAACAATATTTTTACAACCACGGTCAATCATGTGTTTTACAAATTTATTTTGCCATTTTCTATTCAAATACATTAGAGTTCCCTGAGTGTATATTAAACAATCTTTCAAGTCTAAATCAGAATGGTCGAATTTGTCTAAATAATCTTCAATGCTACATTGATAATAATGTAAGTTGTCAGTTTTACACTTCCATTTAATCATGTCAATCGGACAAATATCGAAACCTATCAAATTATAATCTTTTTCAAAAGGAATAAAATCTCTTCCATTAGCACAACCAAAATTTATAATAGTTGTTATATAAGAAGGAATATTATCTAACACATAGTCTAATAAGGGTTGTTCCGGCAGGCACAACCATTCTTCATCACTATTAAAATAATGATAGAAAAAAGGATTGATATTATAGTTGTTAATAACTACATGATTCATTTTAACTGTTTTTCCTAAAAATATCAACACTACGTTTTCCTTCCAAAACAGCATCTATCCTGTGTAAGTTTTCTTTAACATATCTAAATGCTTTATCAGAAGCATCAATGGTCTTTTGAATGTCTCTCTCAGTATGAGAAAATTGTATATAAATTACATTTGGAAATAAAATGTTTTGTTTGACCATTTCTTGATAAAAAACACCTTTCATAGCAACAGAATCTTCGTATTCAGAACTAAATGTAAGATTATGACGAGGAGCACTACCCGCAAAATTTATGTCTAAATCATATTTCTTAGCAGTTTCTTTAACCCCCGAATCTAATAGATTCCCCATCTCCCATATATGAGAATAATCTTTAGTCTTTAAAATCTTAATGGTTTCTATTGAAGCCGCTAGTGACAAACATTCTCCACCGAACGTCATAGAAAAGAAGGCATGATTTAATTCTTGCATATATTTTCTTTTTCCGGCAATAGCCGATAATGGCATACCGTTCGCCATAGCTTTACCCAAACAAGTTAAATCTGGAGTTACGCCTTCTATCTCTTGCATTCCTCCTAGTGCCCATCTAAATCCACTAACAATTTCATCAAAAATTAAAAGACATCCATATTTATCACACAAATCTCTAACCCCCTGTAAATAGCCAGATTGAGGAGCGGTAAGAGCCTGGGGTTCCATAATTACTGCAGCAACATCATCTTTTTTTAATAAAGATTCTAGACTCTCTAAATTGTTAAATTCAAATTCATCAATTAATTCCCCAAGACACTTTGGTATACCGTAAGGCCTTAGAGAAATTCCGTGCCAATCTCCCCATCCATGATACCCACCAGTTGGTTTCAGTATCTTTTCTTTCCCTGTAAATGACCTTGCTATTCTGACCGCAGCCAGATTAGCATCAGTTCCATTCTTAGCAAACCTTACTTGTTCGGCAGAAGGCACCACTTCAACAATCAATTCGGCCAATTCTTGTTCCAGTGTGGTTGGCCAAGAAAAAATTATTCCACTTTTTAATTGTTTCTTAATAGCGGAATTGACCCTACGGTCATTATAACCTAATATAATTGGTCCAAGTCCACACATAAAATCTAAATATTTTGTACCATCCAACGCTTTAAGATATGCTCCCTTGCCAGATTTAACAAACTTTGGATAGACTCCATCCACAAATTGATCTGGACATTTACTCATTGTTTGTGTTCCTCTAGGCATTAAATTTAATGCATTATCCCATAGTTGTTGTTCAGTTGGCATATTTGATTCCTTCTTTTATAAGGTTCGATAAATAATCAATATCTTTATTCAAAAACAAAGCAGAATTGAATTCTTTTTCATTATATTTTTTTAATTGTCCAAGTTCAATGTGATGTTTGTCACTATATTGGGGGAGAATACACAAAAGTCTATTACAATGTTCAGTAGATAAACCTTCTAAAAATTTAGATTCATATGTGAAATCTAATTCTGTTTTTGATAACATATCTTCATGAAATTTTTCACCGGGACGCATTCCAATAATATTATATTTTATATTTTTATTATTAATCTTTTCTAGTGATTGTATAACTGTCATCATATCAAATGAATCAAACATAGGAACAAATACTTCTCCTCCTAAACTATTAACTAAAGACGATATGACAGTATTAACGGCGTCATTTAAGGTGAACAAAAATCTACTACAATTTAACGAAGTAACATTTATTGTATTGTCATTTTCTATCAACGAAGACCACAACGGAATAAAAGAACCTCTACTACAAATAACATTACCATATCTTACAGAACTAAATATAGTTGAATCGGATTCATGGTCAAAACTACAAAACAATCTTTCCGCCGTAAATTTAGAAGCACCATATACATTAATTGGCAAACAAGCCTTGTCAGTAGAAACCAAAATGCATTTTTCTACATTATTATCAATACAGGCGTTCGCTACATTAATACTACCTTGTATGTTAGTTTTTAAACATTCTTCTGGAAAATATTCCATATCGTCAATTCTTTTTAACGCGGCGGCATGAATAACATAATTTGGTTTATATTTTCTAAATGCGTTATTTAATGAACTTATGTCTCGTACATCTCCGATAAATCTTTTGACATAAGGTTTATCTCCAAAATAAATGGCTTGTTTGCCTTCGTCGCGGCTAAAAACTACCAACTTAAGATTGTGTGTCTCACAATAATTTTTAAGTTTATTTATGATAGCTCTACCCAACGAACCCGTTCCGCCAGTGATTAAAATTGTTTTATTTTGTAAAAATTTATCTATCATAGATTCTCCAATACGTCCGTTATTCTTTTTGAAGCATTTCCGTCATTAAAATTATCATAATATTTTAATAAATCTAAATTATTAGAACGTTGACCAAACCATTTCATATCTGGGGTATAGACCAACAAAGATTTTAAGATAGAGTCTTCTAACTTTTTATTTCTATCAATTGTTTGTTTTATAAACTCATCGCCGATAAAAGAGCAAAAACTATCAAAGTTTTTAAACCCCAATACATTTTTCCAAAAATCAAATTCTCTACCCTTAAAATTATCAAGAATTGATTCATCAGAAATACCACTATCATCTTGTGTAATATACACAATATTTTTGTTTAACACAAGGGGTAAATACAAAATACTTGTAAATATGCTTATGTTATATTTTGATTTTGATAATAAGTTTAGAAACATATCATTATCATATATGATACGAGTATCGTCTAATTCTAATTTAAATTCTTTAAATTCGTCTGGGTGTGGTTTATAATATACTTGGTGGTCCTCAAAAATAGATGAAACCTCAGTATATATTTTTAAAATTTTGTTATGTAATTGTTCTTCTTTACTCCCATATACTATTATTATATTTTCCTCAGAGGTTTCTAAATTAATAGAATCATTTTTGGGGTTGCCAGTGACTATGGACTTCACATCATACCATCCGGCGGCCGATTTTGTTTGTAAACACCAATCACTATGGTCAAAAAATAAATCTATACAGTTACTCGGGAATCTTTTTCTGCTTTCTAATTCTAATTTTGTTTTGATGTTATTATGAATCCAAGAGGAGTTTTCCAAACAACAAATAAAACATCCATGTTGTTTTAATTCAAACATGATAGATTTTTCCGGTTCCCAATTTTCATTAGTCATTAAAAATATGTCTGGTTTGAATGGCAAACTAAACCCCAGTGTATTCAAAAATAACTGATCATCCTGACTTGGGAAATTTGTATCATATGCATATTTTTCAATAATATTTCTGGGATAATTTTTTTCATCGGTGGTATTATAGAGAAAAAAATATGGTATATTTCTTCTCTTTAATTCCGAAACTACATTAATCAAATCTTGAAAACTTCTATTATCAGTTGATAATATAAAAACTTTATTCATTTGAAATTGGTTTTAATTTGGGTAATTGTAATTTGGCGGGTTCTTGAACAAATTCCTCAATTTTCTTTAACTTTGGAAGATTCAACTTCATTGGTTGAGCAGGAGCTTCAAATTGTGGAACATACTTATCCAACAAATCCCAAGTAATTTTTTGTATCTTCTTGTAATTAAAGTTTTCCTTGTTTTTCTTGGCCAAATCACCGGCTCTCTTTTTCCAAGGTTGGTAATTATTAAATACTTCTGCCATAGCTGTTGCTGCTATATTTGGGTCAACGTCAAACCATTTGGAACCTTTAATAATAACCTTATCCCAGATAGAAGAATCGTGGACCTCATTTAATTGACCACCCAAAAGAATTGTATTTTGTGGGTCTAGGAAATCAAGATGTCCTGACCAACCAGTAGTAATAATAGGCTTACCACTGAGTGATGCTTCAAGCAATGGGCGACCAAAACCTTCACCCTTGGTCAAAGAAATGTGAGCCTTAACCTTTGGATGATTATATAATGACGCCATTTCCTTTTCACTTAAATCGCCATGCAGAACATAAACATTTGGAAATGATTCGCCTGGTTCAAGCGGAGTATTTTGTTTAATCCGTTTAATTTTATCCAAAATTTGTTCACGGTCAATGATAGAATATCCAGCACCACTTGTTTTTAAGATTAAACCGGGCTTTTCAGTAAACTCTTTTCTCTTGAATAGTTGATAAAAAATACTAACTAATAAACCAACATTTTTTCTATCTTGACCGATATCACCTCTAAGCCAATGACCAACGAACAAATAGTTGAATTTTTCTGGAATGTCGTTGAATAAATCTTTGATACTTCTTTCTAATTCAATTTCATTTATCTTTTTGTAGATGTATGTATCTACACAATTATTTAATATCTCAATTGGCTTTTCACATTGAACCACACCAATTGAATTACCATTGGCATCTCTAGCCTCATATCTTGAATTTTCAAACACATTCTTAGCGTGATTTGAAATTACGAATGCAACATCCATCTGATTCATAGCTTGAACCCATTCTGCACTGGCTTGTGTAGTTTCAATTCCAGCGGTTATACCAATGTTATATTTACCGATGGGTCTGAATTCAGTTGGAACTGAAATTGATACATAAAGGTCTGGTCTGGATTGAAATTGTTCTGGGCGAATTCTATCTAATATCATCTTATCCATTGGTTCGTTTATATCCAATGCGTTCATTGGAGTATCACCCCAATTGATAGAGTGGATTTCAACGTCATACTTGTCATATTCAATAAGATGTCTAACAATGTCTCTAGACATCTCACCATAACCGGACCTTGTGGCGACTGGCGCTCTTACAACACACTTTGGTCTATAACTCATACTGCCTCCAATACAAAGTTCTTTCGGGGTTTAAAGTTTTCCATTGCTTTGTCCATTCCCTCAATGAAACGATTACACATATTCTCGGCGTGTAATCCTCCCTCGTTAAAACAGAATTCCCGGCCGGCGTGACCCGCTTGTTTTCTGCCCTCACTTCCGCGGTTATACCATTCCATAATAGCGTCACCAACATCTTCCCACTTACAACGGTCATCGTAGATATAAGGCGTGATTGGAGAACCCACTAGATTACGGGACGCGGGGAATATTGGTATAACCCATTCTCCGTGGTTTTTAAACCTTCCGTCGTGGTTAGAACCCCATTCGTAGGTAAAGTCTAGTTCGGGGTCCAGTAACTCGCCCTCGTCGTTTAGGAACCCACACTGGTCCTGTAGACCACCCGTGACATTTACAATCACTGGGGTTCCTGCCATCAAACTTTCGGCAACGGACAACCCAAATCCTTCGTTACTGGATATGTTAACCGTGACATCAGCAACATTGTAAAGCATATTGATGCCTTCTTGTTCATACCTTCTGTTGGTAAACAACAGATTGATATCTGGTGTAACATCTCTATGAACTGCCCACAAATCTGTTCCATTTTCATCAATGGGTTGTGTGTGCATTAGGAGACAGGTCTTGTCTCTCTTCTCTTCTGGAAGTTGACGAACGAACTGTTGGAACCCAAGCATAATATCACTAGTCATCTTACGACGAATGTTTCGTGAGTTATAGAACACCACATACTCATAGTCCTTTCCTTGTAAGACTTCATTTCTAAAGGTTTTAAATCCTTCACTAGTCTTGTCAACAGGATGGAACTTGTCTGGATTGATACCGTGTGGCACATACGAAAGTTGCCACGGTTGAAGTGGTTCCTTTCTAGCACGAACCTGTTTTACAATGTTGTATGTTTGCTTGGAAATACAACCCAACCAATCACAGGAACGGTAGAAGTTCTCATTGTAGTATGGATAAGGCAAATCATCCCAAATCGTATAGAAGAAGAGTGGGATTTCTTGGCGAATTTCGTGTTCCATATTATACAACCACAACCAATATCGTGGGTCTGTGAAATGGAGGATTGCACTTGGGTTATAATGTTGTCTTAATTGCCTTAGAATCAATGGATCACCATATCCATTCCAAGGATGAACAATACAAGATGCATCCTCAACACCCGTGACCTTTTGTAAGTCTTGTGATATATCTAATACCTTACCAGCGTCGGGGTGATTGATAGCGGCGCCGAGTTGAACCCAGTTGTATCTATGACAGGTTCCCTCCACGATTTCTTTACTCATCGTGCCGATTCCAGATGGAATACGGAGGTCATCGCCTAAAAATAAAATAGTTTTTCTTTCTGATTTAGGTAACCAATTCTCTCTCATGTAACCTCTCTCTATGGAGTTTTATATAAATAGTTTATTGTTGTTCAGGAAATGTTGATTCAAATAAAATTGGAATAACAAATGTATTACTAGCTCTTGTTAAAGGAAACGCTTTAACTCCTGTGACTTCAAAAACAATAAAGTTATCAAATTTGGGGTTGGAAAGATTTGTATTTGTTGAAACATAGTTCCAAGAAATTTTAATCCTCCCCTCAGAATCCATTGAATATGAAACTCTATTTTTCTGATCTGATGGAAAATTATCTCCAAATTCTTTTAATATAAACGTTCTATTTAAAACTTTTTCGGTGACCAAATTTAATTCTCTAACGGGTACACCGTTTTCATATTTAAATTCAGGAGATTTAACTTCCGAAAATACTTTAACAACTTCAATACTATCATCGGTTGATCCAATTGGCCACGGTGGGCCGGAAGAACCTTCTATAGAATTAATAGAAGCGTTAAATAACGCCTCCGATTGTGCAGCACTACTTACGCCTGGATTTTGAACAGAAACATTTGGTGTCTTAACATTTGAACCCAAACTAGATAACACATCGGTAGCCTTTGATGCAGCACTAATCTTATCAATCATATATACAACAGCCGAAGGAATTCCAATTAGTGCTAGAAGGGGAGATAACGCCGCCTGTATAGCGGGTTCCATTGCTTTTGCTCTCTCAGATACTTTTTGTTCTACCGCAAGTTTAATATCCTCTGCACTAGCACTTCTTAATTGATTTATTTGTTGTGTTCTTTCTTCGGTTATTCTAGTTATTTCTCGTTCTTTATCTTTGTCAGTTGCATTACTATTTCGAACTTCTCGTATTCTTTCTTGAGCTCTGTCATCAATTGAACGAGTAATGTCATTTAAATTTTCTTCTGCCTTATTTTTCATTTGTTCCAGTTCATCACCAGCAACGCCCATAGCTAATGTTAATGCTATATCCTGTGGTTTAGTTAGTTGGGTTACTAATCTAGGAATCTTTGGTAAATTTTTAGCAATAGTAATTAATTTTGCCAGTTGTTTGATAAGACCTAACATTTATATCTCCATTGATAACCTATATAAATAGTTTCACTATTACAAACTAACCCATTCTTTTTGTCTACTTGGTGATGTTACTTTCTTTGACGAGTATTCACACAAACCATTCTCACTGAATTCGCAGAACTTACAATTGTTGGCCGACGGATTTGCTATTTGATTTGCATTATACTCACCACCATTAAATGCATTATTGACAAACTCAGTCATACCATCCCACGCCTTTTTAAGAGAGGGTGGACCATTGGATGGAGTAAACTCTGATACCCTTGGGATAGGATACTGACTCTCTATTACAATTCTCTTTAGGATGGTAAACACCACATTGATTTTTGTTAGTGGAACATTCATTTCCTTAGCAAAGAATATCTTATAGAGCAATAACTGGTCTGTCTTTTTCTTATCTTGTTTTGCATACTGGTTCCAACCACGACTACTGGTCTTTAAATCATACAAAGTATACTCACCAGTTTTTTCATTGTAGGTGACCACATCAATGTATCCAATAAAATATACATGGTCATTGATATCTGCCGTTAGTTCGTGTTCAATAGCAAATAGTTTGGTATCCTTGGTAGGGAAAAACTTTTCTTGGTTTTTCTGCACATACTGGATAATCTCACAACCTTGTTGGTAAAACTCTTCCAACTCTTGACGAGTAAACAAGAATCCATCTTCGGTTTTCATATGGGGTTTTGCTTCTTCTATTAAGATTTGTTTAAACTTGTCACCCAAGTCTACGGTAGTTGCAAACTTTTGTGTCTTGTCACCATACAAATCTTGTTCCATCCAATCCTGTAATACACGATGGACGGCAGTTCCAAAGATTGTGTGAATACTTTGGTCATAAGTTCCCAACTTATCTACATAGTTTAACTTCCACTTGTAGTTACATTCACGCCACATTTTATACTGCGAGAATGATATTCTATTCTTTTCCATCTACAAACCTACCAATGTAATGTTCACACATCTTACCCAACTCTGCTTCAAATTGTTCACGACCACGAATGTGTATCATATGGTCATAAAAAATATTCTCGTTATTCATATCACACAAAGTAACATGGACCATGTTATCAGAAACTCCAGCAAACCAATTAACCTTGTCACGATATGTTCCCTGTAAAACTTCCTTAAACATTTTTCAGACCATAGACGTTTTCAAGATACTCTAATTGCTTTTTTCCTTCCTTACTACCCTTCAAGATTTCATAATAGGTTTTACTATTCTCAATACTTTCATTGAAATGTTTTGCTATAACTTCAATGATGGGTTCTACTTTTTGTGACCCCTTCCAAATCCACGGGAATTGCTTGAATCCCGGCCGCTTGGTATAGGGAAACAAAGAATTCATAACCTTGAAATGACATTCATTACTTAATGTATATTGTTGCACCACATTAACCAAGTCAATTGCTTCTCCATTCTTTGACAACTCTTTATTAATAATAAATTGAGCATAACCATCATCGCCTTTAAATTGGGATGAACGATTATAAATGTCATCAACGTGCGTGAATGGAGTTGGTTTTTTAGTCATAGTCCGTAAATATTGTTTGTTCAGGCATTATAATCCAGAGAACTAAATATAATACAAAAAGTTCTAATTGGAAAGGGCCTATTGATAATCCAATTAAATAAATGACACGGAGGGCCTTGGTGTCAATACCAAAAAATCTTGATATTCCACCAAGGACACCCCCTACCCATTTATCATACGATAATCTTTGAAGTTGGTTCGTCATTCTTTGGTTCCTCCACAGGTTCTCTTGTCGGCAAAAACTCCTTGTTAATCCATCCACAGGCATTACAGGAGAATACCTGCATAGGAATAATCGCTTCCTGACCAGTAGGAGATATAATTGCCGAAAGTCTCTTCATCATCATAACAGGAAGAAAGGTATAGTTACCACAGTTATCACATACCACATCATCAGCAGTTGACAAGTCTACATTAACTGTTGTTGGACCACCCATCTCTCTGTTCATCTTGTTTGTTCGTCTTGACATAACTTTTATCCTTGTAGTTTAAGTATTTTATAGATACACGCGGCAAAATTAATTTCCTTGTCCACCACGAACGCATCTCTGTGTTGTGCTTCAGCAAGTTCTAAGATAACCATTGGTTGTTTATCTTCTTGGAACTCATCTATATTTTCGTACAAGAACTGGAACATTTCTGAAAAGTCTTTCATTCCATTCTTGTGAATTATCTCTCGTATCATTTTGAAACGAGACATAATGTTTCCAGATTCCATAACGGATTGCAAAATATTAATCTTTACATCTGACCCAATCATCTGTTCCATATCAAGACTCAGCTTACCACCCTTGGAAAACAGTTGTGCTGTATTGATAACCTTACGGATATCTGGATGATAAGTTACGACCAATTGCTTGATGTCTTCGGGCGAAAAGGCAACACTTTCGGTCTGAAGAATGTGGGCGAGATGGACGGCGACATCTTTCTGCGATGGAGGATTCAAAGAGAACGATTGACAACGACTTATGATAGGGTCAATAATTCTTTCTTGAAAGTTACAAGTCAAGATAAACCTTGCGTGTTTACTAAATGTTTCCATCAAGTTACGAAGAGCGGCTTGACCATTGGGTGAGATATAATCGGCCTCATCCAAGATAACAATCTTTAATGGTTTAAACCCAATGGTTGTAACGAACCCTTTAATCTTGTTACGGATTGTATCAACACTATTCTCATCGGAGGCATTGATGAACAGATAATCACACTCAATGTTCTTGACCAACATTTTGGCAAGAGTTGTCTTACCTGTTCCCGCTCTACCTGCGAGAAGTAGATGTGGAATGTCCTGTTGGTCAATCAAGGTTTGAATCTTGTCCTTGATGTGTTCGTTACCTACATACTTTTCTAGAACAGTTGGCCTATATTTTTCAACCCAAAGACTATTCTCTACTTGCATATTAATTCCTCACAAATGTAGTTTCGCAATTTATCTGTTGGTTTCCACCCAAGTTTATCCAACATATCATTATTTTCACGAAGCGTTTTTCTATAGTTTCCTAATTGATCGGGAATATTAATTTTTGTTACTCCAAATTTTTCATGAAACATTTCATATACCTCATTGATAGAATAATTAATTCCAGTTCCAAGTTCCCAAGCGTCTTCATGTTTTTCTTGACCGAAACCAATTCTGATTAAACCATCAACAATATCATCTACGTGTGTAAAGTCTCGTCGTTGTTCTCCATCACCAACAATAGTAATGGGATCACCATCTCTTATTTGTCTACGCCAAATACCAATTACGGCTGCCCAATCCCCATCAACAATTTCATGTGGACCGTATACATTATAAAACCTTGCTATCTCTATGTCAAGGTCATAAACTTTTCTATACATCTTGCAAACTTCTTCACCAAGATGTTTATAACAAGCATAGGGTGATTGGTGTGGATCATGCCAACGCGATGATGATCCTGCATAAACTACTTTAGAATTATGTTGTCTAGCGAATTCACAAACAGCTTCCGTTCCTTTTACATTAACTCTAAATGTTTCTGATGGATCTTGAAACGATGGTTGAATTCTACTTAGGGCAGCTAGGTGATAAATTATATCAAATTTAATTTCATTCAAATAATCTATATTTTCTATATCATGAAAAAAATATTTAGCTCCTTCTTGTTCGTTTTCTTTTAATCCTGAGTCATAATTATCTATGGAAACGACATTATGAGCTTCTTTTAATAGACGTTTGATTAAATTTGTTCCTATAAATCCAGCACCACCTGTTACTAAAATATTCACTTACAAATCGTCTCCATAAGAATGTGACAGACTTCATAGGGGTCACAATTAGCAGCGGGTCTGCGGTCCTCAAGGTATCCACGACCAGAATTAGCGGTATCCATTGGGATACGAATAGATGCACCACGGTCACTTACTCCCCACCTGAACTCATTAATACTACAAGTTTCGTGAAGTCCTGTCAACCTCGCTTCATTACCATGACCATAGACAGCGATGTGGTCCTTGTGTCGGTCACCAAGACGAGTACAGGCTTCATGGATAAATTCTAGTCCACCATTTTCTCTCATTGACTTGGTAGAGAAGTTAACATGACATCCGGCTCCATTCCAATCACCACGAACAGGCTTGGGGTCAAGAGATACATTGATACCATGGTCCTCTCCCAACTTAAACAAAAGATATCTTCCAATAATAATATCATCAGACATCTTTAGGGGGTCACCAGCACCAACTTGGAATTCCCATTGTCCAGGCATAACCTCAGCATTAATACCAGAAAGTTTAATACCGTAGTTTAGGCAAGCGTACATATGTTCCTGAACCAACTCACGACCAAATACCTCATCTGCTCCTACACCACAATAGAATGGACCCTGTGGAGGGGGATAACCACCCTCAGGCCATCCAAGGGGGCGTTGTCCTTGGAAGAATGTATATTCTTGTTCAAGACCAACCATAACCTCTTCATTGGAAAGTTCATCTTGTAGTTCTGCTAGAGCACGACGGGTGTTGGTTGAATGAACGGAACCATCGGCGTTACGAACTTCACAAAGAACAAGGGGAATGTGACCATACTGGTGGTTATATACTCTAACGGGAATCAACCTACAATCAGAGAAATTACCCTCAGCTTGTCCTGTTGAACTACCATCAAACCCCCACTCAGGAACATCGTCAAGAGTTAGTGGTACATCGGGGTCTACATCAACAATCTTAATTTTAGAACGAAGCCTCTTTGTTGGAACGGCCCCGTCAATCCAAATATACTCTACTGGTATTCTCATATTATCCTCCAAAAAATTTATGTGCGTTGCTGTTAAGTTTCTTTTCACGATTGACCTGTTTCTTAATACTTTCCTTGATATCTTTTTGCAATTCTACTCGTTCAAATTCAAGGTCAAGTTCAGATTCACCAAAGTCTTCACCGTTTAATTCATTAATTAATTTCTGTTTAACTTCTTCATTGGGAATGAAGAATCTAGTAAACTTACTGGTTGGGTCATCACAAATACCCATGTCCAGAGCTTTCAACCTCAATCCTTCCCAAACATTACTGGAATACAAATCTGGATGAGAGTTCTTTAGTAGATGTGCTTTATATGCATTTCCCTGAAGTTGAATGATGTGATGATACCATTCGTTGTTATAT
>Ga0208644_1001075_pt1 | contig 23534 bp, 36 predicted proteins | sample VirMetDEL_Nov_18_FD_184517 | JGI IMG/M metagenome (GOLD analysis project Ga0208644, IMG submission 184517) | Aqueous microbial communities from the Delaware River and Bay under freshwater to marine salinity gradient to study organic matter... | ecosystem: Environmental > Aquatic > Marine >...
GAGCCCCGAGGAGGGCCGTGTGCTGGCAGTGGAGGAGGCTCTTGCCGAGATGGCAGAGGCGACCAAGCTCACCGGCTCCACGCTGCGTCAACTGGGGAACTTCTTCGCACGACTCGCTGACCGGTTCAACATGCCGGGGCTGGCCCGTGCCATCCGCACGATGGGACTCGACCCTCTGCAAGCCTTCATCCGCGATGCGATCCAGGCGGGGATCAAGCCAAGCACTGCCACCGGACAGACTCGGTACCGCTCTCTCACTGGAGAAAAGGAAGAGCGCACGCTGGGTCAGTCCCTCCAAGCCAAGTTTGGTGGCAACCTAGCACTCGGGTTCCGTGCACAGGCGATGGACCTGCTGGCAGGCATTGACTACATCTTCACCAGAGCCTACGGCAACCGTATCCGCGACAACCGGGGGGACTACAACCCGGTGTTCCTCATGTCCCGGGCACTGGATGCACCGCGCTTCGCCACCGAAGTCAAGAAGTACGGTACGATGCGGCGTGACCCGACCGGGTTGCTCAGCGTTGACGAACTGGTCTACAACGGACAGCAGATCAGCTACAACAAGGTGCTCGAAGAGATCGCCGCTGAGGCCAAGGTGCGCGGAATCAAACCTGAGACGTTCCTGAAAGACGTCGGTGAGTTGCTGGCTTCGCATCGCGAATACGAGTTGATGAACTCTCCGCAGGCCGCTGGGCTCGACTTCTTCTTGACCCCCCAAGAGGCCGCAACAGCAGAGCAAGCCTTCCAATCCGACGCGTTCATCAAGGAAGTGAGTAAGAAGCTGGACCAAATCCGCTTCGCCATGATCGACGCAATGGTTGAGGCTGGTCGCATCACACCAGCCAAAGCCCAGGTCTGGAAGGACGCGATAGGCTATGTCCCCTTCTCTCGGATTGATGACTTCGACAATTTTGCACTTCCGCAGGGTGGAGGCTCCAACGCGAAGCTGGCTGCGTTCAAGGAGATTGCAAAGTACAAAGGCTCTCAAGACCGTCAGACTCAGAACCCTGTTGAGAGCTTCTCGAAGCTCATGGACTGGATGGTCAATGAGTCAATGAAGGCAGATGCGGTGGGTAACGCTCTGACCGAAATGGAGCTGCTTGGCTACGCCGACTTTGTACCGAACCCGGACGCTGTTGACAACAACAAGAAGGGCGCGCTTACTCCGCCTGTCTACGTCAACGGACAGAAGAAAGTCTTCTACGTTCCCGACCCTGCCAACCTTGCGGCGTTCATCGGTACACCGAAAACTGACATCCCTCTCATGATTCGAGGGGCTCAGAAGTTCTCGAAGTACCTGCGTATTGGTGTGACCGCTACACCGCCATTTGCGATCAAACAGGTGGTGGATGACATCACCCGGGCATACGTGCACTCGGGGGTCAAGAACCCTGCCGCGATGCTCCCCCGCATCTTGTTGAACTTCCCCCGTAACTGGTGGAATGAAATCAGGGGTACGGAGTCTGCCGCTGTACGAGAGCTTGCCAAGTCAGGTGTGGTGCCTGCCTATGACACCGTCATCGGTGGCAACGTCAAGAACATCTTGGAAGAGACCGGGCTGAAGCCACGCTCTGTCGGCAAGGCCATCCTGCGCATCATGGAGGCCGGTGCCAAGGCATCGGACATCTCCGTGCGTGAGGCGATCTACAACCAGACGAAGGAAGAGACCGGCGACCGGGCACTGGCTGAACTACGCGCCCGGGAGATCATCAACTTCAGCCGCAGAGGTGCGTCGAAGACCGCCGACTATCTCATCCGCACCATCCCGTTCTTCAACGCCTACGCTCGCTCGATGGACAAGCTCCTGCTGGCGGCGGCAGGCAACCCGAGCGCCCAGCGCAGCATCGGCGCGACGACCGGCTACGCCCGCAACCTGTTCTACAAGCGGATGGGGGTGCTGACTGCGATGGGCCTCGGCTACGCGCTGATGATGGCGGACGACGAGGAATACCAGAAACAACCGGACCACGTCCGCGACCGGAACTGGATCATCCCGGGCGGCAAGGACCTCGGCTACGTGCCCGCCATTCCGATTCCTCCTGAACTGTCGTTCTTCTTCAAGGCCATCCCCGAGCGTGTGGTGCAGTACTTCAAGCTCCAAGGCACGCCAGAAGAACGTGACGGTATCCGGGTGCTGAAGGAACTGATGCTCAACGGTGTCGACCTCTTCTGGGCTCCGAACCTCACCCCGCAGATGGTTAAGCCTGTTCTTGAGAACCTCGCCAACTACTCGTTCTTCCTCGGGCGTCCGCTGGAGTCTCAGGCGCAGTTGGCCCTCGACCCGTCTGAGCGCTACGGTACCGGCACGTCCGAGACGATGAAGGCTGCGTCCAAAACCCTGACTGACATTGCCACATCGACGGGCATCGAGTCACTGAAGGTCTCCCCGATCATGCTGGAGAACTTGGTGCGCGGCATGTTCGGCATGTCCGCAGGCATCGCCTTGAGCGTCACCGATGCCATGATCAATCCCACGCGGACCGACCGTCCCCTGCACCAGACGCTTGCGGCTCAGCTCACAGGTGCCTCGGCTGTGATGAAGGACCCGGTCGGCATGCGCTACCTTGACGAGATCTACAACCTCGACAGGTCTGTCGAGCAGGTCTACAACTCGTACAGGCGCAAGATGGAGAACAACCCTGAGGATGCAGAGAAGTACCTCAAGGACAACTTCGGCCTGTATATCGTGCGTAGCGAGGTGCGTAGCACGATGGAGGCGATCCGTTCTTTGAACGCCCAGGCCCGTGCCGTCGACAAGATGACCGACCTGTCACCCCAAGAACGACGCGTGATCATCAACGACCTGCGTACCCAGCAGAATGATCTGGCCCGGGCTGTGTACCGACTCCGCCGTCAGGTGATTGAAGAACAGCGGGTGATGGACGCGTCGAGATAAAAAATGCCCCGGGGAGCAAGCTCAACCCGGGGCCTAACTCTAGGAGGCACAGTCAAACGGTGTTAGCCATTGACGGGCCGGACTATAGCACCCTCCAAACTCTGATGCCAAGGTGGTCGGCCTCGATGCGCGTTTCGTGCACCACCTGAATGCCCCGCGCCGCGTACCGCGCTTTGACCCCCCTGCTCAGCTCGTCGCTCTTGAGCGTGGGCAGGAAGAAGCTCTGCCCGATCTCCAGCCACTGAGGGAGCTGATACTCAGCCCCACGGTGCACCAGCCTGCCGTCAACCAGCTTCAGCCGTTTGGTTCGCTGGGACATCGAGGTCAAGGTTCAAAGCCTTCTTGGCCTGCGGGAACTCGATCGCGTCTACCGGGCCGAAGTCACTGCGCCAACCTGCACCCATCCGCTTCTTTGTCAGAGTCATGGTGCCACCTGTTTCACGGGTATAGGAGGGGTACAGCTCCTTCACGTTGATGTATGCCTGTGCACACCACTTGGTGAACTCCTTCTTGGTAATCCACAGCGTGTCGCTATCCGGTTCGTAGCGTATCAGCAGCTCGCCCATAGGCTCCAGTGCAGGCCTGTCGTTGATACCCACCGCCGCAGGCTTCCTGTTGACAATCAGCACGTTGCGAATGTTCTTGTTGACGTAAGCCGCAACAGTAGATACCGCCGTGGTCGCAGACACGCTCTGCTCTGCCGTGGCCTGCTTGATCAACGAGATGAGTTTGTTCAGGATTCTCTTGATGTTGTAGCTGGTCAGTCCGATATTGTTCGTGATGATGCCAGCAGCGACGATGCAAATCACGTTGTTCAGCTTGAACCGCTCAGTCTGTGTCCAGCTACCCATCCTGTAGATGTTGTCCCGCGTGTCTTCCCATATCTTCTTGGTGTACTCTAAGTTAGGAATGACAAAACGCATGAACACATCACCAGCATGGCCGTAGTTCGTCAACAGATTGTCGAAGAGCTTCTTTGTCTCTAGCACATCAGAGGGTACGGGTGTCGTAAGGTGGATCTCAAGGATACGGGCCAGCTCTCCAGCCGGGTCGCTCTTGATCATCATGAGCCGGTCTTCAATCGTAGAGTTGCTGGACCAGATAGACATCTGCTTCCAACGGACGTTGTTGACCCGCTCCATGTTGCGCCCCGCTTCCATGCGGTCACGCCCACGCCCCTGCGTGTTGTTGTAGACCAGATCCGACATCTCGGTCGGCTCTGCGTTGGTCATCTCATCAAGGGTGCCAACAATCCCGTTCATCACTCCCAGCCGGTGCACCTTGGTCAGAGTCTTGTCCTGCGCATCCTTCATCAAGGCCACAGGGTCACCCCAGATCGCATTGGCCATGCGCAAGATGGTTGTCTTACCGGTGCCTGACTTCTTCGAGTAGTAGTTGATGATCCCGCCGTTCTCCGGTGAGAGGTGCATCAGTGCGCTGCCGAACCCGGCGAGCACCCCCGCCGCATGGAAGTCCATCTCTGGTGTGTCGTAGTGCGCAGCGGCCTGCTTCCACACGTCGATCGAACCCTTGGGGCTCAGCCACGGCACGTAGTGCTCGATGGGTTTGGCGATCGGTGTGTAGATAACGCCGCGCTTGGTGTACTCGCGGTTCCCAATGATGAATGTGTCCTCAGGGGTCCATCCGAATCTAGTTCTCATGTTGTCTGCTTTCTCCCTGAACTGTAAGTCGCGGATCATCAGACCGAACATCTGTTGCAACGACAACAACTGCCGGGGGTCGAAAGCAATGACACCTTCACGGTTCACTGCCTCTTTGAACTTGTCCGCCGCTGCTATCTCACTCTGGAGGATGCTGAACTCTCGCACGTCGCCATGTGGCAGATGGTGCCTAGCCCACAACGTATCACCCCCACCGGTGCCGTCACGCATGCGTTTGTAGATATAGATGTCGTGGTCGTATATCTTGACGCGTTCTACTCCATCTGATTTTGTGATGTCGTGGTAGATACCACCCGTAGCACCCCGAGAGAATGGCCGTGGGTACGGCGGGATCTCGATGGTCTCGTTCTCAACCTCGACCTGTATGGGCTCAGGCGGTGCCAGCTTGATCTCAGACCCGAGTTGGATCGGTGACTTGATCTTGCCGATGTGCGGGCACCCTGCGCACAGCTTGGCGTTGTCCAGGCCTTGGAAGGTCTCGCACGTGTACGGGCCCTTGGTCAGCGCTGCCTTGCGTTCGGTCTCATCAGGGCTGTAGTTCGGGTGGTTCTTGGAGACCTCATGTATGGCCCAGTCACGGTCCTCGCAGTGCTGAGCAATCGACAGCACGGCACGCCACACGGGCTCTGGCACAGCCTCTTGGTTCTTCGCTGCCTCAGCGATCTGCGCACAGCCCTCGCCGTTGCTGGACTTGATCCAGATCGTCTCGAACTTGCTGACCCTGTTCGGGTCGATGTACAGCTTCTTGGTCTCATCAGAGACCCCGCCCGACAGCGCCCGGGCCTTGGCGAACATGTCGACAGCGGCCACGCCCACTGCGTCGCGGATGGATTCGAAGGCGTGATACTTGATCGGCGTGAGCAGGACGACAGGACTGTCGTTCTTCTTGTTCAGGGTGCCGGGGATACGCAGTACCCGGACGATGTCGGCGGTGCAGTCACCATCGACTTCAAACTCTTCTTTGACACAACGCGCCTTCAGGGCTTCGGCTGTCGCTTTCCACTCATGCACCGGTATGGGGTTGTCAAGATACCAGTGTGCGTGCAGGCCATTGCCTGAGTCAATCAGCGTAGGTTTCGGCAGGCCTACTGTCTTGCAAAATTCACGGAGTGCTGACAGGCCAGCGGCTTTGTCAGCGTAGGGCTTCTTAGGCCCGCAATCCACATCGACGTAAAACTCCCTCTTGGCAACCGCATTGGTGGCCTTTGAGTGTTCTTCTGCGCCAAAGCCAGCGGTTGCATAGTACACATCCCATCCGCCGTTACTGAACTCTTCGACCGCTTCCGCCATGTTAGCGAAAGAGGTGTAACGACGATCCCAAACGAGAATGTCTTTGAGCGGAACTTTCTTGACTAGCCTGAGGGAGTATCGCGTGCCATGTGGGAGAACGTTCTCAAGGAACTCTTTTGGAGACATGGTGACACGGAGTTGGCCACAGACGCGGCGAGCGTTGTGGGTGGTGCATGGGTGCCCGGTCAGGGCAAGGCGAGGATCGAACGGTAATACGCCAAGACCTTGGAGCGCAAGTGCTTGGACACGTCCCGTTGACCCGAGAACCATGAGTAGACCGCACCCTTGGTCACGCCAAGGTCTGCGATGACTTGGTTCACAGGAACGCGCCTGTAGATGCACAGGCGACCAAGCTGCACACCGAGCAGGCTCGGGTCAGCGTCGGCGTTGCGCCGGATGATCTTTGTGGTGTACATGGTGTTGGGTGGGGGCGGCCCCGGCGCAACCCGGGGCTATCGCAGTGCGGAGACACTCAAGCAAGAACACTGCTCACGGCGCTGACCGCCGCCCCCGTAAATCAGTCGTCAGCGTCGTCGCCCCATGCGGCGAGGATCGCGTTGACGTTCGGGCCGTCCGATACCACCGTCGTGGCCTTGGCTTCGCGCACCACAGGCGCTTCCTCGGCGGGTGCTGGCACGTCCTTGGTGACCTTGAACGCCGAAGGCTTCGCCGCAGGTGCAGGGGTGAATGCCTTGGCCGCAGGTGCAGGCGCAGCCACAGGGGCTGGTGCAGGAGCGGGCTCAGAAGCCGTAGGGACGTTGTCCATGTCAGCGATGCTCACGGTCACCGCGTTGACCGCTTCGAGATCGTTCTGGCGATCCACCGCGACTCGATACTCCTCTTCAGTCAGCGGACGCACCGCGCTGAACACCAGCTTCATGTTCGCCGTGGTGTCGAAGCGCATCTCGGTCACGACAGCGTTGATCTCGACCCCGTGCCCGCCGAGGAACCGAGCGTACTGCTGGAGGCCCATCTTGCGCCCTTCGCCCTGGCCGAAGAGGCTCGACGCGTTGATGTTCAGCGCGTAGATGTCACCCTGCATGTCGTTTTCCAGCAGCAGCGCCACGGGGCGGCTGTACCGGCACGCCTTCGACTCGTTGGCCCCCGAGCCCTTGATGTCCTGCGGGCACCCTGCACAGGTGCGGTTCTGCGGCGTCTTCACCGATGCGTGCGGCTTGGCACCATCCTCGGACCAGCACTGCGGACGGGCCTTGACACCCTTCTCGTAGGTAGTGCCGTAGAACGTGCGGCGATTCGCATCTGCACTGCGGATGACGATGACGTTCATCGCCCGGTCTTCGTTGACAGCGACTTCCTTGCCGCCGACAAGCATGTGCCAGACGTTGTTGTCGATGCTGATGCGCTTGGCGTTGCCGCCACCCATGAGCGACTTGGTCAGCGGGCTGAGTTCCGCAGTGCTGCGGCGCAGGTGTGCCGGCAGTTGGTTGCCGGTTTGGAAAAGAGTGAGTTCAGACATTACGACCTCCTTACGGTCACGGTGTACTTCGACTCAGTGTTGAGTCCCTTGGGCATCTTGTCAGGGTTCGCTTCGAGCCAATCCTTCATGGCCCGCTGCGCGATGCGTCTTTCTAGTAGATCAAGCGCTTGGTTCTCCTTGATGAAGTTGTGCATAGACTCCCAGTCGGAAGTCCAGTACGACGTCTTGACACCGCGAATCACGGTGCCCGCTCCGGTGCGGATGCTGTCTGCACCCGCTTTCTTGCACACGTCCATGAGGGCGTGCTCAATCAGTTCCATCTGATCCTTGATGGCTTTGTCGTCGTCTTCGTACTTCTTGGCAAGCGCTGCACGCGCATCACGCATCTTGATGTACGCCTTGACGAGCTTCTCAGTGGGCACTTGAAGTGCCTCGGGGTTCTGTTCCATGCGGCCTCCTGTGGCTGGGGTACAAAGTCTACGGTTGAACTTTGGCTGTGTCAAGCACCTCCTCTCGATATAAGTTGAGCAGGGATTCCATGTCCTCGGTCTTGCCGTCGAGCGAGTCGTACAGCTTGCGCTCCACGCCACTGCCGCACAGCCTGACCACAAGGCAGGGGTTCTTCTGGCCCGCACGGTGCACGCGGGCGTTGGCCTGATGGTAGATCTCGTTCGACGTCACAGGGCCCCACCACACAACCGTGTTGGCCGCATGCAGGGTCACACCGTGCGAAGCCGCCGCAGGCTGGATGAGCAGTACCCTTGGCTCAGGCTCGGTCTGGAACGCGGCAAAGATCCTCGTACGCTGGGCCACCGGTACGCTGCCGTCGATGACCTCGACAGCGATCTTGTCCTTCTTGAGCCGCTCTTCGAGCACCTTGATCGTGTGCCGGTACGGGACGAAGACCAGCACTTTGTGAGTGCTTTCCTCGATGGCTTCCAGCAGAACGTTGTAGCGGTTCGTGATGTCGAACTCGACAGTGTTACCGTCGTCAGAATACACCGCACCAGATGAGACTTGCAGGAGCTTGTTGAGGTTGGTCGCGGCATTGACTGACGTCACCGTCTCAGTGCCCGCCGACATGATGAACTGATCTTTCAGGAGCTTGTAATACTTAAGTTGTTGCGGTGTAAGTTCTACCTCCCGTGTGGTGTATAGAAGCTCTGGTAGGTCAAGGCACTCTTCCTTGGTGAAACGAATGGCGGGTTGAAGCACGCGGTTGACGATTTCCGCAGCGTTATTCTTCTGCTTCCATTTGAACTGCGTGACTTTCCACATCACCATGTCACGGAAGCTGTAGAAGTTCCTCGGCACCGAGTCGGGGTTCAGCATCTTGGCAAGGCCGTAGGCATCGGTCGGTGCTTGGGACGCCGGGGTGCCAGTTGCCATCCATAGCCACGTGTCGGAGGTGATCAGTTCGTTGATAGCCTTCCACCGGTTGGTCGTCGCGGTCTTCACCGCGTTCGCCTCGTCAATGATGACAAGGTCGAAGCCCCCGGCCTTCAGCTCCTCCAGCACCGTCTGAACGCCGTCGAAGTTGATGATGACGAACTCGGCATCGGACTGAATGATCTTGGCCCGCTTGCGCCTGTCGCCATAGGCCACGTCGACGCGCCGGTGCATGACCACCTTGAACAGATCCGCCTGCCATGCCGAAGACATGATGGACAGAGGACAGATCACCAGTGCACGTCTGATGTAGCCCTTGTTCATCAGGTAGTCAGCCGCCCATGCGAACGATGCGGTTTTGCCTGTGCCCGGGTCGTTGAAGCAGAAGGCCCGCTTGTGCAGCGTCATGAACGATGCTGTCGTCCGCTGGTGGTCGAAGGGCTTGTAGATCCCAGGCCACTTGTAGCGGCGCTCGATGGGGGAGGGTACCCCCTTGACGCCGACGTTCTTCAGCACCCGCGCCTCATCCAGCCCCCAGTGGACAAGTACGCGACCATCGTCAAGCAACTTGCTTTTCGGGATGGTGTTCAGCACTCGCTGAGGGTTGCGGAGCTTCAACAGCAGGGCTTTGTTTTGTATTACTTCCATAGTATGCGTCACACCTTTTAATGGCTTCGTCTACAAAACGGTTCCATTCTCGTTTTGTTACGTTTTCTTTTACAACGTCAAGGATGAAATTAGCCAATCCTTCACGGATGCGGGACCGCCTTGGTTTCAATGCGCCGATCTCCGAACAACGTTTAGTTATTTCCATGCCTATCTGTTTTCTCTCATCCTTAGTGAGAGGTTCTTCTAAGAGCGTATTCAGGTACGCGATTCTACGTTTCAGGCAATCAATCTGTTCTGTCGGTGTAAGTTTTTCAGGCAGCTCCCATCCTAATAAGTTCACACCACGGACCGAAGGCCGAGTCGAGAACGAACCTTCACGTTTATAGAACTGCTGACTTTCAGCGGTGTGTTTGTACATGGGGTCACTCCAGAGTGAACTTACTCTTCTTCGCCATGTGAATCAATCGCATCGCTTGAGTCTTGGCATCATCAAGCGCTACGTGTCCGGTACCTACACGCTCGATACGGTCCTTGAGGAACATCGCGGCCATCGTTCGGTAGCACCTGTCGTTCCAGAAGTGCCAAGGCACATCGTGTTTGATAGCCCGGTACGCAGCGGCCAGCAGTGCGTTGTCGAAGTTGGCACCGTTGCCCCAGACAACTGCTTCCTCCAGCGGGGGCATCCACACCGCGAGCTTGATCAGGGCAACCTCAAGCGAGGTGCCACCCTTGAACGCGGCCTCTCTCGCCGCATCAGACTGCTTGCTCCACCACTCAAGGGTGCTCTTCTGTGCACGCAGGCCTACTGCCTTGCACGACTCCGCGTCAATCGTGACGTAGAACTCGCCCTTGATCTCCTCTTCGACGCTGAACTTTACAGCTCCAATAGACAGGATGATGTCCCCCGGACGTGTACCGAGGGTCTCAATATCTACCATGACATGTTGTTTCACTTGTGCTCCTAGACAAACGGAAATCGCTTGAGGGACAAAGTCCGTCAAGCTCGAAGCCCCGAAGGGCGGACAAGCCTAGCACCTTACGATGCTAGGCGGTATAGGGAGAACCCGGGGTCAGCCCCCGGACTTCGGTCCCTTGAAATTGCGTGCGCTATTTGCGCTGAAGCTCTTCAGCTTCACGTTCCCTGGCTTGCTCTTGCCACCATCCTTGATGGGGGTAACGTGGTCGAGAGCTTTGCCTTTCCGTGACGCCTTGCCGTTCTCTTTGTCCCAAGCACGTCGGGCCCGCTGGCGTTCGGACTGCTTGGCGCGTCCCCCATTGGCAAGAAAGTCTTGATACTCCTTCTTGTGGTCGCGGTCAGCCTTGTTCTTGTAAGGCATTTCAACCTCCATTCAGCCCGTTGTGCGGGCAAGACATCACAACGCAGTGTCTCCTGCACAGCCCCGAAGGATTCGGATTCCACACGCCTGTACGGTGTGCGTTCTCAAGGCGCTTGACGTCAGCCATCCACTGCTGCCAATAGATCTTCTCTTGCTCAGCGGTGTACACCGCTGGCTTGAACGTGTTCGCCACAACGAAGAGCAGCCCTGCCTTGACCTTCTTGATCTCCGGGAAGTGCTTGAAGACCATCAAGGCCATGAGTTCAAGCTGCGCAGTGTCCGCGTACTTGGCCGACTTGCCGGTCTTGTAGTCGATGACCCGCGCCGTGCCCGTCTCACGGTTGACGATGAGCAGGTCAGCGATGCCCCGGCACCAGACGCTCGGATCTTTGAACCCACAGGGCTCGAAGTCCTTCGTCAGCCCCATCTCGTACTCGCAGAACTTCTCTCCAGGCAGCGCACGGAGTGTGTCAAGTTGGCCCTTGACATAAGAGAACTCCGGGGGCAATGGTTTGCCGTCCCGGACGTAATGCTCTGCTGCCTCGTGGAAGTTGGAGCCGTACAGCGTGGCCTCGGTGTACTCAGGCTCCTTGTAGTTCCTTGCGACCTTGATCTCAAAAAACTTTTTTGGACAAGTCTTGAACGACTTGAGAGACGAGAACGACCAAGGTCCGGGCAAGCTCATGACGTGGCAGCGCGGGCCATAGGCCCGTCCTCCATGATGGATAGCGTGTGCTGGAGGATACGCGCTTCGGTGCCAATATGCAAGGCCACTTCACGTGCCTCGGCGTAGCGGTGCTCAAGGCACAGGTCGTGCGCCTGCCGAAGCATTTTCTCCATCCTTATCATCGGCATAGCGTAGTCGATGATCTCGTCAGTCGTCATGCAGTTCTCCATAGTTGTAGCCCCACTTCGATTCACAGTTCAGCGGGCACCCCTGTGCCCAGTCAGGCACCCAGCGCATGCAGGACTCGACGTAAGCCCTCGCCGCTTGGCGCTCGTCTTCGCGAGCCAATGCTATCACGCTGTCATGCACAGTGAGTTTGACGGGTAACTTGCGAGAGATGCGTAGCATCTGACTCATGACGATGATACGTGCCAGTGCTTGGGTGAGGTTCTCGATGAGCTTTCCACCGTAGATGTTCACCACACCAGTGTCGTCCTTGTAGCGCCACTCAACGAAGCGCACACCCTGTGCACGGTGGAGTTGTGGGTAGCTGATATAGAGGCCACTGGGCAGCTTGATACCCTTCTTCCCCTCAACCAACGCCACACCCTCACGCCCCAGCCACATGCTCTCATCGTTGTACATAGCGCGGATGGCGTCTTCTCCCCGTGCCCACAGGTCAACGATGCACGGCACGCTACTACGGTAAGTGTCGATGATCTTCTCGCACTCTACGATGTCAAGGTCGACCGACGGAGTTGCTGCCTTGAGCGTCGCCTTGAGCTTACCTGCACCGGTCTGGTAGCCGCAGCCGAGCGTCACCGTCTTACCGACAAAACGTTCTAGCTTGTTAGCCGGAGTGATGGTCTTACCGTAGATCTTTGTCGCCAACTTACAATACGCATCGACCTTGTTGGCGAAGTCGTTGACCAGATCCTCCTGCCCCGCCAGCCACGCGAGCACCCGCGCCTCGATGTTCGAGGAGTCGCAGTCGATGATGACGTAGCCCGGGGGTGCCTCGATGCAGGCCTTGAGGTCGGTGTTGCCACGCGAGGGCAGGTTCTGGAGGTTGACCCCATCGCCCCCTGAGGAGCGCTTGGTGCGGGCATAGGCGTACTTGAGCGGCACGGGGAAGGCACCGCCCCGGGTTGCGATCCCGATGAAGCGCTCGGTGCGCGTCTCCTCCAAGGTGCTCTTCACCCCAAGCCTCGCAGCGGCCACAGCCTGCACCCGCTCATCCTCGTGTTCAAGGAGGGCCTTCATACCCGGGTCGGTCTTGGCGAAGGCGAAGGTGGGCTTGTTCGTGGTCGGGCTGATCTTCGTCGGTGGGTCAACGCCGAAGCCCTTGAGCACCTCTGCGAACTTCTGGTTGCTCATCAGCGACTCGATGTCCACTGCGGCGGCACACAGCAGGTTCGCCTTGCGGGCCCGCACCGCTGCGAGGTGTGTCTCCAGCTTGTCTCGGTTGAGCCGGAGCATCGGCTCGGTGAACATGCGGATGTGCAGGTCGATGAGCTTCAGTTCCTCAAGGGGGTAGGGGCCTCGAATGTCCGCCTCGGTGGGGTTGTACCAGCCACTGGACATGAGGTGCCACAAGTCATGGCACAGGTCGACGTCGAGCAGGCAGTATTCAGCGTACTGTTTGAACTCTCCCGGAGACATGTCGGAGCGCCTACGCCCCATCATGTTCATGACATAGGTACCCTTGTCCTCCAGATGGTAGCGCTTGGCCAGAGACGCCAAGGAGTTGTTCCGGGCGCTGAACATGCCTCGTCCCATGCTGAGGGTGTCGAGCCACACGCGGGGCTTGACCCCGAACTTCCACGACAGGATGGCACCGTCGAAGAGCGTGTTGTGGCACAGGACCGCATACTGCCCCCACGGCACCGCATCGCACCACTGCTTGATCTCAAGGTGGGTGCCAGAGACGACTTCCTTCGACCCATCCGGCCAGCGCACACCGAGCATGATGACTTCAAAGCGCGGGTCGCGGATGTACTCCTCGGTGGTGAGTTTGGTGAGGCTGTACTCTCTGTCGTAGTAGGTTTCAAAGTCGAGTGTGACTATCTCCATTACGTGTTCTCCCAAAGCCAGCGGTCGAGCAGATCGAGGGTGTCTTCTCGCACCACCATAGCAGTGCCCCCAGCCTGTTCGATCTTCGTCATCTCGTGCTCTTGTAGTGCGGTGGGCTTGTTGAACCCAGCCTTGCACTCCACGCCCAAGAACTTCCCACGGTGACACACGATGATGTCGGGGATACCTGAACGGCCATAGCCCCCCGTGACAGGGTAGAAGTAGTACCCCTTGTGTTTCTTGATGATCTCAACGGCTTTCGCCTTGACTTTGGATTCAGGTGTGTTAGCCATGTTTTTTCGGTTCTAGTGCTGTGGTGTTACAGCATCAGAACAATGCGGGTTCACCTTGCCCACGTTGGGCACGGTCTTGCTTGGCGAACCACCGTGCGACCAGTACGCGCTCCGCGTCGGTCTTGAAGGGCCACGCCCAGCGGGCGAGTGTCAATCCTGATGGGTGCATCATACGGTTTTCTTTACGACATAGTCATGGAAGACAGCGCCACGCGCTTTGTTGCCGACTTCACAGTTGCGAACCCAAACACACTTGTTGTTCTTGAGGTTGCGCCAGTGCCCCCGGCGCTCATGCCAACGGGGACTTGCATGTGTACCTCCTTGAGGTTCTGCCTTCGGTTTTGGCGGCTCTACAACGATGGTATTCCAATCATACAACGGCACCTTACCTTGGCGAATCCGTTTGGCATGGTTGGCCCGTTTTACTGGTAAATACCCGGTCGCAGTGCGGGAGTTCAGTGTCAATAGGAAGTGGGTTATAAGGGCGAGATAACCACCAGTATTGCCTTTCCCAACGACAAAACCTGAACCGTCATAATGTGCGACTTGGATATGGCCTGATTCATCTGTCCTGTACTGAAACGCCATATCATCAAACACGTCCTTTTCGTCACGCGCCAGAGGTAAACATCCCGTTACGGTCCCTTCGTCGTTTTGCATAAGCAGCAGTAAATGGGACATATTTTTTATCTGGACGACGACTGCTACCATTTGGAAAGGAAGTCGCAACTTCGGTAACTCTGTACCTACATCTATGTACTCATCAGTTGTTTCTACCTCGAACCAGTGAAATTCTGTTGCATCAAAGTCTGCTGCTTCATTTGGCAGCAGGCTTGACATAGCAGCTATCAGCGGTGTCATCATTCCCTCCACAACAAGAGAATCAGTGTGATAACGATGTTGGCAATCGCGATGAGTTCAATCATGGTTTGTCCTTCGTTGGCGGGTTCCAGATCCATATGACAGCCTTGGCTTCCGTCTTCCCGCACTTGGACAGCAGGCCCTCGTCTTCCAGAGCCTTGCGCCAACGGTAGATCGTGCCTCTGTCGAGCCCGGTCAGCTCAGTCAGTTCGTCAATGGTTCTCGGGGCCTTGACCCACAAAGCCAGCATGTCTGCGCACTTCTTGATGTTGTCAGATCTTGCCACCTTCCCTCCTCTTAATCTCCCGGTCGATATACCACCGAGCCTTCTTGAGATCCTCGATGGCGTCGTGTTTCAGGTCGGCACGCCAGATGTACTTGACGGCGTTGCCGAGGCAGAAGTTCATGTGCTCGGTGATCTGGATGCACTCGACACCTGACGGGTGCTCGGTGTAGTGCTGGGGGCGGTTGACTGGGTCGTGCATTGTGATTCTTCCCATACAAGCATGAGCAGTTCTGCTGCTCGGGCAATGTGCGTAATAAGCGCTGCGTGGTGCAGCTTGTCTTCGATGCCGTCAACGTAGCCAGCTAACCAACTGGCGGTTGTCAGACACTGGAGTTCCTGATTGGGGGTCATACGGTATCCTCATTTCACAAGGAACCCCTTCGAGTTCCCACGGGCCAGTCCACGTCTGCCGATCATGCGGCGGGGCGGTGAATCTGCAACAGGTGTTGCACTCGGCAGCACCGTACCCTGCGCAGCGGGCGACGTCGGCGGGGAGGGTCACGATGCCGCCCTCCCCTGCTCGTACTCCTCGCGCTTGTCCATCGCGTGATGCACCCAGACATTGGGCCACTCTGCATCCTCGGTGGGTTTGCACCAGCAGTCGGGGCTGGCGTAATGATCGCGCAGGTCGTTCACGGGGACAACGTGGACTCGTTCGGTGGTCATGTCTTGCTCCTTGCTCGGATGACGCGGGCAAAGTAATCGCCCCACACTTGGCACTGTCCACTGAATGTCTCCTTCGCTTTGTCGTCGCACACTCTTGCGCACGCCTCGCGCTCCATCAGCACCTCAACCTCCAGCCCTTCCGAAATCTGCGTTCCGAGGTGGTCCAGCAGGTCTTCGATGGTGTCGCCGCGGCCGGTGGCGTAGCCCAGGTTGCGCATCCAGTGAGCGACCTTTTCGCGCTCTGCTGCGGCGACGATGGCGGCGAAGCGGGTAAGCTCACCATGTTCAAGCACGAAGAACTTGCCGTCTTCGTACAGCCCGGCCTCTCGCGCCATGCGGATGATGTCGTCTTGGGTCATGCGTTCTTCTCCTTCAGCGCGGCCTCGATGGCGCGGGCAAAGCTATACGGTTTGTAATCGCTGCGCAAAGATGACGAAAATAGCGCGCTGATCTCATCATCCGTCAGCGACCGCCACTCGCGGCGTGGTGGGTGGGGGAAAAGAGGGATGGTGTGTGATCCGTACACGGTGTCCGGGCGCGAGAATTCAAGTCGCTCTTTTCCACGGCTCATCCACGCCACCGGCTCCTGCTCCTCCTGCGCCAGCGCGTCGCGGAGGGCGGTGATGGCCTTTGCTTGCGCTGGAGTACGCCAATCCGGCAATTCGCCTTCCATCGCCTCCAGCGCCTGCTGGGCGGCTTCACGTAGGGTGGTCATCCCAACACCTCCGCAATCACCAGGCCCACCATCATCGCAACGGCGGCGATCGTCACCGCCTCCATCAGTGCAGACGGCTTCGGCCTGGGCCACAGATCCGGCGTCGGGGTGCTGGCCTCGCGGTACGGGCAGCAGCGGCCCTGTTCGCACAGGCCGTCGCAGCAGGTACGATCTTCTGTCTTCATGGTGCGATCCTCCTGACAGGTTGAGCCAGCAGCCACTTGCTGCCGAGGTTGCGGATGGCGCGGGCCCATGCCCGCTGGTTGTGCCGATCGAGGCGGCGGTCGCCCGAGGCCCACAGGGCCCGGGCACGGCGTAGCATTTTGGTGTTCATTCCTTCACCTCGTACCCTGCGTTGCGCAGCGCCTGCGGGATGTCCATCGCACCCTTGAAGCTGCCCGGGAGTTCAAGCCACTCCGCTACCACGCCGTCAGGGCAGGCACCGAAGATGTACGTCTCGGGGTCAAGGAGCCCCGGGATGTTGTCGATTTCAGGAATGCCCGTAGCCTTGGGCGTAACAGCACTCACTACAACGTACTCGTGACCCTCGTGCGGGGGCTCCATGCGGAACAGCTCCGCTTCGCCCCGGAAACTGTCCAGCTTCTTGATCTTGTGTGCAATCTTGTTCGTCATCTGTGCTCTCCAAAAGCGTTTAGCCAACAAAAACGCCCTACCGAGGTAGAGCGTTGAGTGATGAAACCAGGGACCTGTCAGGCGGTGCGCCACACGCGCAGGCCATCCGACATCACGGCGGTGCGGGTCTCCAAGCCTTCGAACTTCTTCCGTGCGTTCAGCACCTTGCGACGCCACGAGTCCACCAGCTTCTTGCCCTCGTCACCCGACGGGTCGAAGGGGATCAGGAAAGAGTGGCCGACTCCCATGTCAGCGAACGGGAACGTGGTGCCACGACGGCCCGGGCGGGTGCCCTTGGGAATGGAAACGCCTGCTTCGATTTGGAACATGTTGTCCTCTGATGCGCCCGTTGAGTAGCAGCGGGCGAAGGGTTAGCGCACCGGGGTCGGTGCTTGATTGACGGCTACTCCGTTGATTGGTGGGTCGACTCTATCACTTCTGAAGGAGACGCGTCAACCCTCGATAGGCTCAATCCAGTACGAACTTTCACCTACCCGCACACCGATGCTGTAGATCGTCTCGGGGTGTCCAGCGTCCAGCAGCGCCATCGCCTCAAGCATCCACTGGGGCAGCACATCGCGACGGTAGGTACCGGTGCGCAATTCCTCAGGCATCGGCGGGTAAGTCGTGACGTAGACGTACTCCGGGGGCAGGTTCGAGGAAGCGTTGATGTGGTAGGACGACTTGGGGTTGCGCTTGGGGTCAAGCATTGGATTCCTTCTTGGCTCTCTGTTCCGCCCGCTCCTGCTCTTCCTTGGCGTCGGCAGCGGCCCGCATCGTTGCGAACTGCACCGGGCCCAGTGTGCTGATGCTGGGCATGTTGTCGCCTGTCAGCGGCACTGCCATCTCCCTGTTGTTGATGTAGTCTTTGGAATACCACGTCTGGATCTTGTAAACATCGTGGCCAGAGAAGAGTTCAAAGATCGCCATCGCTGCCTCTTTCGGCACGATGAACTTGTTGTGGTCGATGGACAGAATCACTTTGTCGAACTGTGCTTTGCTCATGATAGTTCCTAGAGTTGAGGGGGTGACACCCGGTCCGCGCCGGGACCGTTTCGCGGTGTCAACGCGCCGCGTCATACAACGCCTCGACCACCTTGAACGGCGGTGCTTCGACGTCGATGGTCGTTTGCCACAACGTGTTGTTGGGTAGTATTGCCTCTACCTTCCACGGTGTGTTTGCTTTCCTACTGATCTCGGCAATCATCCTGTACGGTCCTCCGTCTACTGACTCTCGCAGTACGTAGACCAGCAGGCCTGCGCCTCCGAAGTCGAACCAGAGTCTGTTGGGTCTCAGTGTGTCACTTGGCAGCGTCATACAGTGCCTCCGCTAATTGGAACGGTGGGTCTTCACTCGGTGGGAGTTTCATCTGGCACGTCTTGTCCATAGGCCAGCGCGGCGTTGTGGTGAGAGTCCACCCAGGCTCCCCCTTGATGCGTGACAGCACCGCTTGTTGTTTAGCCGTGCCATACCCCTCCGGCATGATGTAGGGTATGTACAGGCTGTAGGCTTCAACGAGCTTGTCCTCGACAGAGTGCCAGCTCCGCCCCTCACCGAGGGGCTTGGGTACCTCCGGTACCGCGTCATGCTGGGACATACAGCGTCTCCCCCACCGGGGCGCGGAGCCCCTTGGTGCTGATGCACCACAGCGTCGGGTGCTTGAGGTCCGCAGGCCACGGCGTGTAGCCATCGGTGAAGACGATCACCGCGTTGGGGTTCAGCCCCCGCTGGTCGATGAAGTTGAACAGGGCCCGCACGTCGGTACCCCCGCCGCCCTTGGGCTTCGTCGCCTTGACGATGTCCTGCACCCGCTCGCCCTCGTAGGACTCGTGTGCTGCGACCGCCCAGTCCCAATAGATCACGTCGACCATCTGCGGAGTGACGGCCTCGCAGGCTGCGGCGACCTCGCTCAGTGCACGTCGGAGTTGCTCGTCGCCAATCGAGCCGCTGGTGTCTATGCCGATGACGATGCGGTCGACCGCTTCTGTGTACCGGGAGGGGAGGTAGAGATCCTGCCCGAGCCAGCGTCGAGCGGGCCGAGCCCACGTCGACAAGTCGCCGCCCTTGGCGGTGTTGGTCAGCCAGTCACGCAGCACGTCCTGCCAGGGCACCACAGGCTCAAGGAGAGCCTCGATGTCACGGGACATGCCAGCACCCGTCTTGCCTGCGATCAGCGCCCCTTGGCGCAGCGCGTTGTCGACAGCCTTGGCTACCTCCTCGGCCTCGGCCTGAGTCAGAGGTGCAGGTCCACCCTCTTCACCGTCGCCGTCCCCGTCGCCCGCCGCAGGCTGATGCTGGTCGAACTGCTGACCCTTGGGGCTGTTGCCACTGCCGCCCCCGCCGCCCTGCGGCTTGGACTGCGCCTGTTGTTTGAGCCGCCTGTACACCTCACCGGTGTCCAGCCCATCGTACTGCGGGTCACAGTACGCGTTCTCCCAGATGGTGATGAACTGCCCACCCGGGTCCATCGACTTGAGCATGTTGTTGATCACCATGTCCTTGGCGATGTTGGACAGTTGCGCGTCGTCCTTGTCGAGCTTGGCCCAGGTCGTCATGTGCATCAACATCACGTGGAAGTACTCGTGCAAGACAACAAACCTTAACAACCTATCATCACATTGATTGACGAAGGCTCGGCCATAAAAGACGTCACGTCCGTTGGTTGCCGCAGTGGGCACGTCGTCCACCACTTGCCATGAGCCGACCATCAGGATCGGTGAGATGGCGGTGAAGCGCTCGTCGCGCATGATCTTGCTACGGGCCTTGGTGATGCGCTCTTCTGCTGTCAGGTTCATGACAACTCCTCGACGATCCCGCCTTCCGGCATGTTGATGGGCAGTTCACGTAATAGATTCACATACACAAGTCTATCACCTGTGTCAGCGATAGTGCTTGCAAATCGTTCCGCGCTTTCCCTGTCGGGTGAATTGAATATCCAACGAGTGTACGTGTTCTGTCGGTGGTTGTAGAACTTGGCGAAGTAAAGGTTGGTCATAGTGGTCCTCTAGCCCCCGTGAGGGGGCGGGTTGTGGTGGGTTATCAGCCCATGATCCAGTTGTTAGCCGTGCACCACTTGGTGAATGAGGCGTTCAGGGCTGCAAACTTCGCACGCTGCGGGATACGCAGGAACTGGTTGACGAACACTGCTTGCAGCTCCATCGGCAAGCGCTTCATGTACACCATGACGGCGTCGAGCGTGTCCTCTGTGGTGCGAGTGATCGCACGGTGCACCAGCATCATGCACATCGTCGGCGTGTCGGGCACCGGGGCTTGGAGCGGGCTCGTCACGATCGCCCTCCACGAGGGCAGCTTGTTGCCCATCTGCACGTAGACGTGCAGATCAGCGGCGGCGCGAGCGCCGATCAGGCCAGCGAGCAGGCCCCGCATGGTGTCGTCATCGAGGTGCTCGGCGTCGTTGAGCACGCGACCGGCAGCGGTCATGCTGCGCGGAGAGCAGAAGGCCTTGCGACTCGGGTCCTTGCGGTGCCAGATGTAGGGGTTCTGGTCCGGGTTGGCCACGGTGTCGTCGTCGGCCAGCACCTGCGGGGTCTCATCCACCCACGCCAGGACGGCGGGGTTGCCGTCGTTGGCCAGCGAGTAGTTCTTGTACTCCTCGACGGTGGGCTTGCGCATCGCGATCACCGACATGCGGTTGCGGACATGCAACTGGAGCGTGTCACCCACACCCTCGGAGCTGAGGTTCGTGGTACAAAAAACAACGCTATCTCCGACAGAATTGTCTCTGGGAAGTGGACGGTTCCCCACCCGGCGGTCGAGCACGACGGGGAGCAGTGCGTTCTGAACACTGCGCGGAGCCTTACCGAACTCGTCCAGGCAGATGACGACAGGCTGTTCGCCATGCACACCGAACACCTCGTTGGGATAGAAGGTGCTGGTCCCCGTGGTGTGGTTGACGCTCGGGATCTGAATGTCACCCACGTCGATCTGGGTGCAGTCGATGTACACCTTGCGGTGCGCCGGCATGTTGAGCATGCCGAGGATGGAGGACTTGCCCGAGCCCGAGGGGCCCTCGATCAGGACGGTGGTGTGCTGGCCGACGGCGTTGATGGCGGCGGCGCATTGGTTGATGCTGAGCTTCATGATGTGCTTCCTAGAGGTTTAACCCGGGCCTTGCCCGGGCGGGGTTTACTTGACGAAGTTATCCTTGGTCCAAATGACGAGCATACGAGCGTCAAGCACGGCGTCTTTAACGGACTCGAAATACTCGGGGGAGAACTCCATCATTGGGTTCTCTGACATCAGGTAGCGCTCCAGATCTGTGCTCGCAGCGGAGAGAAGGCGGTCGATTTCGCGCACAGCGTCTTGGATGTTGTCGGGTTGTTTCATGATGTGCTTCCTAGAGATTGATTTACTGGTAAAGGGGCCGAAGCCCCGGGGTTCAAAGAGCGAACTTGTCGAGGATGTCGTCCATCGCCTGCTTCGTGGCATGCTGGAGTTCAGGGCTCTCCTTCAGCGAGCCCATGTCGACGCGGGTCAGTGCCCGCTCCAGATCACGCCGCGCTTCCTCAAGGCGCGGGTCGTTGGTGATGTTGAGGTCCGACAACATCTTGCACAGCTCAAGGCCCTGTTCGAGCATCGAGTCGTAGAGCTTGGGGCGACGGCGCTTTTTGATCTCGACCGACACCACCGTGCCGGTGTCGTCAGTCGTGGGGACCTCCTCCACCTCGTCGGGGTCGTACTCAAGCACGGCGGTCATCCTCTCCCGCACCCACTCGACCTGGGACTTCACGCGCTGCCACGTGTCAGCCACAGCACCGGCCACACGCTCGGCGGTGGCCTTCTCGTACTGCTCAGCGAGGTGACGCTGTGCCTCGTGGCCGATGTCGACCCGGAAGTCGCCCGACGAAGGCAGTGGGCTGAGGGATAGCCCGAAGCGGAACTTCGCCGCCACCTCATCGGCCAGCGGGTACTCGCTGCGGTCGAAGAGCGAGCCCATCTCGAAGGCCTGCTTGCTGATGGCCGTGCCATAGGTGGACACGAAGACCTTCACCAGCCCGTTGAACTTGGTTTCAAACTCCGCCACCTTGGCGGTGATGTCGAGGTACTGGCGGGTGGTGATGAGGCGTGCACGGTTGTCATCCCACGGCAAGGTGCGGGAGTTGAACCACACGCGGGCCTCGCTGCGCAAGGTCTTGATGGCCTCGAGTTCAGGGCACTCGCTGAACAGGTTCTTCGAGACACTCGCTGCCTTCTTGGACTTGGCACCCTTGGTGGCCAGGACTTCGTCCTTCGTCCGCTTGTCTTGGATTCGTGCTTCCCATACAGATATGTTGAGGCTGCCGAGCATGGCGGCGGTGGTGATGTCGATCATTTCACTCTCCGGTGATGCCCCCGAAGGGGCGGGGTTGGGTTAATTAAACGTGATGAAACACACGAGGCATTCCCCGTGCGGGCGGAGTTCGATCATGTCGCCATGATCGACGGTGACGGTGCGCTTACCCGTCCAACCCACGGCGTGCTTGGCACGTCGCACGATGCTGTACCTGCTCAAGGCGTCGGGGGCTTCGAGCGTGGCACGCTTGACCCAACCGTAGTTGGGTTCGTGACCGAACGTGTCGGTCACTTCGATGTTGATGTTCATGATGTCCTCTTAGTTTACCAGTAAATTGTCAGCGGAACAGTCCGCCCTTGTTGTTGATGCCATGCAGGTCCCGCTTGTCGGTCAAGAGCACGTAGTTCGATTTGTGCATGGGCACCACCGTCCAGCTCTTGCGCTCTTGTCGAGCGTCCTCCTCACCACACCACAGGCAGAGCCTGTAGCCGAGGGCGGTACGCCGGGGGTCGATGTCGTCCCCGCAGCGGGGGCATGTGTTCGTCATATCAGTCCTTCGCGCCCTTGCGGGCGGGGTTGAGGTTGTCCGGTGCCACGGGGATGTCCCCCGTGCGCTTGCAGTACTCGACGCAATCGTCGTGTGATGCGTGGCGCATCACCGACAGGTGCCCGGTCGGGTTGTAGCTCGACCACTGCGTGGGATGGCTGAGCTTGGGGAGCCCCGCCTTGAGTTGGTGCCATGAGGGCATGTCAGTACCTCTTGACCTTCTCGACGATGGTGGTCACGCCGTTGCCGGGGGTGTAGCACAGCAGGCAGTCAGCACACTTCTGCCCGGTGCAGTTCTGCTGGTCTACGTGCTCGTGCTCCAGCACGTTGTTGAACGTGCGGTCGAAGTGCTTCGGCGGGCGCTTCATGATGCTGCTGATCTTGGGGTTGCTGTAGATCAGGATCAGGTTGGCGGGCTTCGGCGTGGTACGGAAGAACTTCGACACGATGTCGTTGCGCTTGGTCCACAGGGCGAAGGACGTGCGCGGGTTGCGCTCGCAGATGAGCACGAGGTTCTGCAAGTGTGTGTCGTTGATCAGCTCCCCGTGCGCGTCGAAGCGGAAATACGCGTCCGTGATGCGCGGCAGTTCTGCCTCCGCCAGAACCCGCGAAGCGAGGGCGTCGCTGTTGCGTTGGAGGGCTGGCTGCATGTTCTTCCGATAGGAAGACAGCATGGTGTGGCTGTAGCACTTGGTGCAGATGTTGTCTGCGTCGCCCGAGGCGTTCTGCTTGATGCAGTACGGGTTGGTGCGCGTGTTGGTGCTGATGGCACGCAGGCCGTCCAACTTGCCCGTCATGGTCGAGATGTGGATAACGTTCATGCTACTGACTCCTTTATTTACCAGTAAACACTGG
>Ga0208644_1001076_pt1 | contig 23527 bp, 39 predicted proteins | sample VirMetDEL_Nov_18_FD_184517 | JGI IMG/M metagenome (GOLD analysis project Ga0208644, IMG submission 184517) | Aqueous microbial communities from the Delaware River and Bay under freshwater to marine salinity gradient to study organic matter... | ecosystem: Environmental > Aquatic > Marine >...
CTTGCTACTCTCGGGCTGCGAGCCAATGGCGGCCCGGTGAACGCTGGCACGCCCTACGTCGTCGGCGAGAAGGGGCCAGAGGTCATCGTCCCCGGCCGCAGCGGCGTCGTCATTCCCAACAGCAAGTTGAGTGGCGGTGGCGAGACTGTGATCGTCAATCAGACGATCAACGTCAGCACGGGCGTGCAACAGACGGTTCGGAACGAGATCAAGCAGATGATGCCGATGTTGGCTGACAACGCGAAAGCGGCTGTCCTCGATGCCAAGCGGCGCGGCGGTACATACGGGAGAGCGTTCGCATGAGCATTGTTTATCCCCTCTCGCTGTTGACGCATACAGGGATCAAGTCAATCAGTTTTCGCGCTGTGAATGCTGTTGCTGTCAACAGGTCGCCATTTACTTTCCAGAGCCAGACGCAGGTCTACAGCGGGCAGATGTGGCAGGCTGACGTTTCGCTGCCGACGATGAAACGCGCAGATGCAGAGCAGTGGATCGCTTGGCTGCTTTCACTGAACGGGCAACGCGGGACCTTCTTGCTCGGCGATCCCCTATCAACGGCTATTCGTGGGACAGCGACAGGTCTCACTGTGACTGGAGCAGCCGGCGATAGTACTGTTTCAGCCACCGTGACGGCCGGACAGACGTTGCTTCCCGGTGATATGTTCCAGCTTGGCAGCGGCTCTGACGCGACAATGCACAAGGTTTTAGTCTCATATTCAGGAACCGGCGTGGCGACCAATCTAGAGATCTGGCCTGCGCTAAGAAAAGCGAGATCATCTGTTGCTGCCGTTCTTGCTGCTCCGCAAGGTGTATTCCGTCTCGCATCGAATGAGCAATCTTGGGATGTGAATGAGGCTTCTGCTTACGGCATCACCTTCGGCGCGATGGAGGCCATCTGATGTCGGTGACGATCAATTCACCGACTGCGGGCGTGGGCATCTCGGCCATCGCGCCGAGCATCAATCCCAATCGTCTGCCAAGCGCGCTCGCGGCGGCCGTCGCATCTGCCGATGTCTTCCCGTTTTATGCGCTCGAACTTGCCTTCGACAGTGGCACGATCCGTCTCTGGACTGGCATCGGCGACAAGATCATTCACGGCGAGACCTACACAGGAACTGGCAGGCTTCTAGAGATCGGCGAATTGCAGGAGGTCGGCGATCTATCTGCTCAGAACCTGTCTGTCAGTTTGGCAGGTCTGGACGCGGCGATCATCAGCTTGGCATTGACCGAGAACTATCAAGGTCGCACGGCTCGGCTGCTTTTCGGCGCCCTTAACGCGAACACCAACACGGTGATCGACGCCTACGAGATCTTCGCCGGCCTGATGGATGTGATGACGATCCAGCATTCGGCTAACACGGCGACGATCTCGCTCACAATCGAGAGCAAGCTGGTTTCCTTGCAGCGGCCTAATGTCAGGCGCTACACCAGCGCCAATCATAAAATGCGGCACCCCGGCGACACGTTCTTCGACTTCGTGCAGCCGCTGCAAGACAAGGAACTCGCATGGGGCCGCACGATAGCCTCGTGAAGTATTTCCGCGCGCAGCGAGGGCGTCGGTTCAGGCTCGGCGAGCATGACTGCCTGACGTTTACGAATGGGGCGTGGAGGCTGATGCACGGGCATGGGTATGCCGATCCAATCAATGGCCTCTACGGCTCTCTCAGCGCCTCACAGACGGCAGACCTCATCAGGCGTCACACTGGGGCAGCAAACATGATCGAGGCGCTGGATGGTCTTTTGACGCGCTGCGACGGGCATCCTCCTCGAGGCGCGCTGGTTGTGACAGATCAGATCCGGCGGTCAATCGTTCCTTTTGCGCTCGGCATCGCCTTCGGAACGAGGGCGGTGTTCCTTGGTGCCAAAGATGTGGTATATCTGCCAATGGAGCGCGTCATGGGAGCGTGGATAGAGTGCCGCAGGTAGCCATCCCGTTCATCGCCACCACTTTGGGCACCAGCACTTTTGTCGCTGGCGCGATTTACTATGTGGGCACAACGGTTTTGACCGCAGCCGCGTTGAGTGCTTTGGCGCCAAAGCCCGGCGCAGGAGCGGCCAGCGGGCAGCTAGTCAATGTCAGGGATGCCATTGGGCCGCAGGAGTATGTCTACGGTCAAGTTCGCAAGGGCGGCACGATAGTCTTCGCCGAGACGACCGGCGCGAACAACAAGTTTCTGCATCTCGTCATCGCCCTCGCCGGTCATCCCGTCGAAGAAGTCGGCGACATCTACATCAACGACGAGATCGTGACGATCTCCTCGAACTTCGTCACCGGCGCGCGCTGGGACTCCAAGGTGCGGATCAAGAAATACGACGGCACGCAGACAGCGGTCGATCCCGATCTGCTCGCGGAAACAAGCTGGCCGGCGACGGCCGTCGGGACCGGGATCGCTTATATTTATGCGCGGCTCGAATACGATCAGAACGTATTCAGCGGCGGCCTTCCGACGATCACGGCGGTCGTGAAGGGCAAGAAGGTCGAGAACACATCAGGCGTGGCGCAGACCTATCCGGCATCGGCCAACGCCTCGTTGGTCATCAGGGACTATCTCAAATCCGCTTACGGCTTGAACGACACGGGTCTCAACGAGACCTACTTCGCGACCGCTGCCAATGACTGCAACGACGACATACCGCTGGCGGCGGGTGGAACGCAGAAGCGATACACCATCGACGGGGTGGTAAATGCCGATCAGGCCATCGGCGACGTGCTGCAAAATATGCTGACTGCCTGCAACGGCACGCTTTACTATTCCGGGGGCGAATGGCGGCTGCGGGTCGGCGTCTACGAGCCGTCGATCATGTCGTTCACTCTTGATGACATCAGGTCCGACATCACGTTGCCCACGCGCGTCTCGCGGCGTGATAATTTCAACCGCGTCGTCGGGACGTTCTCTGACGCTTCTGGCGATTGGATCGAGGCAGATTATCCTCCTGTCGTGAGCGCGAACTTCTTGGCGGAAGACGCCAACATCGAGAACAGTCTCGATCTGCAACTGACCTATGTGACCAACGGGTCTCGAGCGCAGCGTGTCGCCAAGCAGGTTCTATTCAGATCGCGAGAGCAGATGACGTTCTCGGCAGACTTCAGCCTCAAGGCGATGGATGTCGAAGTCGGCGACATCGTGGATCTGACCATTACCGAATATGGCTGGTCGGCTAAGGAGTTCGAGGTCGTCAACTGGCGAATGACGATTGATGCCGAGCGCGGCGCGCAGGTAAGCATGACGCTCAGGGAAACCAGCCAAGCCGCCTTCGATTGGGACGCAGAAGAAAGCGCGCTGGCTGCGAACAACACGACGCTGCTTCCTTATTATGAGGCTGTCGCGGTGGGCATCAGCCTCGCGACGGAAGCGATCATTCTCTCGGAGAAGCTAATCAACCGGCTCGACATCACGGTATCCTCGACTTCTCCCGAGCAAGTCGCCTTCGCCGAGGTCGAGTTCAAGAAATCCAGCGACAGCACATGGATCAAGGTGGGGATCGGCGAACTGGGCTTGTTTAACGTGTTCGACCTCGAGCGGGCAGATTACGATGTCCGCGCGCGATCAATCAACCCGTTCGGCGTTCGCGGCGCGTGGGCGACGGTCTCCGACTTCAATGTCGATGCCACGGCCGGCGCCCCTGCTGATGTCGATGGCTTTTCGTTCGAGGTCGTCGGGAACCAGTTGAACCTCTCATGGGAGCCGGTGCCGGATCTGGATCTATCCTTCTATCGCGTGCGGCATTCCATCTCGCAGACCGGGGCATCGTGGGCAGCGGCCACGACGGCCATCGACAAGGTGGCAAGACCCGGCGTTAGCGCGTCTCTGCCTCTTAGATCGGGCAGCTATCTCATCCGCGCCTATGACAAGAGCCTCGTGCCGAGCGATAACTACACGACCGTCGTGGTGCCTGTGGATTATCTGCCCAGCTACACGACGACGACGACGCAGACCGAAGATCCAAGCTTCACCGGCAGCAAGACTGGTGTTTCGGTTGTGTCCAGCGCGCTCAGGCTGACATCGCCTATCACCGCAGGCGACAGCGGAACCTATGATTTCTCGACCTACATCGACACGACATCTGCCCGGCTCGTCTGGGCGAGGATCGAAGCAGCGGTCACTCGGCAAAACGATGCCGCCGGCCTGTTTGATGATCTGCCCGGCCTGTTCGATGCCCTCGCCGGTCTGTTCGACGATCTAGGTAACCAGCAGTTCGATGATCACAACGTCCTGTTTTACATCAGCACAACGAATGACGACCCAGCCGGCACGCCAACATGGTCTGCCTATCAGTTGTTCCGAGCCGGCAACTTCTACGGCAGGGCCTTCCGTTTCCGCGTCGTGCTAACAACGCAGACCGACCAAATCTCACCGAACATCACGGCTCTAGACGCCATCGTGGAGTATTGACATGGCAACCCATGACTATGAGATCGCCAACCAGACGCCGGCCAACCTTCGCGCCGACCTGAATAACGCGCTGCTTGCCATCGTCACGCAGAACTCGTCGGCCACGGCGCCTGCGACGACCTTCGCGAACATGCTGTGGTATGACACCGCGAACAATCAGATCAAGAAGCGGAACGAAGCTGACAGCGCGTGGATAACGCTGGGCACGGTGGACGAAGGGACAGGCAAGTTCACACCGAATGCGGCCATCACAACGAGCGAGATCGCGGCGGCCACGCTGGTCACGGCATCAGACACCATCGCGTCGAACGACAACGATACGACCATTCCAACTTCGGCTGCCGTGAAGGATTATGTTGACGCCCTGACGCCGGTGCAGACTTGGACGAGCGTCATCGGATCTAGATCCTCCGGCACTACCTATACCAATTCGACAGGGCGTCCGATCTATATCTCCGTCATCGCAGAATATGGCAACCAGACCGGCGATCTCTATCTCACCGTCGGCGGTAACATCATCCAGCGATACTATAACAACCCCGACAACAGCGACATGAAGCTGTCGGTCAGTGGCCCGATCCCGGCCGGGGCTACATACTCTGTCACTAACGTCGGCGGCAGCATAACGACGTGGTATGAGATGCGATGACAATGCTGCGCCGTTAATGTAGACTGCTTACGTTCAACCCAAGGAGGCCGCGATGGCTGTCACGATCTCGCTCTACAATCACACGGCCAAGTTGTTCGCCGAAGGCAGCAACGCGGCCGCCGACACCTACAAGGTGAAACTATATGCCTCGGCGACGTTCAGCGCGGCTGACACGACCCTCGCCGGCATCACAGGCACGGAGGCCACCACAGGCACCGGCTACACGGCTGGCGGCGCTGCGCTGGCTAACGTGGCAGTGACCACCGTGACCACCAACGACGCCAAGTTCGATGCTGACGATGTGACGTGGACGGCTTCTGGCGGCTCGATCACGGCTTCCTACGCGGTCATCTACAACGACACCGATGCCAACGATCCTCCGCTTGCCTTCATCGACTTCGACGGCTCGCAATCGGCCGGTGACGGCACCGACTTCAAGATCGTCTGGAACGCGAACGGCATCTTCACCTTCACTGTTGCATAATAATAGACCGGAGGCGCGGCTATGGTTGTTCTCGTAAACCGTGCCAAAATGGGCACCGCGACGACCGGAACCGGGACGATCACTCTCGGTTCCGCTGAAACCGGCTATCAGACATTTGCTGACGCGGGCGTGACTGATGGTCAGGTGGTGCGCTATGTGATCGAGGATGGCAGCGATTGGGAGATCGGCACGGGCACCTACACAGCGTCTGGCACTACCCTGTCGCGCACTGTCAGCGAGAGCAGCAATGCCGACGCTGCGCTGAACCTAAGCGGCTCTGCGGTGGTGTATGTCTCGGCTACTGATGCTGACTTTCGAGAGGAAACAGTCGGTGACATCGCATCTAGCACGCTCGACCTGTCTTCGGGCAACGTGTTCTCGGATGCACCCTCTGCCAACGTGACGTATGTGTTCAGCAACCCGCCCGCCTCTGGCACTGCCTACGGCTTCACGCTCAAGGTGACGCCCTCTGCGACCGTGACTGTGACTTGGCCTGCCTCGGTTGACTGGGCTGGTGGCACGGCTCCTGACGCCCCTGCCAGCGGCGAGACGGATGTGTATGCGTTCTACACGCAGGATGGCGGCACCACCTACTACGGCTTCCAAGCTGGGGATGCGATGGCATGAGCATTGCGAGGCTGATGCAGATGGGTGCGGCTGGAAAAACCCGTGAAGGGTGGGACATCTCCACTGCTACGTTTAATGGCGCAAACTATAATGCGTTCAATTTTTCAAACCAAGACGCAACACCGGGGGGTGTTTTTTTTAAGCCAGACGGAACGAAACTTTACATGGTTGGCCAGTCAAATGATAGTGTTTATGAATACAATCTTGGCACAGCTTGGCAAATAAACACTGCATCATACGTTCAGTCTTTTTCTGTTACTTCTGTAGAAACAGCGCCGACTGCTGTATTCTTTAAGTCGGATGGAACAAAGATGTATGTGTTGGGCTATGCCGGAGATACTGTCCGTGAATACGATCTTGGCACGGCGTGGGACATTTCCACTGCATCACTTAACCAGTCGCTTAGTGTTGGCGCTCGTGATGCTGCTCCAAGGGGTTTGTTCTTCAAGCCAGATGGAACAAAGATGTATGTTCTTGGTGATGTCGGCAACAACGTCTACCAATATGATCTAAGCACTGCTTGGGATATTTCCACTGCGTCATACATTCAAGCCTTTAGCGTTACGGCAGAAGAAGCTACTCCGTTTAGTCTGTTTTTCAAGTCAGACGGCACAACAATGTATGTCCTTGGTCAGTCTGGAGACGACGTAAACGAATACAGCCTATCAACTGCGTGGGATGTAAGCACAGCGGCGTATGTGCGAAACTTTAGTGTGGGTTTTCAAGACAATTTTCCGTCTGGTCTTTTCTTCAAGGACGATGGCACTGTTATGTATGTTGTTGGGTATGAGGCTGACAACATTTATCAATATAGCCTAAGCACCGCTTGGAATGTAAGCACGGCATCGTGGTCGCCTCCAACAACAGAATACTTTTCTGTATCTGCTCAAGAAACATCTCCGTTAAGCCTCTTTATTAAACCTGATGGGACAAAGTTTTACATCCTTGGGACTGTTGGCGATGACGTAAACGAATATGATCTAAGCACTGCTTGGGACATTACCACAGCGTCCTATGTTCAAAACTTTAGTGTCAACAGCCAAGACACATCGCCAGCCAGTCTTTTCTTCAAAGAAGACGGAACATCTATGTTTGTGGTTGGTTACACTAATGATAACGTCTATCAATACAGCCTAAGCACTGCTTGGGATATATCTACAGCTTCTTATGTTCAAAGCTACAGTGTAGCTACTCAAGAATTAACGCCACAAGGTTTGTTCTTTAAGCCTGATGGATTAAAAATGTATATCGTTGGGACTGCCGGCGATGAAGTTAATGAATATAGCCTATCTACAGCGTGGGACATTTCCACCGCATCCTATGTTCAAACCTTTTCTGTTGCTTCTGAAGACTCAAATCCAGTTGGACTATTCTTCAAACCGGATGGAACCAAGATGTATATCTCAGGTGTAACAAATGATAAAGTTTATGAATACGCCCTAAGCACTGCTTGGGATATTTCTACTGCATCCTTATCTCAATCAAAACCAGTTTATGCTCAGTGCCGAGCGCCACAATCGGTGTTTTTCAAGCCTGACGGACTTAAAATGTATATCATTGATTCTATTAGTGACGCCATATGGGCCTACGACCTCTAACAGGAGACCTCTAAATGTTCGTCAAACTCACAAACGGCCAGCCCAGTCAATTCCCTTACAGCGTTGGGCAACTCCGCCGTGATAACCCGCAGACCAGCTTCCCAAAGGTTGTGCCTGACGAGATCATGCGGCGTCATGGGATGTTCCCTGTAGAGGAACTGGCAAGGCCCGCTTTTGACCCTTTGGTGCAGAATCTCAAGCGGGGCGACATGCCGCACAAAGAGGTGATCCGCCTCAAGACTGAGGAAGATGCCACCGATCCGATCACAGGTGATGTAGACCAAGCGCAGGTCGGTCAGCCCATCTACGGCAACAAGTGGCTGATCGGCTACACTGTCGCCAACAAGCCGCAGGATGAGGCAGAGCAGGCGGTGCGTAACCAGCGTGATCGACTGCTGTCGGATAGCGACTGGCGCGCTCTAAGCGACAACACGCTGTCGCCAGCTTGGGCATCGTATCGCCAAGCACTTCGTGATATAACGGGGCAGGCAGGCTTTCCCTACGCCGTGACTTGGCCTGTCAAACCGGAGTAATTAGATGCTCGGTTTCTCCCCATTAGCCTCTGCGCCCCTAGCGGATGATGGGGTAATCGCAGGGGTCGGCGTTACAATTGACTCCCCAGCGGCAGACATCACCTTAGCCGTATCCGCCCCGAGCATCTCGCTTGGTGCCGCCGTTCTCTCCCCTGCCGCTGACACCACGTTGGCCGCTCAGGCTCCTGCGGTCAGCGCTGGCAAGTCTGTCTCGATCCCTGCCGCCGACATCACGTTGGCCGGTCAGGCGCCGCTCATCTCGATCACCACGCAGGTCGTCGTCCCTGCGGCAGACATAACCATCGCGGCCAACGCCCCTGCGATCAACGCCGGTAAGAGCCTTGCAATCCCGGCGGCGGATGTTGCGATTGCAGGGTTGGCGCCGGCGATCAACGCAGGCAAGCGGATCGATGCGCCGGCGGGCGACATCGGCTTTGGCATCCTTGCGCCGCAGGTGCAGAGCGGCAAAGCGCCCGTCGTCCCTGCCATCGATTTCGTCATCGGGCCGCAGACGCCGGCGATCAGGGCCGGCAAATCCATCGCGCCTCCTGCCGCCGATGTAGCCCTGGCCGGCACCGCACCGACGATCTCGACCGGCGTTGCCATCTTCGCGCCGGTTGCCAACATCAATGCGGCTCCTGTTGCGCCGACTGTTTCGACAGGCGCGAGCGTGTCGGCTCCTGTCGCGGCGGTTTCCATAGCTGGCATCGCGCCGACGATCTCGACAGGCGCTTCCGTCTCGGTCGGATCTGTCAGCATCACCATCGCCCCTGTCGCCCCGGTGGTCACGATCAGCTACAGAAAGGCTGTTCATGTGACGGGGATTTCTGCTAATATCGTGACTGTGAACGCCACCCCGAACGATGCCGAGATCGACGTAACGACGCCCAACATCGTGGTCGTGAGCAAGCAAAACGAGGCCGCCTGATGTCCACCTTCTACATGAAGCAGAACGACACGCAGCCCCGAATGCTGGCAACGCTGCAAGACGGCGACGGCACGGCGATCAATCTGACGGGCGCGAGCGTGCGGTTTCATATGCGGACGCTGGGCGGGTCTACGGTGGTCGATGCAGCGGCAACCATCATCACGGCGGCCAGCGGGCTGGTGCGCTACGATTGGGTGGCGGCCGACACCGATACAGTGGGCAGCTATCAGGCCGAGTTCGAGGTGACCTATCCCGACACGACGGTCGAGACCTTCCCGAACAGCGGCTACATCCGCGTCGAGATCACTGATGATATTGCGTGAGGCCGCGATGGAACTTTTCGACACGGTGATGCAGTGGATCGTCGCGCCGGTCACGGGCTTCGTGATCTGGATGTTCAACCGGCAGCAGCGGCATGAGACCGAGATCGCCGTGATCCGCGCCACGATGGCCGAGCAGAAGAACTCCCATGACCGCGAGTTCAAGGAAATGCGCCGCCTGTTCGAGGCGGTCTTCGCCAAGCTGGACAGCATCGAACAAGCCCTGCGGAAATAGGCGGGCCATGCGGTGGACCCCGTAAGCATCATTGCCGCCGCGACGACCGCCTACAACGCGCTCAAGAAGGGCATTGAGATCGGTCGCGAGATCCAAGACATGGGCGGCCAGCTTGCGACATGGGCCGGCGCTGTTTCTGACATCGACTTCCTTGAACGCAAGAACGAAGACCCGCCGTGGTATAAGGCTTTCAGCCAGTCGGTTCAGCAGGAAGCCATCGCGATCTTCACCGCGAAAAAGCAACTCGAACAGCAGCGCAACGAACTCCGCACCTACATCCAGTTCTCGATGGGTCAGTCGGCGTGGGACGAACTCCTGCGGATCGAGGCGAAGGTCAGGAAGCAGCGCGCCGACCATGAGCATCGGAAGGCCGAGATCAAGGAGGCCATCGTCTCGGCTCTGCTGATCCTTGTGATGGTCACGAGCGTGACAGGATTTCTGACCATCGTGGCATGGCTGTGGATGGAGAATAACAGATGACACCGAAGCGGCTTGAGCCTGACAGCATCCTCGACGTGGCCGACCTCGACGGCGACGGCGTGCTGACGAATGGCGAGATCAATAAGCACGAGCGGCTCACGCGGATCGAGAACTGGGACAAGCAGCAAGACCAGCAGCGTCATATGGCATGGGTGGCGATGGTCAGCATGGTGGGGCTGACGGCGGCGCTCATTCTTCCGATCCTGTCGACGGAACGCATCGAGGCCCTGAGTGGGCTGATGACGATGTTCTACACCGCGCAGATGGGCGTCGTCGCCGCTTTCATGGGCGCGTCGGCCTATGTCCGCACGCGGGAGCGGGATGATGAAGGGTAAGGCGCTCGCATTGGCCGTCGTGCTGACGGGCTGCGGCGCTTTGCCGCTGGGTATGCTCGGCGGCGGCGGGCCGAATGTCGCGGCCAACGTGCAGGCGGGCAAGGAGAACACTCAGCAACTGGTCGCAAATCAGGAGCGGACCGAGGCCGGCCGTGACATCATCACGGAGACGAAGCAGGTCGAGGCGGCGGCGGTCGAAAGCGTGACGATCAATAACGTTCAGGATATACCCATTTGGGTATGGATCGCGCTTGTCGTCGGCTGGGTGTTGCCATCGCCCGGCGAGATGGCCCGAGGTTTCATCGGGCTTTTCAGGAGAAGGTAAATGGGTTTCTCGCTATCGAAGAAGTCGCTCGCCAAGCTGGAGGGCGTGGACAAGGATCTGGTCGCCATCGTGCGCTACGCCATCACGGCGACGAAGATCGACTTCGCGGTCATCTGCGGCCTGCGGACCATTGAGGAGCAGCGCAAGCTGGTCGCCAGCGGTGCGAGCCAGACGATGAACAGCAAGCACATCGGCGGCAACGCGGTCGACCTGATGGCCTACATCGGCGGCCGGGCGTCGTGGGAGTTGAACATCTACGACGAGATCGCCGACGCGATGAAGGAAGGCGCGCAGCAAGTCGGCGTTGGTGTTCGCTGGGGTGCAGCCTGGCACATCGACGACATCCGCCATTGGAAAGGCAGCATGGAAGACGCGATGAACCAGTATGTCGACGAGCGGCGAAAGCATGGCAAGCGGCCCTTCATCGACGCGCCGCATTTTGAGTTGGCTCAGTAAAAGAATTTCTGGATCGACTCGACCATCGCTTCCTTGGTCATCGCCTCCGACCTGATCTTGCGGCGCTTCGACATGCTGGCCTCGCAAAGGAACAGGCCGGCGTCGAGGGCGACGAAGGCGTAGACATCCGGCGACCAACTCATGCTGTTGTTCGCGAAATCATAGACGGTGCCGGCGTGATGTGGGACGGCGGCGGCGGTGGTCTTCACCTGCACGCTGACGAGCCTGCCGGTCGGCGTGCGGCACCAGAGATCGTGCCCGCTGACGTTGGCATGGGAGACACGGATGTCATGCGACTCGAGGACATGCGCCACGAGATATTCGCCTGCCCGCCCGATGGTCTCGATGCTTTTCATGCTGTTATCAATAGCATGGATATGTGAATGCAACAACACGAGGGAACCATGAGCGACCGAGCCTACATCAATCCGACGTGGCGAATAGACGAAGACTGCACGCTGCGGGTGTATCTCAAGGGCGACGAATTGTTCGCCCTCGAGATGACACCCAGCCAAGCGATCAAGATGGCGGCCGAGTTGATTATCGCCGCGCGCCGCCCGAGGCCATCGACAGTCGCATGACGGCGGCGATCAGCATCTCGCGCTGGCCGGGTGTCGCCCGCTTCGAGACCCATCGTTCGATCTGGTTGCGGGTGATGCCGAGGGCTTCGGCGGCCTTCTTGCGGCTCGGGAACGTCATGGGGCCTATCTGCAACGGGCGGGCGTTATTCTGATTGCCGCGCGCGCCATACTTTCGCAGGCCGCAGCCTTCGAGATGGCCCTTTTTCGTCAGCATTCGACTGACGGCCGACTGCGTGACGCCAAGGGCCGCCGCCGCCGCCCGCTGCGACGGGTAATGCTGGCCCCGGATGACGACAGGCATCGCGTTGAAATGCGGGATCGGTTCAGTCGCCATCCTGCCAATCCTCGATAGCATCCCGCAGCGCCCGCACCTTCTCCGGGCTGGTGGTGAACACCGTGTCGAAGGCGGGATCAAGCTGCATCACGCGGTTGGCCGCCTTCTGCCACAGCTTCTCCCAATGCTTGCTGCTCGCTCGCCAATAGTTGACCTGTCGTTGCAGGTCTTGGATCTGGCGGCGAAGGTCGTCGATGTTTTCCTCACTCATCTATCCTGCACTCCCCGGCGATGGCAGCATAAGCCGCCGCGTCGATGTAGTTGTCCTCATGATAGCCGTCGGCGCCGGATCTCGCCATCTTCAACAGCACCATCATCCATGCGGCATCGTCGGCGGTGATGCAGACCTCGCAGGCGAGATAGGCCGTCCACAGGTCGGCGATCCGTTGCATGTTCAGCCGCACGGGGCCGTAGCTATCCTGCCGTTCGCCGCCAGTTACCTCAGCGGCGCGGGCGAGAATGTGTAGGCGGGTGGGGGTGTCGTCGGTCATGGCTTCCCCTCCTCAACCCCTACTGACAGGACCGGATGCACGATGCAGAGTGTGACGCGAATCTGATCGTATGGCGGCTTGGATCGACGCAGTTTGTCGACGTGCTGCCTCGCCTTATGCTCTGCCTGCGGGCCGCCGAGGGCCTTGCAGTCGAACTCCGTCTCAATCACCGAGAAGTCTGCCGATCGACGTGCGTAGACGCTGTAAAAGCGCAGGACACCATCGTCTGCGGGCCTAATGCGGGCAACATCACTCACAGCCTTCCCTCCTCCATCTTCCTGAACACGATCCTAAAAGCCTCGATCACGGCCGCTTCAATCCGGCGGGCCTCGGCGGCGGGATCAGCACCGGCTGAAATCTGGTCACCGTATCGCACACCATGATCGCGGTCGGGTCGAGGTGCTTGATGTATATATCCTGCATTTCCTTGCATTGATCCATGTCCCTGTAAACGCCAACGTAGCCTGTGTCGGCGGTGATGCTTGTGCTTGCGACGACTGCGAGAACGACCAGCTTCATGCGAGCCTCCATCCGATATTCGTCTTCCCCATGCGGTCGGGGATGTAGACGGTGCGCGCAACGCCCGACGCCTTAAACCGCCGGAGCGCATTCCCGATGGCATCATGCTTGCTGGGGTCAACGGCCTGCACGATCTCTCGCAGGACCAGCGGGCGGGTTGTCTTCCGCAGCACCTCGAAGATAGCATCCTCGAGCATCTGGCGGCGCTCGTGGGCCTGCTCCGACTGCCATGCGGCCAGCGTGTCGGTCTTCGGTAGAAGCGCCCTGTGGCCCTCTCTCAGAGCCTGCGCGCGCATGAGTTCACCTAGTTGGGCTTCGGTCATGGCTGGCGCTCCCAAGGCTGCACGATAGGCTCTGCCGTGATCTTGATGATGTCGCCGTTGTAATTGTGATCGACGACCCAGACAGCCCTGCGGGGATCGCCGAGCAAGGGCTTTCTGATGCTCTTCGCAGTCTGGTCGGCGACCTTGCGAGATGCACACATCTTACTCGTCGTGCCGTCGGCGTAGTAGTTGATGTAGCCTAGCATCACCAGCCCCTCAGTTCGCCTAGTTGAGCCTCGGTCATTTCGATCTCCTCATCCAATAGATGACAGCCGCGCCGAGGAGGCTGAACCATACTTTGCCAACGATCTGGCCCGCGATGAAATCAAGAGAGCCGAAAGCCAAGAACAAGAAGACGGCGCTGTCTATCACCGCGCCAACAGCCCCAGACAACGCTACGGCCAACGCGAGCCGGCGGCGCGCAAGAGGGGCATACACCGCGAAGTCCGCGAGTTCTGAAAGAAGGAATGCAGCCACGCTGGCGATCACGATGGCCGGCGGCGAGATGCCGGCAGATATGATAGCGCCGACAGCGATGGCAGCGAGTGCATACCGCGCGCCCAGTGTCTGATGAACGGCATCACGAAGGACCAGCGCGGCTCCGACCATTAGGACGCCAGATGGCGCCATGAGACCAAAGCCGACCGGGATCAAACATGGCCCATCTGGGACACAAGTCCCTACGTTGGCGATCATCCAGTTGGCGGCTGGTATCGTCGCGATGTATCCGGCTAGTGCAGCATATCGTTTCACAGCAGCATCTCCCTTTGCTGAGGTCTCATTTTCCATCGTATCGGGTTCTGAATGGCATCTATTCTTCGAGCCATTCTTTCTGGGCAGAGGTCGTCATCCTTGTAATTGCGCGCGACGTTCACGCTGTCGGCGCTGGCGAAGGGCCATCTGTCGCCGCATAGCGCAAGTCCGCGCAGCATATGCACCCAAGGCAACTCACCGCGAGAAGCGAGCGCGTTGAATGCTTCATCAACCCGACGCTCCCATATCTCAGAGCCTACTTGCCAATATGCCTTAGAACTCCCGAAGCATATTTTAGCGAAGCCCATGCCGCATAGATCAAGAAGATGCTCGATGGGTTCGTGCAGGTGCCAAACAACGGCGGCCAAGCCTCTGGTGTGAGGCCATTCGGATATCAGTCGCAGATTGTCATCAACTTCGCCATTTATGACATCCGGCACAACCGCCCAGTGTGGATGTCCCAAGCGTGGCTCGACCCAAGCATAGAACTTCGACCAATCCCCAGCGTCCTTGGCGTCACGCAGGCTGAAAGCACCATTATCCCACATCACCGATTGACCATGAGCAAGACACCAGTCGCCATCTTCTGGTCTGGCGAAGCTGACGCAAAAGCATTTGCCGGCCATCTTTAGCAGTTCAGATCGCGGCGTCAGTGGCGTGCCATGATAGTGCAGCATCACCACCCCCACGAGATGATGACCGCCGCGAGCCACGGCACCACGGTGATGCCGAGGGCGCCGGCCGCCGCACCTGCCAACAGGCAGCGCAGGCGGGGCTTCGTCGGGTCTGCTTTCAAGTTCTCGAAGTGCTGTGCCATTCTGCCAAGATCCTCACGCATGAAACCGGCCTCCGTTCCACTCATTGTTCGACCGCCAGTTGCGGTAGCCGTCATCGTCCCACCATGCCTCGGCCCGCTTGATGATGTCGGCCATCGCCTGCTTGCCGATCTGCTTCTCGATGATCGAAGCGTGATAGATGCAGCCGTCGATGCTGATCGTCTCAAGTTCGATCCAGTGATCGCCGGGCTGCACCCGGAAGCAGGCGGTCGCGTCCCGTTCGACATACATGCCGCCGTCGAGGACGACTTTCCATTCGACCCAATAGTCAATCATGCTTGCTCTCCCAGCTTGCTTTTGAGGACGAGAATGTCGCGGTGCATCTGTAGTTTGTCGAGCGCCAACTCGGCCACCTTCTGCTCAAGGCGGGCGATCTCCGAACGCTGCTTGGCGACCTTGCTTTTGAGGATGTCGATCTCGGTCATCACATCACGCTCCTGATGAATGTCGCGGCGACTTGCGGGACGATGGCATTGCCGTAACCCCGCAGTCGTCCCACGCGGGCGGGTAGCCCATGAGCCAGCGGGAATGTGCCGGGTTCAACTGGCCGCCACCGCTCATCGCGGCAGAAGAGCCAGTCAGCATCTCGCCAGAAGCCGTTAGTCGGGCGGGGCCATGCGGCGGCAGATGCGACTTGTCCCCAAGCTGATTGATCGTAACCGTCGTCATGCTCTCCTGTGTGCCCTTCTTGCCGTTGCTGCGGTTCTGGTAACCCCTCCTGGCCTCTTCCGCTTCTGGCGTCGGCCAGCCCGCCATCGCCGCTCGCTGCGGCAGAGGAATGCCCGTGTCCTGCGGCCTGATCGTCCCGTTGCCGCGCGATCCGTCCTGCGCTGTCGGCGTCGGCCAGCCGGCCATCTTGCCCATCTGCGTCAGGCTGACGCCGGTCATCCCCTCCGTGATCCCCGATCCGCTGCGCTCCCCGTCCGAGGCCGCTGGCGTCGGCCAGCCCGTCATTTTTTCCTGCATCCGGCGCGATGGCTTCCCCAACATCGCCTTCGCCATTTCTGGCAGTGGTGCCTGCGATCCCGTGTCTGTCGTCGTCGGCGTCGGCCAGCCTGTCATTGCTGCCGTCAATGCCACCGCTGGATACGGTGACGTGGCGAACTTGGCCTGCCGATACTCCAGCGATCCCCGGTCCAGATTGACATCCGCCACTTGCGGCGTCGGCCAGCCGCTCTCCGACGAACCAGAGCCGCTGTCTGATATGCGGCGCGCCGATGCCCGCAGCGCACAGATCTGCCGCCCCGATGGCGTAGCCCGTGGCTTCCATGTCAGCACATACAAGGTCGAGCCAACCGAGGCCGTCCTTGCTCGCAACTTGCTCTCCAAAGACGATTGCAGGCTGGCACTGGCTGATGAGGTGGTGCCAATGCGGCCAGAGGTGCCGCTCGTCAGCAACCCCCGCTCTTCTGCCTGCCGCGCTGAAAGGCTGGCACGGACAGGATCCCGTCCAAACAGGGCGGTCGTCGGGCCATCCGGCGAGGCGCAAGCCGAGGCTCCAGCCGCCGATCCCTGCGAAGAAGTGGCATTGAGTGTATCCACCCAATCTATCTGGGTCCACGTCTCTGATGTCGGTCTCATCCACATCTCCATCCGCGATCAAACCGCGCTTGATGAGTTCACGCAGCCACGCAGCCGCCTTCGGGTCTAGTTCATTGTAGTAGGCTCTCATGCAACCAGCCCCAACTGCGCCGCCTTGCGACCGCGCAAATACCAGCCGTAACCAACCGGCTCAAACTCCCCGTGCCGCATGTAGCTGGGGACGCTGTTGCAGTGGCCCTCGCGCTGGTCGCGCATCCCGTCGTGATACGCGCACTCGGCGTAGAAGTCGGGGAATGTCAGGCTGTCGATCTTGGTCATCGGTCTCTCCTCTGTGGGCTTTGCCCGTTGCTCTATGAGAACCACCATACAGCGTCCAGCGGCGCAGTCAACAGTCATTTATCTGTCCTGCGAAAAAAATTGCACGCAGCCCGTTGCCAGCCGCGCGAGATGCGGTTAGGGTCTCGGTCGAAGGAGGGCCAGACATGCTCTACACCATGCAACAGCTTCGCGAGCGGCTCGGCGACCGGCGGCTCACCGTCGTCGCGCAGGCGACCGGCATCGCATACGACCGCCTCTGGCGGCTGATGACGGCCAAGCAGGAAGCAACCGAAAGCGATCTTGCCGCCCTGACGGCTTATGTCGAAAGGCAGGCGGCATGATCATCCTCGGGATCGACCCCGGCAAACAGGGCGCTTTCGCCGCTCTCGACGTGACCGAATGGAGCGTGACGACCTACGACATGCCCGACACAATCGACGGCCGGCGCGAACTGCTCTCGGCCATCGGCAAGGTGTCCGTCGCGTGGGTCGAGCGCCCTTTCTACCCGCACAAGATCGGCGTCAAGCATGTCGCCACCATCGCCGAGGGCTTTGGCATTCTGCAAGCCTGCCTCGCCTTTGCCGGCGTGCCGACCCGCTTCGTCGAGCCTTCGGCATGGAAGAAATCCCTGCGCCTGTCGGCCGACAAGGCGGCCAGCCGGCAGCTAGCGTCGATGACGTGGCCCGACGATGCCGACCAGTGGAAGCTGGTGAAGCACGATGGCCGCGCCGAGGCCGCCCTGATCGCACTCTACGGATGGAGCAAAAGATGATCCGACACGACATGACGAACGAGGCCTACCATCTCGACCCTGCCATCAGCAGTTCGGACGTGAAGACGGTCTATCTGAAATCCCTGCGGCACTGGAAATACGAGGTCCGCAAGGGGTCGGCCGCCTTCGACCTCGGCAGCGCGGTCCACGCGATGGTCCTCGAGCCGGAAAAGGAACTCGTCCGTCGCGGGCCTGCCGACCGCCGTGGGGACAAGTGGCGCGATGCCAAGCTGGCCGCCGACCTCGACGGCATCATCCTGCTCCCCGATGCCGAATACGACCTCGCCGAGACAATCTCGGCGGCGGCCATCGCGCAGATGCCGGAATGGATGGATCGCCCGCGCATCACGGAGGCCAGCTTCTTCGCGCTCGACAGCATCACCGGCATGAACATCAAGTGCCGGCCCGACATTTACATCGAAAGCGAAGGGCTGGTCGTCGATCTGAAGACATGCACGTCGGCCAGCCCGCGCCTTTTCTCTCGCGATGTCCACACCTACGGCTACGCGCTGCAAGCGGCCTTCTACCTTCGCGTCCTGCAAGAGGCCGGCTTCGACGCCCGTCGCTTCGTCTTCCTCGCGGTCGAAAAGGAGGCGCCATTTGCCGCTTGCGTTCACGAGATCGATCCCGACTACATGCTCGTCTGCGATGCGATAATTACGCAGACCCTGATCAACATCCAGCAGGCCGACCGCAGCGGAGACTACCCCACCGGCTGGCCCGAGGTGAACATCATCGGACGGCCATCGTGGGTGACCGCCGACGAAGACACCGACTTTTGACAACCCGCCACAAAGGAGAGACCGATGGCTAATAGCGATGACTTCCTCAAACTGGTGATAAAGAACGTCAAGTTCGTTTATCCAAAGCTGGACAAGACCTATCGTTTCAACACCGCGAAGAAGCAGTCGGAAGCCTGCCCGCCGACCGCACAGGGCGCGGCATGGTCCATCGGCTTCGAGATGCCCGTGGCCGAGGCAACCGCGATCCGCGCGCAGGTCAAGGCCCATTACGAAGCCTGCCAGCCTCGCAACCCGAAGCTGCCGGCGTTCAGCAAGATCTTCGGCGCAAAGAAGACAGAGGATGGCAAGAGCGTCATCATGGTGGCGAAGCGCAGCGGAACCCGCTCGGACGGCACCGCCAACAGCGCGCCGAAGGTCGTGGACGGCCAGAAGAACGACCTCGACAATCTCGCCATCTGGTCAGGATCTACAGGCAGCGTGATCGTCAACGCCTTCCCCGCCGTCGATCCAGAGGGCGTCGGCGGCATTAGCATGATCCTCAACGCCGTTCAGGTCGTCGAAGCAATCTACGGCGGCGACACCCTAGACGACTTCGACACCGTGGCGCCGGCCGCGAATAGCCGCTCGGATCTCGACGACTTCGGGCCGTCGCCCGTTGCCAGCGCACCACCTCCTGCGGCAGTGTCGAAGCCTCTGAACGAGGTGTTGGGAGACGACATCCCGTTCTGACGGTAAAAAAGACCCCGGCGGCGGGGAGGGCGCTGCCGGGGTCAGGAGGATGCACAAGCAATGCAGATGGGAGAGACCTGCGATGCACAAGATAAAGCAGGCCAAAGGGGCTGGCAACACTAGATATTGGGGCAACACATGACGCCCCGCTTTCTGCTGGCTCATGGAGCGCGCCAAACGCTCATCGATAAGCCCGGCGCAGAATACGACAGCATCGACTTCACCGGCATTATCGCCCGCGTGAAGGAGCCGACCGCCGTCGAGAAGACGGTGGCCGACTTCATCATTCCCTCGACCTATAGGCAACACGATGGCCGCTCCCATGACGCCCAGCGCCAACGCGGCAGCTACCGAATGCTCGCCATCGACATCGACACCGGCCATCCGAAGAAAGAAGATGTCGTCGAGGCCATCGAGGCGGTCTGCGGCCGTGTCGCCATGCTCGTCTACTCGTCCTCGAGCGCCACCAAAGAGCAGCCGAAATGGCGCGCGCTGATCCCGCTAAAAGGCACGCTGACCGGAGCCGCCTACGAGGACGCGCAGGCCGCCCTGTTCGATCTGCTCGCCGCCCGTGGCATCCAATGCGACCCGGCTCTCGCCCGCTGCGGCCAGCCCGTCTTCCTGCCCAACATTCCCCCGGACCGCCGCAAGCCAGACGGCAGGCCGATCTTTTACGACACCTACATCCAACGCGACCGGGCCTTCGAGATCGAAGGCAGCCGGATCGAGGTCGAGATCCAAGCCCGCCAACAGCGCGAGCAGGAAGCCGCCGCGCAGGCCGCCGCCGAGCGAGCAGCCCGTGAGCAGGAGCGCGCCGCGCGTCGGCTCGAGCGCCCGCAGGAGGTCGATCCTGTCGAGGAGTTCAACAGCCGCCACACCATCGCCGACCTGCTCGCCAAATACGGCTACGACCGGCGCGGGTCGTCTTCACACTATCGCTCGCCGATGCAGTCGTCAGGCTCCTACGCCACGCGAGATTACGTCACCCATTGGGTCAGCCTCTCGTCGTCCGACGCTGGCAATGGCCTCGGGCGGGCAAAGACCCTCGGACCGCACTCCTACACTTGGGGCGATGCGTTCGACCTATTCGCCTACTTCGAACACGGCGGCGACATGAAGGCGGCGGTCCGCGCCTACGGTGCCGAAATACGGGCGCAGACCCTTCTGCCGGCCCCTGAGCCGCGCGCCGACAGCCTCGATGATTTCGACTATGTGCCGACCGCCGCCGCCGAGGATGCCGCTCCTGCGGCCGCTCCTGAAGCCGACGACGGCTTCGACGACATCCCGGCCGCCGACCCGCCGCCCGACGACGCCTGGCCTACGCCGTTCACCCGCTTCGACGCTGCCGGCATCCCGAAGCGGCGGTGGGTCTATGGCTACGACTACGTTCGCTCCTATGTCAGCGTGCTGGCGTCGGCCGGCGGCATCGGCAAAAGCAGTCTCGTCACCGTCGAAGCCCTCGCCATCGCCACGGGGCGCGAACTGCTCGCGACAAAGGTCAAGGAGCGGGCTAACGTCTGGCTCGTGAACTTGGAAGATCCCGTCGACGAGATGCATATGCGAACGCTGGCCGCCATGAAGCACTACGGCCTGAAGCCCGCCGACGTGGCAGGCCGCCTGTTCATCGACGGCGAGGACACTTTCCAGCTGACGCTCGCCGCCGAGAGCCGCGACGGGCTGCTCAAGAATGACGCCATGCTCGAGGCCATGATCGCCCGCGTGCGGAAGCACGAGATCGGCGTCGTCATCTTCGACCCTTTCGTTTCGACGCATCTCGTCAACGAGAACTCGAACGGGTCGATCCAAGCCGTCGTCGCCATGCTGCGGAAGCTGGCACGCGATGGCGACTGCTCGGTGATGCTTGTCCACCATGTCCGCAAAGGCAACGGCGATGACGCATCCATCGACAGCGTGCGAGGAGCCGGCGCGCTCATCGGCGCAGCCCGCGCAGCCCGTGTCGTCAATCGCGTGTCCGAAGAAGACGCCCTCAAACTCGGCGTCGATCCCGGCGAAGCCCGTGGCATCTTTCGCGTTGATGACGGCAAGGCCAACCTCGCGCCGCCGTCGCACGCAGCCGTCTATCGCAGGATGGCCTCCGTCGAACTGGAGAATGGCGAGTGGATCGGTGTTTGCACACCATATGATCTGCCAGATGAATGGAGCGGAATGTCGGATAAAGTCGTCAATGAAATGCTGCGAATGATTGAAATCGGAATGAAAACAGACGACGGATCGGAAGAATACTATTCAATCAGGCCGCAGGATAAAGACCGATTCGTCGGGAGCGTCATCACCAGCTACAAATTCGACAATCCAGACGACACCAAGAACGACGCTCAGGCAAAGCGCATCGTGAAGATGTGGCACGAGCGCGGGCTGCTCGAGGAGTTCGACTATCGGTCGGAAAAGCAGCGGAAGGACCGTCGTGGGGTGCGGCCAACAGGGCGCGTTGGAGAGCAGTTTTGACCTGCGCCACTGGATTTCAAAAGGGCGTTTCAGTGGCGCGCCAGTGGCGCAAAGGGGGTCTGCGCCACTGGCCGTTCCCCTATAGGGTAAACCCAGCGGCGCATGGCGCGCCACTGCCGCCTGCCTTGCGGCGCGGCAGCGGCGCACCGCGCTGGGTCTACACCCTATAGCAGGGCGAGCAGCGCGGGCGATGGAAGGGAAGAGGACGATGGCGAAGACAGCACCACGACGGCCCCCTGAGTATCAGCGCAAGCATGACCGCATCCTGCACCTCGCCGCGACGGCCCGTGAAATTGAATGCGATCTAATTCTCGCTCCGTTGCAAAGGCGAATTGAATTGGCCGACGCGAAATATGGATATGACATGCTGCCTCTATTGGTATCGCCCGACACGGCGGCCAAATGGGCGCGGGCGACGGCCGGCCTCCATGAGGCGGTCAGCGAGCAGGATGTCGAGAAGGCGCGGGCATGGGTGCAGGTCTGTTTGCGCGGCCTCAATACAATGGACGCAGAGGCCGAATTAAATCCCGACAATCTATTGCCGCCGCAAATATGGGATTGCGAGGTCGACGGCGATACCTTCTGCGTCATCCGCGACGGTAGGCAGCACCAGCGCGCCGCGCGCCTGCGGCCCGGCAGTAGGATCTACACGATGCGCGAGGTCGCTGTCGCGCTCAAGGCAATGCAGACGGCGGTGGTCGATAGCGTCAAGGACATCTTCCCCGGCGCCGAGATCGTCGGCACGAAGAAGACCGAGCGGCCGATCGATGACAGCCTTGACGGGCTGTTCGACTGATCGTTTCCAGCTTGACGGACATTTGCACGAGGTCTAAAGAGGCTGTGTCGTACCTCTTGACCTGACCCGCCGCTTGTTCGGCGGGTCTTTTTTTGCCATGATGCCGGCAGGAGGTGGCGCGATGTCAGTCAAGATCACGATCAAGACGGACATGCCAGAGTACGCCAAGAAGCTGCAATCGATGATCGAGAGCAGGGTGCCGGCTGCGATGGCGCTGGCCCTCACTGACAGCCTGGTCGATGTTCGCGACCATGAGTTGATGGCGGCCTACAAGCAGTTCTTCACATCCCGCAACCAGGCGTTCCCGAAGATCGTTCACAGCGTGGCGGCATCGAGCATCGAACATGCTAAGAGGTCGAAGATCGCGATCGGCTCGATCCAGCGTTACGAGGCGACACGGCCTGTTGGCACGCTGCAACCGCGTCAGGTGGGCCGGCGTCCCGCTTCGACAGAGTTCATGGAGCGTCACGTCAGGGGCGGCATGAAGTCGCCCAAAGGCGGCAGAAGCATCGCCGTGCCGCAGGAGGCCAACATCTCGCGCAGGAAGGGCGGCGCCAAGGCGGGCGCAGTCAACAAGTCCTATGACCCGCGCAACCTGCTCAACAAGAAGGATCACTTCATCATCACGTCGAAGAAGACCGGGCGGCGCCTGATCGTCAAGCGCCGGTCGAAGCGTGATCGATCGAAGCTGAAGGTGTTCTATTCGTTGCGGCCATTCGTGAACATCAAGGGCGGCTATGATCCCGAGCGCGCGGTCATGGTCGGCATGGCGCGGGCATTCGAGCCTGCGTTCGGTCGGCGGTTGCGATCTGCCATTCAATGGTTAGCTGACAAGAAGCCCTTCGGCTGATCTGCGCCTTTCCATCGGAGGGGTGCGCTTTTCCATCGGAGGTGGCCGGCGAGGTCTGCGCCTTTCCATCGGAGGGGTGCGCCTTTCCATTGGAGGGGGGGTGGCGGGCG
>Ga0208644_1001077_pt1 | contig 23524 bp, 29 predicted proteins | sample VirMetDEL_Nov_18_FD_184517 | JGI IMG/M metagenome (GOLD analysis project Ga0208644, IMG submission 184517) | Aqueous microbial communities from the Delaware River and Bay under freshwater to marine salinity gradient to study organic matter... | ecosystem: Environmental > Aquatic > Marine >...
GGGGCAGATAAAGTCTTGTTAGAGAGCGTCTGTGTGCCTGTGAGCGTAGCTACAGTGCTGTCAATGGCAAAGGTTACAGCATTACCAGAGCCGCTAGTGTCTACACCAGTGCCACCAGTAAACGTAAGAGTCTCTGAGTCTAGGTCAATGCTCAGGGCACCACCAGAGTCTGCTTGGAAGTCTAAGTCCTGTGCAGTTACCTGTGAGTCTACGTAGGCTTTAACTGACTGTTGAGTTACGAGTGCTGTAGCACTATCTGAAGACAAGTCATCTTCATCAAGAATAGCTGTAACTGTTGCGCCAGAAGTTAATGTAAGACTATCAACATTGGCAGTCCCATCAATATAAAGATTTCGCCACTGCTGTGTAGTGCTTCCAAGATCATAAGTATCATCATCATCTGGAATAATATGAGAATCTACATCAGCACCAAACACAACATTATCTGTGGCTGCATCACCCATTGTAATTGTGCCGCCATTAAATGTAGTAGTTCCTGTTACTGTTAGATTGCCACCAACATCTACATTTCCTGTAGTTGTAATAGTATCTGTATAAGTATCTTTAAATCGTAAAGAAGTTGTACCAAGATCTATATCACTATCTGTGACAGGTACGATAGCGCCATCCTGAATACGAATCTGCTCGACTGCTGCACTAGAAACCTCTACATAAAAACCCCAACGATTGTTGGTGCTGTCTACTTCAATCTTGTTAAGAAAATCTAGGTCGCCAATTTTAAAGATGTTACCACCTTGACCAGCTGAACCATCGTGACGGTGACCAGTAGAAGATGCTGAAGTGCTTGAATACGTAAAGGCATTAACTAACTGGTTATACTCATCATTAAACAATGAGGCCGTAATAGTATCGCCATCACTTAACGTACTTTGTCGAGTGTAATTCTGGGCCATGTTTATCTCCTACCTGATGGCATATAATCTATGTAAAGGCCATTGACTGCGTATGGCGCTTTAGTATCTGTACTTGTAATTCTAAAACTTACTGTGTTTCCGCTGCCTTCTACGGGCTGTCGAACCATTGGGTCGTTACTAGCGCCAAAGGTTGCTGTACCAAAAACAGCACTGCCAAAAATCGCAGGCAACGGCACAGAGTCCAGAACATAATCTGGAGGCTGTGGAATATCTGTGTCTTCGTAATCAAAACGCATACGAAGTGTTGGCTGAATCTGACCTTCTGGACTGAGAGACAGTCGTGCATACTTAACTGTTTTACGTGTACCAATATCACCAAAATCAAAGTTTGGTGTCTGATAAATAGCTTCTATGTTTGAAGAAACGCCAGCGGGATTAAAAGCATTGCCTGTATCATGATTATAAATATATCCATCTTTATCACCATGAAAAGCTTTCTCAACTCCGTTGTTGTCAAATCCTGTTGTAAGTCCCATAGCTTGAATGCCAAGCGTTTCAGCCCATTCAAAGCCATTGGCAGTAAATGTACCAATAATGCCTTTAGAAACTGTTGAGCCTAGTGTCGCGTCTGTGTAAAACAAACGATACTGAGACTTAGAGCGTAGTACACAACTGTCAATAGTAAACTCGTTGATTGAATCTGCTATACCTCCAACAATACTTTGAATCTGTCGAGACACAGAACTCAACTCAACGTCACCAATACGGGCTGTACCAGCAATAGTACGAATACCGTCAGGACTCAAGAACAAAAGGTCACCACCAATTTCTTGAATGCTATAGCCTGATAAACATCCTACGTTTTCTGTAATAGGGTCGATGCGTATATTAGAAGAATCGTTAATGTTTATAAGCTTATGAATGCTGTTTTTAGCAAACACAATCAAATCAGTACGGAATCCACGAATGCCTTGAATTTGATCTGATATAACTACTGAGCCAGCACCAGTACCCGTAAAGTTATCAGGATCGTTGTAAACACTGTAGTAAACTGTATTTAAATTGTTTTCTACGCCTGCTGCAATAAGATGGTGGTCGTGGTTGGTTATGTACTTAACGCCGTTAGTGCCATCTACTGTAATTTCATATGCAAAAAATGTACGAGTTGTAAGCGCACCAGTGCCTTCCATACGGAACGAGTAAAGCTTGTTAGCACCGTCTGCAATGATCAACTCGCCATAGTCGTATGTCGCACCTTCAAAGAGTGCGAATGAGCATTGACCTTGACCTGTTCGCGTTAAGGCAGTGCGGCCCGTAAAAGCGGTATAGTTATCACCACCAACAGCCACACTGTCTCTATTAATTTGTAGCCACGTTGAGCCATCAAGACTAAAATGTATATCAGTGCTTGAGCAGACAACTACGCCATCGCCATACACAAAAATCCCAAGAATATCATTGTCACTATTGGGACGTGTATCACCATATTGCGTAAAGCCATTAATGCGTCGATAGCCGCCATCAGGATCTACCTCAAAGTTTCTAAGTCGTGTAGCAAGTCCGGGCTGTCGAAGCATTTCAAGCTGGTTGAGGTTGGTGTTTAGACCACCTCTACATGAAATGCCAAAGGGCTGAGACATTATACAAACCTCATACGGTCATCTTTAAAATATCCGGGCGTAGGCTCCATTAAATGAAGTTTCATTAAACGTAATCCACGTTTATAATCTTCCAGAGCAAAGGCCGCTTCTTGTGTATTTTCTTTAAACTGATGTACATAATATCTAGCTCTTGCAAGCAAAACTGTTTTATATACATCTGGAAAAACTATTTCATCACCAAAAGCTGAAAGTTCTGTAGGTAATACGTAAGCATAAAACCAAACACGATATACTTTATCAGGTATTGCGCTTAGTCCAAACTTACGATTATCAGGACTTTTAATTACACGGTCAGGTACACCATATTGCTGAGTATCTGCATCATCTAAGTTTTCTGGAATACGTCGATAGTCTTTCCAAGATTCTATAGTAGTAAAACGCAAGTTACGTGCAACATAAGGTGCTGTTTCTCCTGATACACCTACAGTAGTTAAATAAAAGTTATCCCAATCAACATAACCATAGTCAGTGGTTAGAGAAGAACTAGAAGGTTTTAAATTATACCAACGCTGTCCTGCCACAGTTTCTACATACACATTGCCGTACATAGGATCTGTTTCACCACTTAAATTAGCTGCTAGAAAAGGCCACTGAGGTTCTTCATTAACTATATCAAAGTAAGCCCTATTGACTACATCTTTGACATGTTGTTGAATGCCAATAGCACCAGCAAAAGTTGCAGAAGTCAACGCAACCTCATTTAGCTCCCGCAGAAGTTCATTGGTTATTTGTAGATATGTTGCAGCCATTATTTATGTACCTTTTGAACCTCAAAGGTTGCTGATTTACTTGCACCCTTATGAGGCTTATAACCGTCTTTAGGATCTTTCATAAGCCTGTAAGACTTGCCGGACTTCATCCAGTGATAGCCTTTAGGAGCAGCTACTTTCACTTCATTGAGTTCCGTGGTGATTTAGTACTGCACATTTTTTCCATATCTTGTACAGAAGCATAGCCGCCTTTATTGTACATAGAGCGTCCACCGCCCATCTTACCTTCACGTACCATGCTGCCGTACATCATTCCTTTCTTTTTATCTTTGCCGTACATCATTAGTCTTGCTCCATTGAAAAAGTTTTACTAATTGCTCTAGCGCCTTCAAACTCTGTAGCGCATTCAGGGTCAGAGTCTTTATTAAAAATTTTATCAAAGTTATCTTTATAACGTGCGTAATTAGTTCCTTTACGGATTCTACTGCCTTTACCAGCAATAGTTTGTCTCATCATTAACGGCTTTGCATCAGATCCAAGTTGGGGCATTATAATCTCCAGTAAAAAGGAAAGGGGCCACCGAAGCAGCCCCCACCTAAAAAGGTCTAGTCGATACCGTAGAAGGCTTTAACCAGAGCTTCTGGTCGCAGTACCTTAGCACCGTAAACGTGTAGACCACGAACAATGTCACCAAAGCTATCTGGGTCACGGATGACCTCAGTGCTGGTGATCGTTTGAGCCGTTGCCGTAGAAGACATGTGACCAGCCAGACATTGACCAGCAGCAAGAGATACCGCAGGAATGTTGTTTGACTTGTACATATCAAAACCACGCAGCTTGCCAGAGCTTACCAAACCATTACGGATGGAGCCTTGACCAGCGTTGAAGTCTACGTTCAATAGCTTAGAGCTAGACTGAGACAGTACTTCGTAGAACTCTGGTGAAGCTACGAACCAACGGCCTTCTTCTGGAATGTTCTGTTCGTCTAGCAAACGTGCCATACGTGCCATAATATCCAGAGGATCATGCTCACTGGCACCAAAACCAATGTCTAGGTTACCAGTACCGTCAAAAGTACCTGCTGCCAAATCAGTAGCATTATCCGAACCAAGTACATGGTCAGGAGTAGCAGTAGATACACCAGCAAACATCGTTGCCAGTACACCTTCGTCAAAAGCATCACGCAAAGAGTAAGCTGCTGAAGACGTAGCAACGTCACGGAAGTTAACGTGAGACATATTAGTTTCAATGTCATCTACGATGAACTTAAATGCGTTAGCAGTGTCAACAACCAGAGTTACTTCTTGGTCGGTCAACTTCGTAGCGGTCACATCTTGACCACGCTCATACTGATAAACAGTAATTTCAGGCTCTTTGATGATTCGTACACTATCACCAAACGCTGCAATTTCACCTGCATAGTCGGTGTTAGTAATTGCTTCAATCACAGAAGCCTTACGGAAAAAGTTTAGTACCTGCTTGGAATAAACTTTAGGTAGGAAAAACGAGTTGTTTTGTCCTGCAACAGAGTTACCAAAGTTAGCATTGGTATCTGTAGCCGGTTCAAAAAATTGGTCACTTACATTATAAGCCATGTTAATATTCTCCTAATAACACAAATTAATTATGCTACTACGCGACCCTCCATCATTGCTTGCTTAATATCATCTTCATATTTATCAAACTGATCTAGGGACATAGCAGCGATTTCCCGTTCAGTCCAAATCTTAGGTTGTTTAGCATCTATAGTGGTTGTTTTGGTTGATACCATATCTGCTGCCGAACCTTGAGGTTTTTGCTTGGACTGTTGTTTAGTTTGAGTCTTGCCAGTTTCTAACTTATAAAGATCAATAGCTTTCGATGCCAAAGCAACATTATCAGGATTGTTATAAATCCAATCCTGAATTTGCTCAGGTTGCTGCTGCGCCCACTCATGGAACTGCTCATCCCCTCTGATTTCATCAAAATCTGGATGGCGCTGTTGTAGAGTAGCTTCAGCCTCTCTACGCATTACTTCAGCCTCACGCTGACGCATAGACTGTAGTTGCGCTTCAAGTTCTGCCACCTGCCGTTGGCTCTGCATATGTGCTACAGATTCAACAGTATTGTAAAGATCAGGATACTCCTGCTTAAAACTTTCTAACTCTTCTTCAGACTTAGGCGGTTCATAACGGGGCTGTGCTTGTTGAGCCATCGCAAGGAGTTCTTGTTCCTTTTGTTTAAACTCTCCAAGTTTCTGATCATAATGACGCTTTAAATCATCGTATCGCTTTTTATAATTAGTCCTTTTACGAGGTTGATCCTCTTCTTGCTCAGGGGCCTCTTCAAGGGTAGCCTGAGGTGGTTCAAAAAATAATCCATCTGCATTGCCCATACTAGGCTTGTCTGGCGTATGCCAAGACTTTTTAGCGTTATATGGATTAGGTACTTCCTCTTGTTGTACTTCTGACATTCTCAATCTCCTTCACGGGGCTTGTGTCTTGCAAGGTAGCCATATTAACTCCGTCGAGTTTATGGGGCTTGTCTTACCAAGGTAGCCGTAAAAATTATTGAAGACTAGGCATCTTATTTGCACCCATCATAAGCTTTTTGATTTCCTCGTCGGTTTTAGAAAGAGGTGAATCTTGCTGTTCAGAGTCTTTTTGCATATAGCCGCCAATAGCCTTCATTTGATAACCGCCATCATAAGCACGTTCAGCATCATCCATCATTTGTTGGAGATTTTCTGCACCAATCTGGTCGGTCGCTTTTCTGGTAAATACAAACTCTCCATCACTCAAACGAGCGGGGATAGAATCTGATACACCAGTTCCGGGGCCTTCGACTTCTCCAGCACCCGAAAACTCACTAGCAGTAAGAATTACTTGATCTAAGATGTCTGCTAAACGATCATCTTTTTGTAATGCTTCTACTAAATAATCTTGATCTGAGCCTGATAAGGCTTCATCCATAATATAATCTATATAATCATCTTCCATTTCATTATCTGGAAGCTGTGAAGCCAGTGCTTCATCCATTTCATCTTCTGGTATGTTAGGATAGGTATCTACTGGCATACCTTCAGGAGGCATCATTAAAGAGCCTTCTGCTTTATTTTCACGTTCTTCAACAAAAGTTTTATAAGTAGAATCACCTAACTTAAAATTATCTATTTTAGATTTTAAATCTTCAGGAATAAATTTTGTTTCTTGTGGAAAATTTTCATTACTTCTTGCAAATCTATTTTTAATATCAAATTTTAAATCTTCTAATTCTTCTTCAGAAGTTGCCTTACCTAGTTGTTTAGCAGCTTGAATTACAGCCTCTCTATCAGTATACTCTCCCTCTTGTAAAAGTAAAAATGCTGCACCTATATGCTCTTTAGCAGTAATACCGCCACCTTCATTAAAAACTCCACGACCTTTCAAGACATCTGCCTGAGTAACTTCTCCATCGCCTGTAAGGTCTGGAAAAGCTCCTTTTGCCAAAGGCTGTCTTTCAAATCTTTCAGCAGCTTCATTCATTTTACGCTGCATTTCTTCTTGCTCCATTTGCCTTACCATAGCTTCTACTTTATCAGGCGTAGGAACCATGTTATTGGCTTCTAAACGAGCCTTAGCATTTCTTTCTAGTTGAAGAAGCCTTTGACGCTCATTGTTGTCTGCTGCGGCTTTTTTAGCTGCTAAAGATGCTTGAGTCTTTTCTGGATCAAAAAGACCACCTTTTTCCATTTTAAATCTATCTAAAGCTTTTAAAGCACCCATTACATTGTAGCTATCACCATCAAAAACAAACTCATCTTCTCCTGCTTTTGCAGCTTTTTGAGCAGCACGTTTAAATCCAGAGTTACTATAAGTCGTCACTCCTGATTTTGTTTCTTTTGTTACAATAGCTCCTTCCATTGGTAAATCTTCGATAGAATAAGAAACTTTAGAATCTTCATCACTTCCAAGCAAAGAACTTATACCAGTTCCTAGTCCTGTTAAAAGTGTTGCACTACCAAGACCTTCTAAACGCCCTGTTGTTTGGGCACTTTTTTCAAAAGCTGCTGTTCGGTCTTTACCAATAACTGCGCCTCTGTTTTTTGCTGTGGCACCGGGAGTGTCTTCTGTAATTCCTTGAGCTTTATCTAGAGCTTCTTTAGTTTTTTTATCTAATTTTTTATAAGCCTGTGTGCCTTTTTTGACTCCAGCTTTTATAAGCTCAGCTATAACTTTAGCTCCTGCAAAGTATTGTTCACGCTCTGGTGGATTTAACATGCTTTTACCACCATTTGATTTTGTTTTTCTTGGCCCTAGTTCTGACATGTAATCTCCAAAAACTTCAAGGTCATCATCAGATAAATTATTTTTAAATTCTCTAAGATCTTTTGCATTTAACGTAGACATATATTCAAAAATATCATCATCATCAAAAACAAGAATATTTTCTGCTACTTCTTTAGGTGACATATCTTTTATCATGCTGCTAGTATTTTCTGCAATATAAGCAGAGTACTCATCAGCTAAACCTATTTTAGCTTTATTTTTAGTTGATAGATTTTCTAAAATACTTATAGGCATTTCATCCAAAGCATATGGATTAGAATTAATTTCATTGATAATAATATCTTCTGCTTCTGCCTCATCTTTAATAGCTTTTCGTCTTTGCGCTGTTTTCTTAGGAAGCTCTTTAGCTAATAATTTTTCTGCAAAGTTAATAATATTTTTACTTGCGACTTTACCTAAACTACCTACAACGTACTTTTCACGCTCTGGAGGATTCAACATACTTCTAGTCATATTCTTTCCTATTAAGTGCTTCGTCTACTTGCTCAGGTAAAGTTTCTAGTCTAGCCAGAAAACTCAGCTTCCCCTGACTGCGGAACAGATCCAGTTCCGATGTTGCCGCCACCAGTACCTGTAACTCCAAGGTCTTGAGGTTGCTCAGATACTCCTTCAGGGCCTCCCATGATTCCTTGTTCTTCACCACCGGGGCCAGCTTGCGAGCTAGGGCTTTGTCCAACATTATTTTGCATTCCTATAATCTTAGCCATCATTGCAGCTTCTTCAGGGTCATTCATTAGCTCTTCTGGGTCTAAGTCTAAACTGTATGCCAGTTCACTAATAAGCTTGTTCATCTTAATAAACGGAGCTACAGCAGGGTTAGCTGCGGTCTGGAGGAACATCGTAAGTCTTTGAGAGCGTACTTCCTTCTGCATCAAGCTATTTGTACCTGTAGCCTTAACTTCTAAATCACCATCAATACCAAGTTTATAGTCTGAAAATTGCATGTTCCACTGAAAGTATGCTTCACCTAAAGGTTTCAATAGGAAATCATCAAGATTCTTAATAACAGTTTTAATATTCAATGAGGCTGCACCAAGCAACATAGACATGCCTGATGCGGTACGTGTCATGCTTTGTACGCCTGTTTGACCGTGACTATAAGACGGAATACCTGTTTGTTCATCTGCAAGCTGTCGGAATTTATCAAACATCTGCATATTTTCTACAGTAGTGTTTGGAAACTTCAAACCATTAATAGCTTGTCCGGGTACACCCGCTTGCCGTCTAAATACTTTACCCGGATAAATTTCCATACTCTGACCACCCACAAGGGCAGTTTCATCGACATCAAAGATTACAGAGCCTGATAAAGCCAGATTATCAATAGCCATACGTGCATGACCATTCATAATCTTTTGAGAGTCATCCATGTTTTCTGCTACGCCTATACCAAAAAAGCTATAGGGGTTTTTTTCATAGCTGAACGCATGGTACGGAATACGGAAAGGAGTAAATGGATTTATAACACTGCGAAGCATTTGACCATTACAAATCCAAGCATTGATCTGTACTTCATCTAGGTCATCTACTTCGTCAGGAATATCCATACCCACTTGTCGGCAATATTCTGCATCCATGACACCCCAGTATTCTAGTACTTCATATTGAGATGAACCATATTCATCATTACGATTATCATCTTTTAATTCTTGTTCGTAATCTTCTTCTACGTAATTAGGCCCCATCTGGAGGCAAGTACGAATAGCTTCTTTGTCAAAGTAAGGCATTTTACCAAGACTACGAAGCTGGGTACGGTTCATTCGATGACGGTGGAATACATACTCTGACTCATCAACATTTGTTGCGTTGGGGTCTGGGAAAAAGTCCCAGATACTAACAAACTCCAAACGAGGAACCCGCACATCAACAGGAGAATAAGTTCTTGTGCCGTCCTCTCCTTCCGTCCATCGGTGGAGGGTTTTGTTAAAATTGAATGGCCCTTTAACGATTCCTGTGCCGAATAAAGCTGATTCAAATAATGCGTTTCTGATTTCACTAGCGCCGTTTGACTCCTCAATTTGATCGTGAATAAGTTTTTCCATGCGTCGTGCGGCTTTTTGTGCAGGACTTAACTCAAGTACTTGAGGGTCTGGTGAAGGCCCTTCAACAAGCATATCTTTTTCTTCTGCTTGTTTGTCAAGTTGTATATCTTCAAATTTACCTGCGGCAAAAGTAGCACCGGGCTTTAACACACGACCATCACCCTCGTAGCCTACATCATAAGGATTTTCAGGTGCTTTTTCTTCAGGAGTCTGCCCTTGAGAAGTTTCAATGCCCGGTGAAGCTGTTGCGTCTATGTGCCCATATTGAGGAACACCTTCAGGCATCTTAGTTTCACTAATACCAATAGGAAACTTATTAGCACCAAACACTACGTCTACGAGTTGACCAAAGGCTGCAAGAACTTTGGTCTTAGTTACTTTAACAAACACTCTAGATTTTTCAGATTCTCTAAAGCGTACATTCTTGCCATATAGTCCACGATAGTTATGGTAGGCTGTAAGCCACCGTTGCTCATCTAAGTCGCGGGACATCTTAGCAGAAGTATAGCGGTCATTAATAAGACCTACTAAGTTGTTACGCAGGTTTTCTTCCAGCGTAAGCTGTATACCATCTTCGTTAGGTACATCTTCAAAGTAGATGTTATTAGATGTTAGGTTAGTTTCTGCCATTAATATCCAAACTCCGCATCAACGGGTGTGTATGCCTGTTCCATTCTCATGTTTTTAAACTGACTAAATATGTCATTAACTTTAGGTCTTGACATAATTAAATATCTTAGCGCATCATAAGCATGATCAGGCGCATGTGTATCTACATCTTCTGGGTTAGATTTATCCAGAGGAAGACTTTGGAGTTCGCGTATCAAGTTGGGACAGCTATTAAATATCTGTATCTTAGGTCTGCCACTTGGTTGCACTCTCAAGTATTCGTGGATTTGTATCTTCCCTTGTATTCTATTTTTATCTGCTCTACGTAGCTTATGCCCCGCTCGTTGAAGTGTCTCTCCAACTGTAGGGCCTGTTGTACCTGTTCTATTCCATGCTGCTGTATCAAGTACTCCCGGCACAGAAAAAGGGTCTGTTAGCTCCATGTTAGTAATCATCTGAGCTAAATCAACACCTGTCAGTCCTTTCCGATAAAGTTCCCTATATATAATAAGTGTACCATCAGTGGGATCAACAGCGCCCCAAACACAAGCAGATTCTGAAGCGTATCCGTAGTCAATTCCTTTTACCCTTTCCCAACCTACTGGGATCTCAAATGGGGTTATAACATGCTCCATTACATCAAACTCTGTAAAGGCAGCACCCTCTGTAATGTCCCAGTTACCTTCTAAAAGCTGTTTACGCTGTACATCTGGTAGAGCTTTTAGCATCTGTTCATATCTGCCGTCTGTAGCAAGATATGGGTTATCTTCTAGTCTAGCCGGTATAAAACGTCGTGTCAACCCATCTTGGCCTGTAAAACTTTGATTAGGCTCTGATGGATTCACATAACGCTTCTTTACCCATGTTGCACCAGCACCACCGGGGTTAGCTGTACAACGCATGTACGGCGTAATCTCAGGGTCTGTAGTACGTAGTCGTGACGCTAGGTAGTTCCAAGAAAACTCTGTTGATAGGTGAGTAATCTCATCAAAACCAATCCAACTATAAGCTTGCCCTTGATAGCGGTACACATCTGCATCTCTTTCAAGGAAGCCAAACTCTAGTTTAGCACCACTAGGGAATGTCCAGATCTTTTCAACTTCTCTGAACTTACACCCCGGAAAAGCCTTCGGGTATAATTCCCTAGACTTATCTATAAGCTCCCTGAGTTCAGGCATAGAGCGTCTTAACACTAACGCTCTGTGGGCTGCCCTGTGAGCGAATCTCAGGGGATCTACGAGCATAGCATAGGACTTACCACCCCCTGCTGCGCCACCATACAGTACATCCGTTTCAGGAGCCGCTAAGAAGTCTGTCTGCGGCCCATCATTAGGTCTGAAGATAACATTCTCTAATGCTTCTTCTTTTACATTCTTAGGAAGATTTTCAATAGTATCTTCTGTAAGAACTTTACCTTCTTTAGATGTCTCTTTGTTATCTAATTTAGCTAGTGTGGATCGTGAAGCCTTTAAAGTATTCTTTTGACTTTTTAGTTTAGCTTCAGCTTTAGCAATAAGTTTTTCTTTTTCTCTTATAGCCTTATTAGCTTTCATCCTAGCTTGGGTAGCTCTACTATAGTTATAACCTCTAGACTTGCTTCCCTTTTTACGTCCTCCACGTTTCTTTGGAGTACCGTCTACTTTTAAGATAAAGTTACCATCTTCATCTTTTAAGTAGTCATCTGGATTAACTTCCCAATCTTTCATGTATAATTTTCTTTAATCCCTGATGACTTAATCGTCTACCTGTTTTATGTTCTAACCATGCAGAGCCTTCACGAAGACTTAATACTTGGTCTTTAACTAAAACAGATATTTCCTCTAATGCTTCAAGTTGTGCTGAAACCTCTTCAAGCATTTTAGGATTATCTTTAGATATAACATATCCAAAGGGTATTACACTGCTACGCTTCGGAATGCTCAATTATAACTTCCTCTTTAGCAGGTAATATAAAAACACCACCTTGAACTGTATGGTTAACATCTAACCTGTCCGATTTACCTAGTCCAATCCGATCTAATATTGTTTGTGCTGCTTGAAGTCGGATATTGGCTTGAGGAATTGGCTGGTCAGAGTTCATAACCTCAGTAAGCTTTAGTGCAGCTTGCGGAGCAGATTGCGCTAGGATATTTGACGCTAGGTCTATTATTTCATTTTTGAGTGACTTGGTAACCTGCCAATGATTCCCAGAATAACCTGCAAGTTCGGCTGCTTTCTTTGGATCACCTCCTACTTCCATAAGATGGCCTAGAAAGTTCTTTTGTTTCTCTGTTAATTCCTTTTTCATATAAAACAGTATAGGGTTAGATTTAGCATTTGTCAACTACTTTTTAACTTGACAAATGCTAAATCTGAGGCTATACTAATTATGTAACCCACCGGGGTTGCATATAGATATATAGGTAACTATAAAGCCCTGCCAAAGTACTTTTAAGCCCTGCCAAAACACTCTTTAGAGTCCCACCTAAAATAGGGGTAGATAGCCAAACCCTAGTTGACACTTCAAAGTTTCGTAAAATGTTTGAGATTTAGTATATATATACGGGTGGGGGTATGGGCACCTGCCCGCCCCTCAGTAATACTCCAGAATACTTCAAAGATTACTAAGTGTACATTCCAGAGTACTCTAAAGTATTCCCAAAGGGAAACTCCAGAGTAGTTTACATTCCAAAGAGGACTGTGAAGAGACAGTAAAGTAAACTTTTACTCCAGAAAACTACAAAGGATTTCAAAGAGTTAACTAGTTTTCACGAAGCAAGCCCAGCGATCCCAGCAGATCATCCCAAGTATCCCTAAGGATACTCCCTCCAAAACTCCAGAACCGCCAAAAACCCAGCAAACTCAGGGCCGATTTGGGCCGTTTCTAAATCTTCGCCTGTTTTAGCGCGGAGCCTTCGGCTCTTCACGCGGGAAAAATCACGCGCCAGATTCCGTTGACATCGTTTTCGGCTTCCGGCAACGTTGAAAGGGCTGGCGGCGAGGTCAGCATGACAATTAAATAAAACTACTTCAGGAGAAGAGTACACATGAATAATTTCGCAAACATCGACGCAAATCGTCCTGCCACTTTCAAGCAGTTTGAGTTCGCAGTTTACAAAGTAACTCAAGGGGTGGCGAAGACTCGCAAGATCAGTGAGAAAAAAGCGGGTAAGTTAAACCCAGAGTTTAAGATTCTGAAAGCCCGTGTGTCTGCTGCCACTGCGAAATACTACGGCGACCAAGGTAAGCGGATGTCCCACGGCGATGCTCAGAAGTTTATCACTACCGGCGAACTTCCGAAGGAAATCCTTGAGCTAGTTCAGACTGGCAGCGTCGAAAAGCCGAAGGCTTCACCCAAGCCAAAGGCTCCCAAGAAAACTGCGGAGCAGGAAGAACTTGAGCGACTTCGCAAGGAAGTTCAAGCTTTGCTTGCAGAGCGTGACGCTAAGTCCCAGTCTAAGCCTAGAAAGCCTACGGCTAAGGAAGCTGCTGCCGCAATCGCTGCCCTACGCAGTTAAAATTATCACGCCCCTCTTCGGAGGGGCTTTTCAGGAGTTTTAATGAATTTTATTTTTTTAAGTTTTATTATTTTTTTTACTTGGGCGGTTCTGCTGGCCCCAGTGTTAATTAATCTAACCGTACACGTTTAAGGATATATTATGTCAGTTTTTTCCACATTCACTAATTTAACTCATGCTGAAAGAGAATTAGTAATATTCGATGAGGCTTTTCGGGAAATCCACACCCAGTTAAGATTAATTGAAAATTATCCCGAAAGGCTGGAGGGAGTTAAAGATTTATTAAAAGATAAAACTTTTAAGAATAATTCCTGTCAGGTCAGTGAGTTTGATCTGGCTCAGGTATTACTACTTGTAGTCAATCGGATTCAAGCCATCGAAGATTAGTTTTTAATCTTAATTAAACCTACAAAGGGCGCTTCGGTGCCCTTTCGTCGTTAGAGCGATTCTAAAGCGTTTTCAGGAATACTGGTAGGATTGCCCTAGTGTTAAACTAAAACGGCTTAGGATTGAATTCTGAGCCTCTCAGGAGTATATATTTGCAGTGTTCTAGATGTGGTGCTAGTAAACCTAGTGGTCTGCTAGTAAAAGTAAAAGATAAACTCATATGCGTGACATGTGCGCTCAGGCTCACGTTACTGACTTGACAGGTCGGGGAAGATGTGATTGTTTAGGGGTGGATAGCGGAAAAGTAATTTAACTAGGAGTGAATAGTGACTTACAAACAATTAAAAATATGGCTTGACAGTCTTGATGCGGATGAATTGTCAAGGGATGTCGCAATTGAATTTAACAGAGAGTTTTATCCTGTTGTTAAGTATCCTTACTTTGTTGATGCCGAACAATGTGATGTGTTTGATGAAGGCCAGTTAATTTTAAAGGTGGATACATATGAGTAACTTAATAACATCAGAGTCTTTAGAGCTTTTAAGATCTAATAAGACATATTATATGTCTACTAAACAACCTCTTATGGGGTTTAATAGTTCTGTAAAGATCTCTAAAGGTCTTAAAAAATTTGATTATACCACAGGAATCTTGTACTTGCAACCCTCAAATGCAGTTTCTGTTAAAACTTTTTGTCCGTTTGCTGACCAAGCTGGCTGTAAGGATGATTGTTTAGGTAAAACTTCTGGACGTTTAGTTATGTCACCAGTTCAACGTGCGATGACTAGGCGATCTTTGCAGTATGTTCTTGATCCTGACGGGTTCAAGGAAAGGTTACGACACGAAATAATTAAAAATGAAAAGGATAACTATTGCATTCGGCTCAATGGTACCAGTGATATTGATTGGTCTGATCTGATTGCTAGTTTACCTAACGTACAGTTTTATGATTATACTAAAGTTTTCAAGAGGTTAGAGCGTAATACTTTACCTAATTATCACTTGACATTTTCAGCATCTTTCAAGAGCGACAAGACAATTAAACAAACTAAGGAGGCAATCAAGCGGCAATATAATGTAGCAATTCCATTGAACACTAAAGAATGCAAGGGCGAATTCAAGCGGCCCACTGAGCTTGTCATTAATAATGTAACTAAAGAGTTACAAAATTTTGACACTACCGATCTTAGGTTTCTTGATAAGCCCTCTAGTGTAGGCACTTTAACTCGCAAGGGTTCTAGTATAAAACAAAGATTGGCTGAGATGGCTGGCCCAAGTTTCTTTGGGAATCCTTCTACGCTTGCGTTACTGGCTTGACACGGTTTGGCGGGGCTGCTAAGGTGGCTCCGTCATCACGACAAAATAATTTAATTTTCAGGAGTTCACATGAACACAGTTACTTCCTTATTTTCAAACAATCGCCACATTGATACCTTGCGTGATGCTGGTTATGGTGAGGCAGACTTTCAAGTATCTTCTACGCCAGTATTATACAAGGCCGAAGGCTTGGGTAACTTTGGAAATATAAACAAGCTTGAAGGTAAGCATGTATATTACCGCGAAGATACCGGCGATGCTTTGGCGATCCACGGTGAGCGATACAAGCCAGTATCACATACCCGAATGATTGATACCGCTCGTAATGTATTGGAGCGCAGTAATTTAGATCTTAATGGTATTAAGGAAAACATCCAAGTCGGCGACGGCGGTGCAGTTTGTTTTATTCGCCACCAGCTGCCTAATCATGAAATTGTAACTCCCGACGGTGACACTGCGATCCTTGAAATGTTACATATCAATTCATTTAATTCAGTGTGGCCCTATCAGGCTACTGTCGGTGCCATGCAGAATGCTTGTACTAATCATCAAGTATTTCTTGGGCAGACCGCTGGAATCTACAAGGCTCGACACACCAACAAGCTCAGTGTAGATCATGGCGCTAGTCAAATAAATAAGATAATGGATGTCCTTGACACTCAAAATGAGATCTGGGCTGAGTGGTCTAAAATACCAGTGGGTCGCAAGGAAGCCTTTAGTTATATTGCAGAGGCGACAGGCTCTAAGTTTGCACTTGGTAAACTAAAAGAGGGTGAGGATACTTATTCAATCATGTCCATGCCGACAGCATATAATAATTCTTCTTTAGTTTATGCTTGGACTCTGTACATTGAGCGATACAAGCGATCAATGGGTGAAACTTACTGGGCTGTCTACAATGCTTTGACTGATTGGTCAAGCCATCATGTAGGCACTAGTAAGAATAAAATTGATATTCCAGTTGCTCAGGTAAAGAAATCTGAGAAGGTTCAGCAGGTAATTACAAGGTTCCCTCTAGCGGCATAGGCTCTCCTGACACCCTGAGCATGGTGAAAAACTGCTCACTTAATATAACCCCCGGTAATGGAAGATTGTTATGGATAGTAGAATAGAAAGTTTGTTTGGTATTACTGAAGATGGTTACCGCGATCTTCGGTTTAATCTTAATGAGTCTAGTGTACACACCGCTTTAGGTGGCGATGATTTACATGTCCTTTATTTTGATTCTGATGATGGTTGTGCTTTATTCTCCACACCTTGTGAGATCTTTGAGGAGTCCGGAATTAAATTTGAATTAATTGATTGTAAGTACTGTGACATCGCCCTTTCGGATCTACAGTTTGTTTATAAAATATTCAAATCTTTTTCTCAGGACGCTGATAATGAAAACTAGAATCCATGTTAATCAACATAACATTAAAGCTAATGCCAAGGGCGCTGAGTTGCCAGTGATTACTGTCAAGGACTATAAACAAAATAGAAAGGCTAATCATGCCGCTGTTGTAGACTCTGAAGGTAAGCCACTGGTTAGTGTTTACTACTGCCCTGATAACCCGCTACCTTGTGGAGCTAAGGTTTGGATCGAAACTGAGTTGGAGGTTGTGACTGTTGGATAAAATAGATTTGTTTGTAGATCACTTTGTAATTCACTCTAATAGTCGTGAGGCTTTGTTACTCAACGGCAATGTCGATAACTTCAAAAATAACTTGCGAGAGTTGATCTCTTCTGAAATTAGAGATACACTACTGGAGCGTGTGAAGGTATTAGATTATGACATGAAACTAACTGAACCTAATCGCCATGTAAGTCCTCAATATGACAGACTTAGAGATGCTAGAACTACTTTGATGCGTTTGCACAATGATCTTCTTTGGAATAAGGAAACTGCATGAACATATTTTATATTGATACTTGCCCTGTCAAGGCTGCACAAATGCAGTGTGATAAACATGTAGTTAAAATGATTTTAGAATCTGCACAAATGCTCTGTGCTGCACACCATGTTGAGGGTGACGGTAATGTACCTTACAAGCTGGCCCATAAAAATCATCCCAGCACTGTTTGGACTCGCACTAACAAGAAACATTATCAGTGGCTCTGGGATCACATGATAGCCTTGGGTGAGGAATACACTAGCCGCTATGGTAAGGTACATATGACCATTACTAAGTGCGCCGAAGCTCTCAAGAATCCTCCTGAAGCTGTGCCAGATATTGAATGGACTGATCCACCACAGTGTATGCCTGATGAGTGTAAGCGTGAGACTTCACTGGCTGGGTACACTGAGTATTATTTTAATTACAAACCAAAAGTTATAGACATGCGTTGGATGGGAGTTAAGTATGAGTGATATATTTTATAGATCTCTTAAAGATTATCACAACGCTCTAGATAAAATGTATTCCAAACGAAACTGGCCCAGCGGCGCAAGATCAGAACCCGCACCACACATAGTTGAAATTATAAAACTGTATCGAAGGGGCTTTACGAATGCCCAAATCTCTGCTAAGGTGGATAAACCACGCAGGATGGTAAAAGAAATTATTAGAAGGTCTGGGTGTAGATAGTGCAAAATTTAATTGATATATCAAATCATATTCTTTGTCACTCTGCAATTTATTGTGGCTATGAAGAAATCAATGATGAGATGCAAGAAGAAGCAGTAGGATTGCTTTTAAGACATGGTGATTTTGTAAAAGACTTTGTTAAAATTTATTTAGATGTACAGGAGGAAACAAGGAATGAGTGCTACTGATACTAGGGAAGAGTTCTGTAGTATGGTGGATGATTGGTGGTGCCAGTTATTTGCTATGCGTTTAGGCGCTCCACTACCTTCAGAAAAAATTAAATTTAGATTTATAAGTTTTGTTGAGGAGCGTTGTTCCGAAGTAGATAGCTGGCGCATAACTGACGATGATCTTTCTAATTTATTTCCTGAATTTATTGATAGGCTAGGCGAATGGTAGAAGATATTTTAAAATTAAAACAAATGTTGCTAAATCCTAAGCGTAGTGACGAGTTCGATACTTGGTATTATCTTGACGGATGGCGTATGTGTACTGTAAAAGTTGGAAATAAAAGAGGTATAGTAACTCCCAAGTTTGGTCGTGGTAAAATTACTCTAGGTATGAGGCAACTTAAAGAAGATCTAAACAATCTTTACTGGTATGCAGCACGTTGTCATGCTAGTAGGGATGTTAAGAAAAGACCCAAGAATTGGGCAGCACATTATGCTTGACAAGCTGGTGTGTATCATGTATCGTCAACAAACCAAAAACATAGGAGTATATAAATGGTACTAGAAGGCATAGCTTATTGGGCTAGTGTTACTTCCCCTAATACAACTTTCGAGCCTGTCTACACAGTAAACTTGGTAGTGTCTGAAGAAAAAGCTGATGAGCTTAGATCTCAGGGTATCAAGGTTGTTGATAAAGAAGAAGGGCCTACCGTAGTTGTAAAGCGTAAGGTAAATGGGCCTAATGGTATGATTCGTAACGCACCAAAACTATTGGATGCTCAAAAGCGACCAATGGATTGTAAGGTGGGTAATGGATCTAAAGTTAAGGTTCAATATAAGCCTTGGGAAGTTACTCGCAGCGGTGCAGTCTATCGTGGATTAGACTTTCAAGCCATGCAGGTTTTAGAGCTTGTTAGTTATTCTGTAGATGGCGACGAGTTCGACATTGAAGATGATGAAGAGGAGATTTCAGAACTATGAGTGAAGCTAAAAATACAGTGACCTATAAAGACGTTGAGTACAATGTGTCAGATTTATCTGATCGTGCCCAACAACTTGTAGGTCTTGTACAGATGGTGCGTGAAGAGGCTGGTGGTCTACAGGCCAGACTAGCTATCCTTCAAGGCGCTGAAGTAAAGTTCTCTGAGGAACTTGAAGGAGAGTTTGATGGTATGGTTGATGAACCTGATGATCAACTAGAACTAGAACTCTCTGGTCTTGACTAAGTTAAAGGGGCTTCGGCCCCTTCTTTTTATGCGGAGATAGTTAATGTCATTTGTAAAATATCACCAACCTTGCCCGTTATGTAACAGTAGTGATGCTGCTAGTATAAATGCGGATGGTTCTGCATATTGTTTCAGTTGTTATGTGCGTATACCAAATTATGATAATCAAGAGGAAAGAGTGGAAGATTTTAAGACTTACAAAAACAATTCTATGAACAACAACGAAGGATCTTTTACGGCCCTCACAGACCGTAGTATCTCATTAGAAACAGCCAAAAAGTTTGGTGTTAAATCTACTACCAATGTCGATGGTTCTATTAAGTCTCATCTGTACCCATACTACATTGCAAATGAAATGGTTGGTACTAAAGTTCGAGATTGTAAAACAAAAGAGTTTATTTGGAGAGGATCTCCCAAAGGAACTACATTGTTTGGTCAACAGTTATGGCAGAACGGAGGTAAGTTTATAACCCTTACAGAGGGTGAGTGCGATGCTATGGCTGCTTATGAGATGATGGGTTCTAAGTGGCCTGTAGTTTCAGTTAAGAACGGCGCTGGTGGTGGAGTAAAAGATGTAAAAGAAAACTTACAGTTCCTTGAATCCTTCGACAATATTGTTATTGCATTTGATAACGATAAGGTAGGTAAAGAGGCGGCACATAAGGTTGCTAGATTGTTCCGTCCGGGTAAAAGTAAAATAGTTCTTCTTCCCGAAGAGTTTAAAGACCCTAATGATATGCTCAAGAATAACCGTGGCGCTGCGTTTATGGCAGCATGGTGGGCAGCTAAGACCTACACACCTGCCGGTGTCCTTGACATCACTGAGATGAAGGAAGAGTTCTTTAAGAATGATGAAAAGGAATCTATCCCGTATCCTTGGACGGGCCTAAATGAAAAGCTTTTCGGTATGCGACAAGGCGAGTTAGTTACTTGGACAGGCGGCTCAGGTCTTGGTAAATCTAGCGTAACCAGAGAGCTTGAACACTGGCTGTTAAAGACAACCAAGGATAACGTAGGTATCTTGGCCTTGGAAGAAAACTGGAAGCGAACAGTATTTGGCTTGCTTTCCATTGAGGCTAACAAAAGATTATACATAAAACAAATAAGAGACGAGCTACCGGCTGGAGAACTATCAAAGTATTTTGATAAACTCCATGATAAGGAAAACGCCCACAGGCTTATTGTACACTCTCACCTTGGCGTTCAAGACGTAGAGGAATTGTTTTCTAAATTACGATACATGATTATTGGTCTGGATTGTAAGTGGATTGTAGTAGACCACTTAGGCATGATGACTTCAGCTATGGGCGAAGGCGATGAGCGTAGAGCTATTGATAATATTATGACTAGGCTACGATCCTTGGTGGAGGAAACAGGTGTTGGAATGATGCTTGTATCTCACTTACGGCGTGTCGATGGTAACAAGGGTCACGAAAATGGTGTTGAAGTATCATTGTCACACCTCAGAGGCTCTAATGGTATCGGTCAAATATCAGACTGTGTTATTGCTCTTGAGCGTAATCAACAATCTGATGACCCGATTGAGGCTTCGACAACTCGTATGCGTATCTTAAAATCTAGATATACTGGTGAGGTAGGTCTTGCAGGACACTTGCTTTATGATAAGGATACTGGTAGACTCAATGAAATATTTGTAGATGAAAAAGATGAGGAAGTAGAACTTTGAAACAATTAGTCTTTGATATTGAAACGGACGATGTTAAAGCAACAAAGATCTGGTGTATATGCACACTGGATGTGGATAGTGGAGAAGAAAAAACATTTACTTATGAGAACCTTGACGAGGGTATAAAGTATCTTGAGTCAGCAGATAAACTGATAGGCCACAACATTATAGGTTTTGATATACCTGTAGTGGAGAGACTAGCCAACGCAGACTTATCAGATAAAAAAGTTGTAGATACTCTTGTGCTTTCAAGATTATTTAATCCTGTACGTGAGGGTGGTCACGGTCTTGAGTCTTGGGGCTACGCTTTAGGTGTTCCTAAGATTGAGTTCGACCAGTATGATACTTTCTCTCAGGAGATGATTGATTACTGTGTCCAAGATGTCAGGCTAAATTTTAGAGTCTTTGAAGAATTAAAAAGGCTTAGTAAAGGATTCAGTCCTGAGTCAGTGCAGATAGAGATGGAAACATACAAGGTAATCTGCAAGCAACGGGACAAAGGTTTCATGCTTGATCTACCCAAAGCACAGTCATTATTGGCAGAACTTAATTTTAAAATGGATGAGGTAGTCAGTAAGGTACATGAAAGATTTCTTCCAAAGAAGCAGACCACCTATTTGTACCCACAGTTTTCAAAGACTGATAAGCTTTTGAAGACATGTGTTACTAACTTTGGAAAGAAAAGCAGGCTCAACCCTCTTGAATTTAGTCAGATGGAAGAAGCTGTAAATACTCGTGGTCGTAATGTAAAGATACCCCGTGTTGAACTAACGGACTTTAATCTAGGATCTAGAAAACAAATAGGTGAGTATCTAATTGAGTTTGGATGGAAGCCTACAGTTTTCACACCCACAGGCCAGCCGCAAGTAGATGAAAAGATACTTTCTAAAGTAGACATACCAGAGGCAGGATTTATCTGTGACTACCTCATGTATCAAAAGCGAATAGCTCAGATAGAGTCTTGGTTAAAATGTGAAGAAGATTCTAGGGTGCATGGGTTCGTTAATAGTAATGGCACTATTACAGGGCGTATGACACATAACAGTCCTAATTTAGCACAGGTTCCTAGCAGTAGTTCTCCTTATGGAAAGGAGTGCCGCGCTTGCTGGACTGTTCCAAAAGGATATAAATTAGTTGGTATTGATGCCAGCGGTCTTGAGCTAAGAATGCTTGCTCACTATCTTAATGATGAGGATTACACTAATGAAATCGTTAACGGAGATGTCCATACAGCTAACCAAAGATCTGCGGGACTTGAATCAAGAAGTCAGGCTAAGACTTTCATCTATGCCCTCCTATACGGAGCAGGAAATGAAAAGCTTGGAACAGTGGCTGGAGGAGGTGCAAAGCTTGGTGCAAGACTTAGAAAATCATTCTTCGATAATCTTCCATCATTCAAAGCTCTTACAACTAGAGTTACAGGAGCGTCTTCAAAAGGATACCTCAAAGGACTAGATGGACGTAAAGTTTATGTAAGATCCAGCCATGCAGCACTTAATAGTTTACTTCAGAGTGCTGGAGCTATTGTAATGAAGAAAGCCTTAATGATTTTTAATGAAAAAATCAAAGACATGGACGCTCACTTTGTTGCTAATGTACATGATGAATGGCAGATTGAAGCAGAAGAAATGTGTGCAGACACTGTAGGTAACTTAGGTGTTGAAGCAATTATTCAAGCAGGTATCGAACTTAATTTAAATTGTCCACTAGATGGAGAGTATAATGTCGGAAGCAACTGGTCGGAGACACACTAATGCCTGAGATGATAGAAGAAGAGGAAATATATTTTAGATTAAAAGACAGCGAGGCAAGTGAACTTTTCTTAGCTTATGATTACGGCCCTGAAAGCTGGAGAATAGATAAAAATGGAATTCGCTGGGTGTATGTAACCGAAAATATGTGGGTGTCAGAACTAGGAGGTTGGGAAGAATGGTAAATAAAATTAATCCAAAAACAGGTAAGCCTTATTACTATAAAGACAATCCTGCAACTGTTAAGGCTAGGGATGCCCGAAGGATGTGGGTAAACGGAAAAGAAATATCTAAACTACATCCGCTTCACAAGCCGGGAAGATATAAAACTTTAGGCGAGGCAGCATTTAGTTCTCTAAAAGGGTATGAAACCATTAAAAGCGGTTTTATTTATATAATGCACAATCCAGTTTTTCCGGGCTGGGTCAAGGTTGGTATGGCTATTGACGCTGAAGATAGGATAAAACAATTTCAAACTGGATCTCCCTATAGAAACTATTCACTTATAAAGTCTTATAAAGTTTCTAACAGGCGCGAAGCCGAAGCTAAAGCTCACGAAGCTTTGACTGTTGAGGGGCGTGGACGCAGAGGCGAGTGGTTCTACATGGGAGCCAATGTAGCCGTTGACGAACTTGATAAATTATTTCCTGCTGGAGAACAACTTGAACTCTTTGAATAACCTTGTATCAGATATATACGATACACTGGAGCCTCTTT
>Ga0208644_1001078_pt1 | contig 23492 bp, 35 predicted proteins | sample VirMetDEL_Nov_18_FD_184517 | JGI IMG/M metagenome (GOLD analysis project Ga0208644, IMG submission 184517) | Aqueous microbial communities from the Delaware River and Bay under freshwater to marine salinity gradient to study organic matter... | ecosystem: Environmental > Aquatic > Marine >...
TGCCACATGGTGTTTCTGTCATTGCCGTGGTCTTTGGAGTTATACGAGCAGACCATTGGACGACTCCACCGATCCGGCCAGCTGCGGGATGTCTGGGTGTATATCCTCATCGCAAACAAGACAGTTGATGAAAAGATCTGGGCAGCCCTGCACGACAAACGAGCAATTTCCGACATAGCGATGGAGGCGTTGAAATGAAATATTTGTTACTACTCTTGGCAGCGCCTGCGCTGGCCGCCGAGCCAGACTACCTGACGTACACCAACGACATCAGCGTGCAGACGATCTTGACGCAAGACCAGCCCAGCTGGTGTTACGGCCTGAAGATGGCTTTTGATATTGACGGGCTGCAGCGCGCCTACTACGGCTGCTGGGTGGCGTCGCAGGGCTTTGTGCATATCGAGATGCTGGACGGCAGCAAACGCATCATATTGAAGAGCAAATTTACTAAAATGAAAGAGGATGGCAAATGACTGACTTTACCAAGTACGAGACGCAGCGCGAGATTCTGATTGACTACCTGCATGTCATGATCGCCCGCAGCGACTGGCATGGCGTGTCTGACGTTGCCAACGATCTGCGCGAACTGGAGGCCGAACAACGTGAAAAGACTTGATTATTGGAAGGCGAAGCTGCCTGCCGCCCGTGCAGAGGAGCGCATACGCCAGAAAGAATTGAACCAGATGGCGCGGGCGTTTGAACGGGCTGTCGAGAAGGTTACCGAAATTGAACAAAGGATAGAAGATGAAAAAGCAAAGCTGGCGCGCACTGAATGACCAGTTGCCGTCATTGTCAGAAGACGAGGTATTCGCGTTACTGACGCACGAGACGTTGAACGAGCGCCGCAGCTCTCACCTGCAGCGCCTGCATCAGCGCTACTGCGCCCTGCGTGACGCCCGTGAACGGCTGGAGATTATGGCAAAGGCGGTACGCCCATGAAGTGTCAAAACTGCGGTAGCAAGACTGTTGTCGTGAACACCACCCAGCAACCAGGCGGCATCCGACGGCAACGCAAGTGCCCCTCATGCAAGAACAATGCCTACTCGGCAGAGGTGTGGATAGCAGGCAACGTTCAGGTGGGTAAATCGATTTATACTAAAGACGAGGTAGCGTTGATAAAAAAGAAAGGTGTCGACGCTCGCCGTGCGAATGAAGATAGGAGGAAAGACGATGTTACGTGATGGATACTTTATTAAGGAAGACCCACCCAAGATCGGCGCGCACTACATACCGCAGTTCTATCAACGCGTCTCTACGCCGGAGGAACGGTTTATGCAGGACATTGTGCTGGGGGCTAAGCCGCAGCAGGAGTCGCCTATGGTGAAGTTGTTTGGACGGCTGCTGAGTATATGAAAGAACTCGCGCTTGCTTACTATGTGGTAATCGCGGTGGCCACTATTACGTTTCTCATTATGGCCCCCGCCGTACCGGATCGCCCACGCCCCACGCCAGAGCAGTGCAGCGTGGCCGAGATCTCGCCCGACATCACGCCACGCGACCGCGAGGTCTGCCGCCAATTACGCCAGCATCGTCACCGCATGTGACTTGGCCTCATCGACACGGCGCAGCCAGCCACGGCCAAACGTCGCAAACGTTGGCAGCGCCTTGTAGAACAGCTCTTTCTCCATGCTGAACTTAGCGATTAAATCTGTCGGGTCGGCGGCCTTTAACGCTGCCATCGTCTTGGGGCCGATGGCGCCATCAGGCGTCGTTCCGATGGCTTTCTGCATGGTCCGAACAGCACGGCCTGGCCCCGCATTGATCGCAAAGTCGAACATCAGATAGTCCAGACCCGTTGGCAGCTCGTCGGCCTTGACCGCATCCCAGTATTTCTTGCGGTACATCGGTGCCACTGTATCCGGGGTCAACGCGCGCATCTCTTTTTCGCCAACAGGACGGCCTATCCATTCTTCCCACACTTTCTTGGTGACGCCCAGGTTGGTCATGCCGCCTGGGTCTTTTGGATGGTTAACGTAGCCGCCTTCGTGCTTTAGGATCGCCTTCAAAGACTCGTCGAAATTCTCTTTCATTTCTTCTCTTTCATGTCGATAATCTTCTCCAGCGTTCTACCACCAAAGTAAAATGACATGACCAACATCCCCCAATTTCCAAGCAATTCCACGAAGGAATCAGCAATATCCAAAACAGACGCATCCATAATCGCTAAAGCCAGATACGCCACCAGAATGTAGACTAACGTCAGAGGACGGATATTCTTAGACAGCCAGCTATCGCTCGCCATGTCGGCTTGCTGACGCTGCGTCAGGTTGTTTTGCTCCGTCTTGTAGAGGTCGGTATCGTTGGCCATCTTGGCTAATTCACCGTCCTGAGCCATCTTGGCGAGTTCCAACTGCGCCTTAGCTTTTTGTTCCGGATCCGGAATCAGCTTGTCGATCAGTTTGCCGCCGATACCCAGCAGCGCGTCAAGTCCTAGCATGTCAACCTCCTTGTTGAAACATCCACCACATAGCCCAGCAAAACGCGAACACAACGCCCACCATAAGGACGACGGTCGCGGCTAACTCAATATGTTCAAGCACCTTCTGCTTGGCGCGCCGCTTTCGCATCTCAGCGGCCTTGGCTTGCAGGCGCTTCTCTGTCTCAGCCTGGCGCAGCGCCTCGGCCTTGGCCTCGCGGTCGGCTCGCAGCTTGCCCATGCGCGCCCAGAACTCATCCCACATGCCGGCTTCTTGGAAATGATAGGTGAAAATGTGCTTGATGTCGTCGTAATACTGCTTGATCTGACGATCGATAATCATCAGCTCCATGACGTACTCAGCATCTGATACGTAGTCGGGCACCGGCTCGCCTTTGGCAACAGCTATCTCTTGCGCTGCCTTGGCCTCTTCCAGTTGACTGCGTTTGGTTTCGTACTTGCCAGCAGCGGAGAAGAACTTAGTGACGCCTGACATGGAGTCGGCCAGCGTCTTGCCGGACTCGACTGCGCCATTGATCTCATCGAACGCCTCGCGGGCGAGTGCTGCGGCCTCTTTGACGCCAGTGACGACGGCTTTAACGCCTGCAATGGCCAAGCCGATGGTCACCGGGTCGATCATTTATCCTGTTTGTTGTCGAGCTTGTCAAAAATCTTGGCCAACATGTCGCGGATGTCGCGGATGTCGTCCTTGTAATCTTCGCGGGTCACATACGTGTGCGGCATGGCACGCACGTCGGTGTCCAGCCGGTCGATTGAACGATGGATGTTGTTGAGTATCCACCCACCAAAGAAGCCCGCGATGGCGACCGCGATATTGAATAAGACTTGCGAATCCATGCGTCACTCGTAAAGGATATTGATAGTGCCAGCGTCGAAGGTGTTTGTGCCGCCGACTGTGGTGATGCGGACTTGCGTTAAAGTATCTGAGAGGGTTTTTGACCCTGCAAACATTTTAGGTTGACCAGAAGCATTGATCGCAATGACTCCACTAATTACCCAAGAGTTTGAGCTATTTACAAGAGCAATTGTTGCAACACCGGAATAAGCACTAGCAGCGGCAGGAGAATAAACTAATTGAAAGCCCGCAGTAGACGCGCCTTCACTACCCCTATCGCCGGAGCCACCTAAATAACCTGTGTTTTCAATACCGCCAGAGTCACCTAATTGAATTAACCACGGCGATGTGCCGCTTGTCGACACGTTGCTAAACATCACAGTAATTTTCTTCACCCACGAAGGAATGCCTGTGAAGTTCACAGCAGTACCTGAGGCCGTTACCGCCGTACCCGACACAACGGGGTACACCTGACCTGTTACGCCATCGACTTCATAGTCGGGCGAGCTGATACCATTTGTACCATCAATCACAACAGCCATTATGCTTCTCCTTCAGGTTCAACGACTGGCTCAACGACTGGCTCAACGACTGGCTCTGGCTCGACCACAGGTTCTGCCACAGGTTCAACGACTGGCGCAGCGCAGCTCAAGGCTTTCAGTTCATCCAAGGTAGCGCAGGTATCAACTTGGCTCGTAATGTCACGCAGACGCTGCTTCTCAGCCACAATCGCTGCTGTATCGCTACCAGACTCTAACGCACGTTGGAATGCGACATCCTGAGCAGCTAGAAGCGGCGCACGTTCAGCACGAAGCCGATCTTTAGTAATCGACTTGGCCTTGTCCAGATCAATCGTAATCATTCGGTCACCTCAGTAAAGTCAGCCGTCCAAGCGTCACGGAATGTACGGTCAGCAGGAATGTCAGCAGCGTCAACGATCTTATAAGGCTTGCCCGCAGGAATGTCTTTCATCGCCGCTTCAACCGATTCCGCTGGGATGATGACTGCGACACCGCCGTCATCTGTTGGGTAAATTATTCGTGAGTTCATGGTTTCTCCTATCGGAAGACTGAGACATTACATTCTGCTGAGTCCAGCATAACTGAAGCGTATGCATCTCCCGTTGTAACTTGTATTTGAGTTGTAGATTTTAAAACTGCTGCACCACTAGAGCCAGCAATTACCATTGTTCTTGCGTTATTTGTTGTGGACGCTCCAGCGCTAGTTGTATTTACTGCATAGTTTGCATCAGGCATAGCAGTCGTAAAGTTGACCGTGTAATCACCCGTACCGTTATCCGTAATACTCGACACATTCAACGATGCACGAATAGCGACAGTGCCGGTTCCGTTAAAGTTGACCCAAGCGCGGCAGAACGTACCAATCTCAGTACCTGCGCTATCCTGAATAGTTGGCGGCGTATTGGCTACACCGTTCTTTAGCACCAGCGTACTTGTCGATGCTGCTTGTATGTTATCTGCTACGATAGTTCCAGCCATGATGTCCTCTTATTCGTAGAGAATGTTAATAGTGCCGGCGTCGAAGGTGTCTGTGCCATTGATTGTGGTGATGCGGACTATATCTAGCGCACCGCCCAGAGTTACAGTACCTGCAATTACGTTAAACCCCGCTAATGACGTAGCTATATTTCCAGAACCGACCCAAGCATTACTGCCAATTAAAGTAAATACAGCAGCCCCATAAGCAGCATTTGCCGCAGTCAATCCGCCATACATATCAAAACCTGCGGTAAAAGTTTGCGTTGTTGGTGATCCACCTGAATTGGATGCTGCTCCTAAGTACCCAGATGTTGCAACCGTACCGCCCGTTCCTAACCTAAAACGCAGTGATGAACTTCCACTAAGGCTAATACCATTCAACATCACCGTAATCCGTTTGACCCATGATGGAATATCCGTAAAGTCAACGCTTGTGCCAGACGCAGACACAGCCGTACCCGACACAATCGGAGCCAACGTACCAGTGACAGCAGCCAACGTCTGCGTATTACTGCCAGCAACAGCAGGGGCAGACACCGTAACTGTGCCGCTGGTATCGCCTGAGAGAACTAAAGATGCCATGATTACTCCTTTAAATGACGATCCACCGACTGCCGGATGGAACGGTGACAATCACCGGCGCGGTGATGTCGTCCAGCGACACCGACTGCGAGATGTCCACTTCGTAGGTACCAATACCACCGGTGCCGGTACCCAAGGTTGTGATGACCGTGCCCACTGTGATGCTGGTGCCGACAATCACCGAACCCACACCCAAAACGCCGGAAGTAACGGTATCAATCGTCAGCGTCGTGCCAGCGATACTGCCGGTGCCAACAAAGCCAGCATCCAGCGTGATCGGGCCGGTCGTCATGGCGTTCTTGGTAGCCGGAATTGTATAACTGATCGTAACCGTCTGATCGTTTTCGATGAAAACTTCATCATTACCACCGCCGGTCGCGCCTGCTGCACCGCCCACCTGACCCCAGGCGCCATTAACAAACCCTTCAAACAGATTCAGCGTGCTGTTGTAGCGGAACATGCCGTCTGTCGGCGCGTCAGGCCGGTCAGTTGTGGCGCCCACAGGCATCTGCACGTAGCCAAAACCGGAGAAGGTGACGTCCTGCGTGGCTGAAAGAGTAGTGAACGCGCCCGTATCGGGCGACACGTCACCAATCGGGGGTGGCGAGCCGAACGACAGGTTGTCCACAGGCACCAGGATATTGTCGGTGGTGTACTGGGTGACATCGTTCTCGTCGGTGACGACGAACTTGTACGCAATCGTTGGCTGCAGCCAGATGTTGGCCATGCCCCGCGCATCAAGAATGATCGGGTTGGCGTTAGCTGTGCCGCCCGCCTGGTCGGTGTAGGTCGCAATCGGTGTCGTCGTGCCACCGGCGTAGGTGTAGACCTTACCAGCTACCAGCGGGTTGCCGTTGGCGTCGAAGAACTGCTGCTTGGGTGTTGGGGTTAAGGATGCCATTTATTTCCTCAGATTGTTTCGGTTTTCTGGCGCTAACACGTTGACCACAGCCCCGCGCCCTTCTTTTGGTATCACAGCCCACTCCTGCGGATTGTTCAACGCGCGCAGCACAACGTTGCGCTCCACAGCCGGCAGCGTATCAAGCAGTTTAGCCATGTTTCGGCCTGACTTGGACGCTTCCGTCAATTTGTTCATCACGTTTTTACCCAGCTTTTTCTCCAGCGCGTCCAGCGTCGCATTGGTCAGCGTGGCTGCACGACTAAAAAAGGCAGGTAAACGAAATTTGGTGGCATTAGCCTCAATCAGCTCGCGCAAGGCGTCCCGGCCAGCTGCCGCCTGCTCACCCACGCGGATGTCGCGCTTGACTTCGCCGGCAACACCCTTCAAGGTCGCCACGGCTTTAGCGCTCATCTCTTTAGCAATGTCGTAGCTGCCCGAGCCAAAAATCTTTTCAACTTCTTTGGGGCTGTTGCCTTCCACTAGTTTAATAAACGCTTTTGGGTCGTTCTGGTACATCTCCAGCGCTTTGGCCGACAATTTCTTTTGGCTGACGGCTTTTAGCCCTTGCGAATACGCATCAAGGTAGGCGCCATATCCGGTGCCGCCTGCGTCTTCAACGGCTTTGACAATCGAAGGCCGCACGCTTTCCAACACTTTGGCGGCTAACTCTTTCTGCGCCTTGGGGTCGTTGGGGTGCAGTTGTTTGGCAACTGCATTGACTGAGTTTTTGCGAATGGTGTCCAGCGCCCATGCGTCAATTACCCCGCCCAGATTCGTCCACTGTTTAATATCGGATGCGACGCGGCCCAACGCACGTTGCAGATCGCGGTTGCCGGGTGCGAGCTTGGGATCGGCCAACGTCTTTTCAATGCTGGCAACAATCGCGTCGCCTTTGAGTGGCTTTAAGCCGTGCGCTTCCAAGCTGTTGGCCGCGGCGGTGGCAAAGCGCGACGCCTCACCAAAAATAAGCGAGCCTTCAGCAGCCTGTGTGGCTACATCATCAGCACGTTTGGCTAGTTCACCTTCGTAGGTATAGCGCCCTGTGCTGACCGGACGGCCAAGCTCGATAGATTTTTGCTGACCTTTTTCTAGTAGGCGTGTACCTGCCGGCACAGTGCCTTCTGCCGCAGGCACTAAACCTACTACGGGTTCTTGCTTTATTACGCCGGGCGGCACGGCTGACAAGCGTCGTACTTGGTCAGATTTTTGTGCAGCCACTGTACCCATACGCTCGGCTTGCGCTTCCAATGCGGGCTTCAACGCACCTGCCGTATTGGCGGCTGCCATCTCAACTTCAAGCTGCGGAATCAGCTGGTTGCGCAACTCTTTCTTAGCTTGACCTTGCGCAGTTCTTGCGCCCGTTTGCGTTTCAGCGCCAGCCAACTCAGCCAGCTTATTTAGCCGGGCGGCCTCTTGAGCTTCTGCGGTTGTCAGCAGGTAGCGTGGGTCACGCTTGGCCGCCCGCTCCAGCAACGCCTGCGTGGTGGGTGAGGTTAGGTCGGCAATCGACTGTGCAGCGGTCACATCAGTCGGCGCATTGCGAGCCAAAGCACGGGCGGCTGCTACATCAACGCCCAGCGAGTCACGCAGAATCTTGGCGGCTTTTTGTGCGCCGATCTGGCCAGACAAGGTATCGTACAGCCAGCCAAGACCGCGCCCACCCATCTGCAAGGCTTTATTAACCATCGGCGCAGCAACCTGACCGCCTGCCTCAAAGATGGCGCCCATCAACAGATCGCGGGTACCAGCTTCGATACCCTGGCCGGCAGTCATCTCAGGTATGTTGCCCAGCGCGATGTCGGCTTGACGCAACAGCCCTGACGCTAGCCCGTAGCCGCCAGCCGAACCCATAACAACGCCGGCGGGGCCAGCTGGTGCCCCAAAGAAACCACCCGCTATTGCACCGCCCGCCTCCAATGTCGGGCCAAGAAATTGCCGTGCAGTTTGCGCGGCGCTATAAAGGCCGGGGTAATCTTTAGCGAACGGAGGCGGCTGCACGCGTGGCCCCGGCACTTCGCTTACAGGCGCTTGTTCTGGCGTGGCAGGCAGTGGAGTGTCAAATATCCATTTGTCATCAACAAGATAAGCTTTAGCGCCTTCTTTGTTAGTCGCTGATTCAGTAATGGGCCGCCATTGCCCATTAACGAGCGCAACGCGCTCGCCAGTTTCAGGGTTAGTTGCGGTTTCCAGAGCCATTATTTTTTATCCGATACAAAACCTGAAGGTAAGGGTGGGGCTTTACGTTGGCTAGAGCTTGTGTCCATGCCTTCGCCAACAAACTGATCTTTACGCTCTTTCATCAAGCGAAGAATAGTACGTCCAGCTTCTTTGCGAATTTCAGCAGGCAACGTAGAATCGTTTAGCTGACCAGCCGCTTGTTTATATGACAGTGTGTCTTTGTCCGATTGCGGGCCTTCAAAACGTGGCACCATCTTCAGCACCATGTCAGCAATAGGCGCTAACTTAGCTGAGGCAATATCTCCAGGCGTAGCTTGACCGAATACGCGGGCGCCTATGTCTACGGCTTTGCCAATGTAACTACCAGTAGATTGATCAATCAAACCACCATCTGCAGTAATTTCAGCCAACTCTTTGCTGGTACGCTCAATGTCACGCGACAAATTCTTTTCGGCTTGTTCCGCTTTAATAAGGTTAGGGCTCTTTTTGCCAGCATTAGTTTCTGTACGAATCTTTTGACCAAACGCGTTGTAGAACGTAACATTACCTTGGTCATCAGTCGATGTGTGCGCAACCTTGTTGGGGTTTTCACCAGCAGTTGGCTTATTAATTTCCGCGCGGCGCAATCTTTCCATTTCTTTGTTGTGGCGCGTTGTTTCTTCAAGCTGCAACTGCGCGCGATCAGCGCCAGCGCGGCCAATCGACTCCATAGCGTTTGCATGACGCGTCTGTTCTTGAATACGCGCGTCTTCCAACGCAAGCCGCGAGGCTTCATTTTCAAGCCGAGCTTTTTCCCGCGCTTCTTTTCGATCTGCACGCTCTGCTTCACGCACATCTTTAACTCTATTACGCGCCATTTCGATAACGTCTTTAGGATTAACGCCGCTTGACGTTAACTTCCAGTTTTCAGGATCTTGATTAAACGCATCTTGATTAGCGTTAATAGCCTCTTCGTAAGGCCGTACTTGCGACAAAACTGGCCCAAGGTCTGGGTCTTGATACATCGCTGACACAAGCTGAGACACGCCGTCTATTGTGTTGACATTAGGTACAACAGACTGAAAAAGTTTGAGCTTACGCTCGGCTTTATCAGCTTTAAGTTTATCAATGTCAAATGTGGCTTTTTCTGCTGCGCGTTGTTCTTCAAAAACTTTTTCTGGCGCTAACATGTTCGTTAGCGTTTGGGTTCTGAACTGACTCATATCAGCATCAGGCGTTAGACGCGAGAGCATGTCATCCGCTTCTTCGCGGTCGATCTCGCCAGCCCGAACACTTCGTTCAATCATGCTGACAGCCTGACCGTAATCAGGCGCACCAGCAATCTTGCGCAAACCAAACTCGCGATTAGCTAGACGTGTTTTTCTACGCTGCTCTTCAGTTGCAGCTTCGCGTTGTTGTTGAGTCGAAAGCGCTGTTTGTCGTTGCGCTTCTGCAGCGTTTCGTTTTTCTAATCCGGTAGCAATTTTTTCATAAAAACTAGGCGCAACGGTAGCAAGTCGGTTAAAAAACTCATCTGATCCATACTTTATGCCGCTACCCATCAACTGCGCAAGCGCGTTGCGCTCTTGCACTTGCTGTTGATACTCTTGCGCTTTCAACGCATTTAGTTGCGACGATTCTTGCAGATTGCGCAGCTGCATGCCCCGCGCCATAGCGTTCATTGGCGATTCAAGCTGAATGCCTTTAAATTGCCCTGGAAGGCTGTAATCAATACCGGCCATGATTTACCTTTAAGTAACGTCGTATGGGAACGGATTACCCGGCATACCTAACGGCGCTGCTCCACTTAGTTGCTGTTGCGGGAAAATCCGATTCATCATCTGTTGATTCTGGTAATAGTTCAACCCTTGACCCAACGCGCCGGTCAGCGCATTCGCTTGGTTCATGTAGCCAGACGCGCGGATGTTACCCATCTGCGCTGCGCCTTGCGCCATGCTTTGGCCGTACTGACCGGCTTGGTTAGCCAACGTGGTAGCAGTTGTCTGACCCATACCTGCCAGACTTTGTAGTGGGTTTAAACGAGCGGCGCGTTCTGCCTGATAACGGTTAAACGCATTGGTGTACTCTTGCGACCCCAGCTCTTGCCCGAACCGAGTGACACCTCGCATCTGGTTGCCCGACAGCAGACCGCCTCGCGCAGCTGCTGAACTTTCCAGCGCGCGCAAACCTTCTTTCAAGCGAAAACCGTAGCCGGGGTCTTGCTGAAACTGTTCCATACCAAACGGCGTGTAGCGAGAGGCTTGGATCAGTTCAGGCAGCGCGTTAACACCAGCCTGGCGAAATGGCTCTTGCAGCTCAACCTGACGGTTAAACATGCGCTCTTCAGCTGCTGCGCTTTCTCTTGCAGCACGTTCTTGCGCGCGGCCAGCAGCACCTGAAGCAGCACCGCCAATTAACGCGCTACCAAGCATTGCCCCACCAATAATCCAAGGCATATCAATACTCCTTTTGCAATTCGCTTGCGATGTTTTGCGCGGCGGCCATATCGCCCGGCGCAATTAAAACTTCGTCAATTTCGTATTCATCCACACAGCTTGTGGCGTGAATGCAATACCAAACTACATCAGTTAACGCTTTTACGCCGTGGTGCTTATTAGCTTCTATGGTCAACAAAGCTGGCGCACACAAAATGTCTTTTTTGCCGTCAACCAAAATTTCAACTTGACCTTCAGCCAAAATAGACATGTGGTCGTATTTGTGCGCATGCTGTACTAACACTTGCCCAGCAGGTATGCGAGTTTCTTTAGCGTATACGCCGGAGCTAAAATAATGACTAATCACACCACCACCCATCTTGAGCCGCTAGACACCGTCACTGTCGTGCCACTAGATACTGTTACCGGGCCAGCTGACATGCCTGACGTGCCTGCGGCGATTGTGTAGCTGGTGTCGATAGTTAAACTATTGACAAATATACCATTGCCCGCTACGAAATGCTCCGATGTTAATTCACCTGTGCTAGGTTTGTACAGATATTTGGCGTTGCTGGTATAGATGGTCGACAGCGAGCCGGACGTGGCAGCTGCAAACGTCGGATAGACGTTCGTTGACGTGCTAGTGTCGTTCGTAATCGTGGCGCCCGAGCCAGTGGCCACCGCCCAGGTTGCTGTCGTGCCGTTCGATGTCAGCACGTAATTATTGGCGCCAATCGGCAGGCGAGTCGAGCTGTTGGCGCCGTTGCCGATAATTAAGTCGCCTGTGCTAGTGACCGGCGACAGGGCGTTAAAGGCTGCACTGGCAGTCGTCTGGCCTGTGCCGCCGTTGGCGATCGGCAGCGTGCCGGTCACTTGGCTGGTTAGATCCACGCCGGTCAGAGTGCCACCCAGTGTCAGGCTGCCGCTAGATGTGACCGTGCCAGACAGGCTAATACCGTTGACCGTACCGGTGCCAGACACACTAGTGACGGTGCCGGTGTACTGGTCGTTCGACGTGATGGTGAAGTTGGGGTACGTACCTGAGATGCTGGTCGTGCCCGCACCGGTCAACGACACCACTTGGTCAGGCAAGGTATTGGTGATCGTAAAGTTAGGGTACGTGCCGGACGTGCTGATGCCTGTGCCGCCGGTCAAGGACACCGTTTGGTCTGGCGCGGAGTTGTTGATCGTGACCGCGACCGAGCCATTGTAGGTCGTGCCAACGCTGTACGAGATGCCGGTGCCGGCAGTCAAAGCATTGGCCACGCTGCCAACGCCTGTGACGCTGCTAGGGGGGACGTTTTTCCAGTATTGAGCCGTGCTGTCGTACTGAATTAAATCACTATTGGCTAGCGTTGAGAACTGTACGTTGGAGTCCGTACCGCCCAACACGGAGCCTGGCCGCAGAAGTACCTGAAACGACCCCGACCCGCCTGGCCCTGCGGTAATGATGATGCCGACTTGCACCTTAATGTTGGGCGCGGTAGGCTCGACATTAGTCGGGTTGCCGGTTACCGGGTTGTACCAAATAATGTCGTCATCAGCCCACGTTTCACCGTAAGCGGTTCCGTTGGTGGTGATATTACGAACCACGCCAAAGTTGGTGACTCGACCAAAACCGTTTAGCGCAATATTTTCAGTAGCAACGCCAACAATCGCGTTTATGTCCGTAATGCCTGCAATCGTAGGGGCAAAGGTGATGACGCCACTAGCACCTACCGTACCTGTATGGTAGACAATCTGAAGCGGCGAATCGGAAATAGCCGCTGTGGCTTTACCGTAAACAAAAACCTCTTCACCTACCTGCTGGGTAATGTTGCCACCGCCCATGCCCATGTTCCAGCTGCCGGTGGTTTGGTCATACCACATGCGGCCAGCAGCCAACGTGGTGCCGGAACCATTACCCATCTGGATGTAGGTGGGTGAGCTGATAGCCCCTGTAATGCCCGACATCGAGGTGATGTCTGAGTTGGCACCTAATGCGGCTGCACCCAGATTAGTGCGCGCGCCAGAGGCTGTAGTAGCCCCTGTGCCGCCGTTATCGACGTCTAGGGTTCCGGCCAAGGTAATCGTGCCGGACGTCGTGACAGGCCCGCCAGAAGTCGTCAACCCCGTTGTGCCGCCGGAGACATTGACCGATGTGACCGTGCCTGTGCCGCCGCCCCCGCCGCCTGAGTTGGCTTTGTTGAGTAGGTTTAGGAAAAACCGATACCAATCCCGCGAGACAAGCCCCGTCCGCTCGTCGATGATTGACGATTGGTTTTTGGGTAGTTGTGGCTCGTTATCTGGGTTAGGCATTGGTGCCGGACAACGCAAGTTCGGCACCCAAAATGGCGATCTTGACGGGGTCGGTGCCTGATACCTCGTACACGCGGTCACGCAGCTTGTCAGTCATACCTAACCGACGCCAGAACGCTCTGAATCCATAATTGCCCATTTTGCCCATGCCAGCCCACTTCTCGTTCGACCAGGTGTGGCCACCATCGTCTGAGAAGCGCAGCATGACTTTAGGGTCGTTGCCTTGGCCAGTTACCAGACCCACACCGGTTTCGCACTCAAGCTGCAAGGCGTGTTGGGCAGTACGCTTTAAGTTGTTCTGGCCGGTGGGCAGCGCCCGCCACGACCGCAGCCACTTCTGGGGCAGGTTGTCGTCGGCAAACACGTCCAAGTCGTATGCGTAGATCTTGCCGTTTTGAAAGTCGCCCACAACAACCTGGTTGTTGAAGAACGTCTGGCAGTTTGCGCGATGGCGGATAAACTGGCCGTTAGCAAACCCGGCGCGCTCATGCCAAGCGCCTATCGCCACATCAAACACCCATGTTCGCTGGGCGGTCGGAAAGGTCAGCACGTAGAACGAATGACCGTCCTGCTGGTAAGTAAAGCCGATTGCGTCTGAGATGGTGCCATAACTCTGGATAGCGTACTCGACCGCGTGGGTAGAGATGCGCTGGCCAGAATAACCATTAGCCCGAAAAACAATACCTTGGCCACGGGCGTCAGCGCCTAGCCAGAATAGCGAGTTGTCCATCTTGGCAACTGAGAAGGTCGCTGCACAGCCAATTTCGTTAACTGCACCTTGGATACGCGCCAGCGGAAACGGCGTGTCGCCAGCGTTGTACCAAACTTCAACCGATTGGGTGCCAAACAGCCACACCTCGCGGTGGTCGACAAACAGCGAGATCAGATCGTCAGGCATACCTTCAGCACTGGCAAACGACAGGGGGTCAATCTGCGTGCCGTCAAGCAGCTCGGACGTCCAGAATCGCTGAGAGTTTGGCTCTTGGAAAATGAAGTAGCCATCCAGATAGCCCACCGTCACTGCGCCGGGGAAGTCCACGTCAGTAATTTCGGCGTAGGCTTCGGTTGCCGCGTCGTAGATGTAGCCGTCGGGGTTGGCCGCGATAAAAAGCTGCGTGCCGTTGTCGACCATCGATACAGGGCCAGTGCCGCTGACGTTGCCAACAGGTGTGGCCACCCAGTTGCTGTCGACTCGGTACAGTTTGCTGCCTGAGACGACGTACATGTAGTCGCCATACGACCACAGCCCCCGAATGGGGCCGGTGCCTACGACGCCTAGCTTGCGCAAGCCTGGCGCTCGGTTCAAGTACGCAGGCTCCATACCTTCTGGCGCCGGTGTGGCTTCAGGGTACAAGTTCACCATTCGTGAGTCCGCTGCGTTGACGCTGCGGGCTACGTAGGATTGACCGAGAATGGGTGTTTTCATTTCATACCGCCGTATCGGTACACCAGACCGCGTTGTATCGCTTCTATTTGCGCGGGCGTCATGGTGCCAGGTGTGTGTGGGTCACGGCCAGTTACGCTCATATAATCTTCCATCCAAGCAGTTGGATGGCTAGTAGATTTAACGCTTTTTCCTTGCGGCGTAGTGCTGCCCCAATGTTGCATTTCCCTATCAAATTCGTAATCTTGCGGGCGCATTCCAGATTTCCACGCTGCGCGGTAATTGTACTCGGGGGAGTCTAAATTTGGGGCTTCACCAAACTTTTTTATGAATTGTGCGTACCAAGGTGTTTGCCGAATACCTTTCTGAAATGCTTTTTCGTCGGCAGCAGTCCAAGTACCTAACTCCGCTTCAGGCGCAATAGAATATTCTGGCGTAAGGCGCAAACCTTGAGCCAGTTTATTCTTGTTTGGCGGCGCTAAAGCGTTGGGCATGCCTAGTAATTTCCTGCGTAAATATTAAAGCGTTGACGAGTAGCAACCAGCGAATACGGCAGGGACATCACGTCATCAGGATTGTTGATGCGCTTTAGGTTGCGTTTGGACGTCATGGCAATACGTTGCACCTGCGGCATAGGCTCGACGCCAAACTCGTTGGCAATCTCCATTGCCAAGTTGTATTTAAATGCTCGCAAATAGCCCGGCGGAAACGACAACACGGTGTTTAGCGTGGCCGGTTTAGTTAACTGCTGCACCGACACAAAGTGCCATTCCAGAAGCCGTGTAGGTTTGGGGTAGATCGTCATGGTGATGTCTGGGAACGTGTTGTTCACAAACATAACCTGCGGGTAGGTGCTGGTGACTGTCTTGACCGCAATGCCGTCGTACTGCTGCTGGTTAATCAGCTTGACGCCGAAAGACACGTTAGTTTGCGGGTCGCGAAAGTACGTCGCATCGTCAATAAGAATAGGCCGATTACCAACAAAGTCGCCGGTAGGCCCGAGCGTGCGGGTGATGGTGTCGGTTGGCCAGTTAAATACTTGATCTTCCGTGCAAAACACGGCTAGGCGCTCAGTATTCCATGAATCAATCATTTGATTCATAGCGTTCAAAGCGTCTTGTGCTGCCTGCGGGGATGGCTCTTCACCTTCAGCCAGCTGGCCAATGAGCCGAAGCGACGCTTTGATCTGGTCGAAGGCGGTTGCCATTTACACTCCTTTAAGCTGCCGCCTCTACGTTGGTGCGGCTACGACGACGTTTAACTTCCAGTTCATTGGCTGGTGCCGCCGCTTCAGGAGCTGAAGGCGTGTCGGGATTATATCGCTCCCAGCCGTTTTGTTCATCATTTTCGGCTTCAAGTTCCATAATTGCAACCTTGGCGCCGTGAATTGGATGTCGTAAGTGGATAATCATAGTTATAGAGGTAAAAATCGGGGGCCGAAGCCCCCGAAGTCAAATTAACCCCACATACGGCAGGCCATTTGTGGACGAATTGTGCTGTAACCGTACAAAACGTCAATACGGCAAGGCAGGCGGTCATTGTTAATGTCGTATTGACGAACAATACGCATTGAGATGCCGTTGTGGACTTGGCGGGAAGCCATGTCAACGCCTTGTGGCATCAGCAAGTCGGCGGTCGCAAAAGTGATCGCGTCTTTGTGATAGACCAAGTTTTGAGCATATTGAGTTGCTGCTGAACCCAACATAGTCACTACAGCGCCAGAAGCTGGCAGCGCGTCAACAGTCGCCAGAGCCTGACCTGCGGAGTACAGTGCTGGGTAAATTGACAGCGTTGCAGTTGAAGAGCCTGATGCAGCGGCAGTTACGACAAACTGCTGGAGCGAACCGGTGGACTCGCGAGTTTGTGGGTTAACAGCGTACACACCTGCGATGGTGAACACGTCGCCAACATTCCAAGTCTTTGAGGAACCGGTAAAGCTGATTGGCAGAGTCGACTGACCTTCGGTAGTAACAGTCGAAGTTACAGTGATCGAAGTGCCCCAATCGCCGTTAGTGTGCTGCTTGATCGACTGAGACATGTTGACTTCATCGTAACCCAGAACACCGGTGCCCATCATGCCGTTCTTGAACTGACGGCTGATAGTGTCGGTCGGGTTAAACAAGCCTTTCAGACCTTCAACCAAACCAGCGTTAGCAGCTGGGTTAACAGTTGCGTAACGTGGCGACATCACAGCTGCGTTTTCGTTCAGCTTCTGCTGGGCTTGCAGCAGAACGAGCGAAGTCGAAGGCGTGGTGCCAGGAGTGCCGACCGAGTTACCGATGGCCTTGTATGCGTTAGCAACGTCAGCGTCGATGCTGGAAGCCAGCTGAGAAATACGAGGCTTCAGAACACGCTCGGCGAAGTCATCCAACTGCATAGTGAGTTCAGCGGAAGTAAACTGCACGCCAATGTGCTTTTGGGAAGCAACAGTCAGTGTAGTGTACTGTTCGTTGTCGTCTTGTGCAGTTAGAGCAGCGCCGTCAGTCACCAGAGCGCGATCCGGCAGGCGGATACGCAGTGTGGAACCAATTTTGGCGCCTTCAACGGCGAAAGAATCGTCATATTGACGGTTAACGTTACGGGTGAGTACCAGGTTGTTCTCGAGAATTTCGAGAGCCTTCCGGGTAATCATGTCGATGGTAAGAATCGAGTTTGCCATGATTTATTTCCTAAAAAAAGTTAGCGGTTACGTTGAGCTTCCCACTTTTTGATTTGGCGCTGGCGTTCTGCCTCAATCCACTCTGACGTACTCATGTTCTTGATAGAACGAGGGTCAGTTGTGTCATAAGACGGTGAGCCAGAGCCACGGCCACTAATAGGCGCTATCGGTGGTGGGGCGCTAGTTGTCTTTCTTAAGACCGGCTCTGAAGCAATTTTAGCTTCTAGTTTGCCAATCTCTTTAGCCTGCAAAATAGGCGACAGACGCGAAATCCGACTGGCTTCATTTGGGTGCGACCCCAAGTAATACGCCAGATCCGGGCCAATTTCAGACGCCTGAATAGTTTCCGCCATCGCAGTCGTGATCGGCAGTGCAGGGTTGTATGCGACTTGCTCGAAGTCTTCATACTTAGTCCGCGCGTCCTCTTCACGATCTTGATACGCTTCAAGCATACTCATGCGTTCACGATCAGCTTCACGCTTGGCCAACAGCTCTTCCGCTTTCCGTATTGCCAATGCATCAGCATACGCGTCAACGGAGTCAAACTGCTCGACCGGCGGGAGTTCGGCAGGAGCGGCAGGCGCTTCTTGCGCTCGACGTGCCTGTTCTCTTTCCCACTTACGCTGTTCTCTTGCAAGCCTTTTGCCAATGGCAGCGTCTAGTTCTTCTTGTGTGAAGACTTTAGCTGGCTTTGACTCTTCATTCTCCGGCGCATGTGTTTCTTCAGCTACAGGCTCTGCCGTCGGTGCCTGTTCTGGCGCGGGTGCTTCCGCTAACTCGTTTTGTACTTCATCAGACATTGTCGATTCCTAAAGAATCCCAGGTGTGCCGCACCTGTGCGGTATTTCGACTTACTCGTAAATAACTGTTGCGGTTACTGTACCACCGATAACGACATAAATGCCATTTTTAGCATACGCGCCATCAAGCGGCAACAGATAGGACGTTGCCCCTGTGGGGGTGAACGTGCCCAAAATAATGTTGGTGGTAGTTGCTGCGGCTGAATCGTAGACGGTGATCGTCGGCGTGCTAGACGCAGCACTGACAAAAATACCCTTGAGCTTGCCAGCAGCAGGTTTAATGTTGGCCGTAGCCGTGATGTAGGTGTAATTTGCCATGATCTACCTTACGCAAGAAATTTTAGTTTGTACAGCGTTGACATATACAGCGCTTCAATCTCATCAATAATGTTGTGGATTGCGGTGCAGTCCTTATCGACAACCTTATGACGCGCAGAATGTATTTCAGCCAATTGGTCTTCTAAAAACTCAATGATGTTGCCCTGCTTTTTGGCAGACTGCAATGCAATCGGGCCAATCAGGCCGTACTTGCCTTGGTAGGCTTCAGCAAACTTGTCCGCTAGGTCAATAACTTCATCATAGAAAGTATTTAACGCTGCGTGTTTGGCGTAACTGCGGGTATTCAGATGCACTGAATGAGCCACATCACGGCCTAAAAACAGTGTGCCTACAAAATCAGCTGCGTTCATAGCTGGGGTTCCTCGGGCGGTATATTCATCATTTCTGGCGGCATTTGGGCCGATTCAGGTGGAATCATACCCATTTCAGGTGGCATTTGCTGCATTTCTTGCGGCATTCCACCCATTTCAGGTGGCATTTCACCCATTTCACCCATCAATTCTTGGCCTTGTTGCTCCATTACCAAGTCGCCCGTAGTCATGACGTCGCGCAGTGTTTGCATGACGACTTCTTGCACTTGCTCTGGATTCATGGCGCCAGATACGGCAGTTAAGCGCTGTGTCTCGGCCTGATACGCCTTAATTTCGGCTTCGAACGCCTTGCGCTCCAAGTCCTGAACTTCGACCGATTTACCAACATTTTGCAGCATCTGCTGGAGCTGATCCAGCTCTTGGCCCATTGCTTCCATCTGCATCTTGGCCTGCTGCATCTCGGGCGAATCGTCGGTATCGGCCATAATTTTCGGGTCGATAATTTTGGCAAACCGATCCGCCATCTCCTGCGCGCCTGGCCAGTCCATGTTCTTAATGAACAGGTCGCCAGCGACTTGCCAGAGCTGCGGGTTGGATTGCAAGATCATACCCATCGCGTCCAGTGCCTCCTGACGCTTGGTCATGTAGGATGGGCCGGTGGTGACCACCACGTCGTACTTACCGACGCCGGGGTTGTAGATTTTGTCAATGACGATATTGTTCTCGTCTCGGATTTCTTTAACTGGCTCTTGCTGGGCCGGATCGAGCTTGACCATGTCGGTGTCGCCGTCCAAACCAATGATGCGAGCCACACGCTGGGTGTCGTAAATCTTCGGAATCAGACCAACGAGCTGACGAGTGACATGCCGGACAGCCCGCGCCAGATTATCGACGTAATGATAAGTGCCAGTGTCAGACTGACGCTCGCGCGCCAGAATTGCCTTGCCCGAACGCTCATTGGAGGTGGCTCCCAGACTGGTGTCGTACTGCCCCGTGGTCGACTTGATGTCGTCTGCCGACCCCATTTTGGCCTGAATCAGGCCCGTTTGCGGCAGTGGTGGTGGCGCGCGTTGCGGCAATGGAAGCACTGCACCATTTCCGTCGGTTACGTCGGGATTAACCTCCAAATACGGCCAATTTTGCGTGTTTGCGGTCTTCCATTGGGTTTCGTACCCTTCAAACTGCCCGCCGTAGCCAATAAAGGGTGCTTTTGGTGCCAAAGCCAGCATTTCTGCTTCTTGTGACACCCAATAGTTGTACATCCGCTGCGCATCCTTGGCATTTCTGACCAACCCTGACACGTACAGCTTGCCTTCTACCTCAAATTCGTTGCCAATGACGCGAACGACCGGTATCCAGTCGCCTGCCCAGTCGCTTTTTTCCAAAAACTCGTAGCCATTCGTCTTGCACCACTTGACCCGCTTGGCGTCCACCCGGCGGCTGCGCACAGGTTTGACGCCCATTTGCTTTAATTGCTTGGCTTCGGGCGAACCCTCGAACGCCGTGATGTTGCCTGGGTACAGGTGCAGCGTCGCTTTGTCGTATTCAATGTAGTAATACTCGGCGATACGCACCGTGTCTTCGTTAATCCAGACGTTGATTGACTGGTCGCCAATACCCAGCGTTTGCAAACTGGAAATAGGCGACGCATCAGGGAACAGACGCTCATATTCGTCGCGCTGCAGGTCTTCGGTAACAAAACACCACTTCGCATCCGCGCCGCAGGGGTCTTGAATCGTCGGATCCATGTAGACCGAGAACGAGTTTCTGACCCGCATGATCTTGATGTCTTGATCGAACGTGTTGTCGTCGCAGTACTCGGTAATAATCCGAATGTAGCCCTCACCGTAACTTACCTGGTTCTCGCAGGCGGTGTCGTAGGCGACGTCGGCATCTGAGATGTACTCGATGTGCCTGACCATGCCGTTGTAGATTTCGGCCACTTCCGGGTCGGCTCGGTCGTCAGCGGGTATAACTTTGCCGCTCGGACGGTTTTGTCTTTGGTCGTTCGTAACTTGTCGGACATGCTGTGGCAGCTTGTTGATGGTCAGTGTCGGACGAGCGTTGATCGTCTGCCCCTGCACCGCGCCACGCGTTGCCAGAACGTCGGCTGGCCACTGCCAGTGGTTGTCCGGCGAGCCTGCATAGAAGCGCAGGTCGTCTAGTTCATCTTCACGGGATTCAGAGAGCGCGGAGATCGCCATATTCAGGCGAGTCCGCATGGTGGCCAGCGTGTCGCTGTCGTCCTTGTCGACGTTGGCGGGCTGCGGGTTGCCGCCGATTGCAGCGACCTTAGCAGCCGAATTTATGCCGGTGTAGTCCATTTACTTTTTGCCTTTAGCTGGCGCCTTGGATTGTGCTGCTCGTTTGGTGGCGTAGGCGATGGCCACAGCCTGTTTCACAGGTTTGCCTGATTGTACCTCGGCCTTGACGTTTTTACGAAAGGCTTCTTTGCTTGCGCTTTTCACTAAAGGCATGTCACTTCCCCTTTTTAGCCGTTTTGGCCGACTGCTTGAACGCCTTGTCGGTGGGCGCGCCTGCCGTGCCGGGCTTCCTCATCTTCTCGCCGGAGCCTTCTTTGATGCGCTCGCGTTTAGCGTGAATATTACTGTAAAGACCAGGTTTCGTAGCCATCTTAGTGCCCCATCCATCCTGTTGCCGCCATTATTTGCTGTTGATACCCTCGCGATGTCGCCCGTGCCGCCCGGTCGTAGCTCGATTCACGGCTTGCCACCGGGAACGCGAACGTCACCGCCAGCGCGTCAGCTGCGTCCGGTGACGCTAACCCCCGCGACTTCATTTCTTTCTTGCCTTCCAGATAGATCGTCCCCGACGAGTCGGGCTTTTTCGTTGGGCCGGTCAGGTCGGCTTTCAACTGCCTGTCGTTGGGGATGCTGGCGGTTTTCAACCAGTCCTTCATCGCACCCCACATCTCAGCACGCTTGTTGCCCCACATGACGGGTTTGCTCGACTTCCATCCGAAGTTCACTCCCCGCACCTTGTAACGCTGTTCTTTTAACCTGTCAAGTACCCCGTAGCCCAGACCACCCTCATCGATCACGGTCAGTGCCGGGCGGTACTCTTCGATGGCGTCAATCACCCGGCCAACGGTCGTCATGGTGTCCTCGCCGTGGTACCGCTTGATCGCTACCAAGTCGCGGCCTTGTCTGACGACGATGACAGTGGCGTCCGCGCCGCCGCGAGCTGGGTCAACGCCGATAACAATTGGCGCCGTCTCGTCCTTGTAGCGTGGCCGACCGGCGGCATCGTCGACAGCAGACGCACCAATAAACTGATCTTCGCCAGCCGATGGGAATTCACCGTAGACCTCAACCCGAGCCTGTGGCGAATCCTCGCCATACTCCGCAATGATCTGCTCATATATCTGCTTGTCCGTGTCCTCGACCGTTCTGGAGTCGATGTTCTCCGTGTGCCAGAACGCCCGCTTAGCGTTAAAGCACTCGTAGAAGTAGCCCTGATTACGCCGAGGGTTACTGAACGCGAACCAGTACCTGTCTAGTATGGGTTCTGTAAAGAAGCCTGCACCAACCGACCAGATGGCGTCCGGAATACCACTGGCCTCGTCGAAGATCAGCATCATGCCGTCGTGGTTGTGGACACCCGCGTAGCTGTCCGGGTTCTCTTCCGACCACAGCTTGCCTTCCGCCGCCCAGTAGCGCGTACCTTTCTTCAAGTCGCGCTCGACCAGTTCAGTGATCCACTTGGCGGGCACCAGCTTGGTCGCGCTGATTTCCCACCAGTGGCTGTTAATCACCATCGCCTGCCACTTGGTCAGCTCACCCCAGGTGACCGACCGCAGCTGCGCTTCCGAGTTGGCGCTCACAATGACGCTGGAGCCGATGCGGGTGGACAGCATCCACAGCACTAGCCAGCTGACTAGCGCAGACTTACCGATGCCTCGACCGGACGCGACCGCTGTTCTCAAGGCGTCCATGTCGATCTGACCCCGATTATTTCGGATGTGCGTGGCTATCCTGCGCAGGATCTTGCGCTGCCAGGTGCGCGGGCCTTTGAACTTGGCCAGCGGTGTGTTCGTCTGCCCCCACGGGAACGCGAACAGCACGAACGCTTCGGGGTCGTCGGCGATGGTCGGCGCCCACAGGCGGCTCATTAAGAGCTGCTCGCCCTCGGCGTCATAGATCGGCTGTTGCGCCATTAGAACTCTTTGTTGTACCGCACGTTGACGCCATACATTGGACGGGACGACGGCGCTAGGCCGTAGAACCCACTGACGTCGACGTTGCCGCCCATCATAGGTGTGGAGTACCCAACGTCCGCTGCGCCAGGCATTGTTTTAATACCTGTTGGCAGTCTAACCGCTGTGCCGCTGACGCCAGCTCTTGCGTTACCACGTTCTATGCCTAACCGCGCCATTAACATTTCTGGCGTTACGTCCTCTACTTCACCTAACGCTCGCCCTCGCATTAGGTCGCCTGAATTGCCCATTAGCATCAAGGCAATGCGCGGATCGCGGCGCAATTCATATGATAACAAGTCTTGCATAGGCATTTCATATCCGCTTGAACCTAGTCTGCTGTACAGCGCTTTTTTAGCTAGGTGCTCGCGCACCAGATCGCGGTAGTCCAACCCTTCACGGGCCGCGCGCAGCGCGTTCAAACTAATAGGGGCTAATGCGTTGTCATCCATGCTGCACCTGTGCAGTTAGTTTAGTTGGCAATACTTCTGGTTGCTGTTCCGTAATCAGCCCGTCGATGGTGCGCCCATCGATGACGCGCTCCTGCGCCTGCTGCAGCGCCTGCGTGATGCTGATCTTGTTCGTGATGTCGACACTAATCTCTTGGCGGGCCGTCCAGCCGTGGGCGTGCTGCAGGAT
>Ga0208644_1001079_pt1 | contig 23481 bp, 27 predicted proteins | sample VirMetDEL_Nov_18_FD_184517 | JGI IMG/M metagenome (GOLD analysis project Ga0208644, IMG submission 184517) | Aqueous microbial communities from the Delaware River and Bay under freshwater to marine salinity gradient to study organic matter... | ecosystem: Environmental > Aquatic > Marine >...
GGCAGACCGCGACGCCGCTATACGCGAAGTTTCTGCCGCAGGGCGCAGGCAGGGGGAAGCAGAGGCGCGCATGGACGCCGCCATTGCCGAGCGCAATACATGCTGGTCGGACTTTGGTGCTGTGTGCGAAGTCCTCGGAAACTGCGAAGCGGAGATAGCGGTAGACCGCGCCAAGAGTATGCAGGCTGATTTGGTCGAAGCTAGGAATGAACTGGACGCCGTCTACAACGCGCTCGGCACAGCGGACGCCGAGGGTGCGCCTGATGCTGCTGCTACCATCGCCATCTTATTCAAGGAATGCAGCGCCGCTGTTTGCGAGAGGGACGAGGCGCGTGAAGCCGCAGACGCTTTGCGCGAGACCATCAAAATGGAGACCGAGTTGCAAGGCCAATTGCAGGGCGAACTTGCCGCCGCCGAGGCGAAAGTCGCGAAGCTGCGTGAGGCGCTGACGCCGTTTGCGGAAATTTGCGACGCGCATGACATACCAGAGGGCGAGCGTGGAGAGATTGAGACGTTTGCAGATTGCGCGGACCTTTGCCGCGCCCGCACCGCTTTGCAGGAGACAGAACAATGAGCATCGACTGGACCGACGAGGCGATTGAGGCGGCGAACGCGCTGCTCAACCGGGAGTGGGCCGCAGGAATACCTGACGACCTGATGCGCCGCGCCCTCGACGCTGCCACAGAAGTGCAGGGCTTGGAGACCATCGGCTACCGGGCCAGTGAGAAATCATTTGAGCGCGGTCGTTTGATTGGCCGCGCCGAGGCGCTGGAGGAAGCGGCGAAGGTGGCTGAGATGGGAGAGGCGTTTCAGTATCGTGGAGGGTCTAGGCCGCAAAAGACGCCATCCCAGATCGCATACGCCATCCGCGCGCTGAAGGAGAAGCAGGTATGAACGCTGAAGACAAAGCCGTTGAAGAGTGCTCGAGATTTATTTGTGATGCAGTATGGAGCACTAACTACCAGTCCACAGTGCAGATAGAAGTCCATTTATTCAGGGGAAAAGTGTGTATTGAAATGTCAAATATCGGAGGGTCTATGTGCGAAGAAGATGAACTGTTTGAAGAGACTGCATTGATGTCGCCAGCCCAATTTAAAGTTTTCGCAGCAGCAGTAAAGGCTCTGGCAGACACGCTATAGGAGGATGAGAATGTTTTACCAACCGCGATTAATCCAGCTTGAGTTGGAAACCTTGGAAAAAGAACTTGCAGATGCTGAATGGGAGGAAGATTACGAGCGTATTCATGGTTTGGTTCTGGCTATAGACAGGCTGAAGTTTCTACTTTCGATGGGTGAATCCTACGACGTAGCGTTCTGACTTTAGGCTGGTGGCCACCGCGTCGCAACCCGTTGATTTCGCAGCGACTTGACAAACCCGCCGCGCCGTGCGATCCTCGATGTGCGTCGGATCAACAACGATAACATACTAATAGAGGCAAAAACATGCGTCCTACACAGCTTGAAGCTACCATTATTGCGCTTGTGTCTATCAATCGCACGACTACCATTGAGGGTGCTCCCGGTGGTGGCAAAACGACTATTGTCCAGAGTGTCGCTGAGAAGATGAACCGCCACTACATCGAGCGTCATCTCCCTACTATGCTCGTGGAAGATTTCGGTATCCCCGTGATCGGCGGTGATACGTTACACTACAAAATCCCTGACTGGTTTCCCGCTAAAGGATCGCACTGGGATGATGGTAAGGGTGGTATTCTGTGCTTTGACGACCGTAATCAGGCTAGTTCTGATATTCAGAAGGTGCTTGCCAACATCTGTCAGGCGCGCAATCTCCACGGTGTTCCACTGGCAGATAACTGGTGTGTTATTTCTACCGGCAATCGGCAGTCTGATCGTGCTGGCGCTAATCGTGTGCTTTCCCATCTGCGTAATCGTGAGACTGTCCTCGATCTTGATACGCATCTTGACGACTCCACAACGTGGATGATCGCCAATGATGTGCGTCCAGAGGTTATCTCTTTCCTACGCTTCCGTCCCGGTCTGCTGCATGACTTCGATCCGCAGCGTGATAGCAACCCTACGCCACGTAGCTGGGTGGAGGGTGTGTCGGCTATTCTTGGCGTTGTCCCCGCTGATAGTGAATACGAGTGCTTCAAGGGTGCTGTGGGTGAAGGTGCTGCTGCAGAGTTTACCGGCTTCATGCGTATCTTCCGCAAGCTGCCTAACCCTGATGCTATCCTGATGAACCCTGACACCGCTGATGTGCCTAGCGATCCTGCTACGTTATACGCTCTTAGTGGCGCACTGGCAGAACGCGCCAGTGACAGTAACTTTGCTCGTGTCTGCACCTATGCCGAGCGTATGCCCCCTGAGTTCTCTGTGCTGACCATTAGCTATGCCGCCCGTAAGACGCCTACACTGGCTTCGACGCAAGCCTTTACGAATTGGGCGGTTAAGCATCAGGACGTGTTGTTCTGATGGGCTACAGAAGTGACGTTGTGTTGGGGATAGCTTTCCCCAACACCGATGCGATGATTGCGTTCGCGTCGTCGCAAAGGATAACAGGCGATGAACATATCAACACCGCGATTAAGCGATATGGCGTAACGCATATGTCCGCAGGGTGGGGTGAAGGCGTGGTGCTGTGGACGTATTTTGAGTATGTGAAATGGTATACAGACTACCCGGAGATAAAGGCGCACGAACTGATCTTGGAGGCAGCCCGTGAAGCTGAGTATTCCACGATCTTTACAGAGGTCGGGGAAGAGTATGCCGATGTGAAATATGAAGTAGAGCACAGAGATAAATCTGATGGTGGTATGCTCTACGACTGCTTCAATCTAGTCCGTGAAATCGACCGTCCCAAGATATCTAAACCCTTGTTCGGAGAAACAGAATGAACCTTAACGACCGTGCCCTTCTCGTTCAGCTTACCATCTCGCAGTGGTCGGCGCGTAAACTGGATAAACGAGCAACCAAGGAGGTGGCTGAAAACCACGGCGCTATTGACGCTGCTGGTCGGTATAACAAGTCGTTGCTGCCCTTAAACGACTACCTTGCCAATGTGGGAACCAAGACCGGTTTAATCCGCAATCGGTATCTTGATAACACGTTGCCATGGGGTATCGAAGGCACACGTATCCTGCCTAGCGCCAACTATCTGGCGTTTATGACGGACTTCCGTAAGCAGAAAGCTGAGTGGGAGTATGCTGTCGGCATGTTCATAGATCACTATGGTGATCTGAAGGATAGTGCGCGTCGCCTCCTTGGTTCACTATACAACGAAACAGACTACCCCTCAGAGCAGGAGATTACAGGCAAGTTCAAGATGGATATGGCTGTTTTTCCTGTGCCTTCGACGGACTTCCGTGTGGCGCTATCCAATGAGGAGATGACGAGCATCAAAAGCGATCTTGAGACACGTCTTAAGCAGTCGCAACAGGCTGCTATGAAGGACGTATGGGAGCGTCTGTATGAACGTGTGAAGCATATGGTTGAGCGGCTGTCCGATCCCAAGTCACGGTTCCACGATAGCCTGATCGACAATGCCCGTGATCTGTGCGCCTTACTGCCACGCTTAAACTTTACAGACGATCCTGATCTTGAGATGATGCGCTCTGAGGTTGAAGCCAAGCTGGCGCACCATAACCCTGAGATACTACGTAATAATCCTGATCTGCGGCGTGATACCGCTGAAGAAGCCAAGGCTATTATGGAGAAAATGTCCGTCTTCATGGGCGGACTATAGAATACAGGGGTTTACCGACTGTCTCCCCTGTGTGTCCGTGGCTCGTATTGTGGAGTGGCAATGAACCTGATCTAGGAAACAGGGAAGCCCTGTCATCGCGTAACACGGCGGGAGTGCATATGAACGCTCCCGCCACTACAACCAAGAGGCAATGCAATGGACCTTATGAAACGACTAGCAAAAGCCAAGACAAGTTTGATCCTTGAGCACCCCTTCATCGGCGCTGTTGCGCTCAACATGCCAATGGTTCTTGACGAGAGTATCCCCACAGCGGGGACCAACGGCAAGCGCGTTGTCTATAACCCGGAGTTCATCAAAGACCTGACTGATGAACAGCTTAAGTTCTTGGTGGCACACGAGTGTTTGCACCCCATGCTCGAACACAACTACCGGCGTAATGGCAGACAGCCTCAACGCTGGAACAAGGCGTGCGACTTTGTGATTAACAAGCTGTTGTTTGATGAGCGTATTGGTAAGTTCATCGAAGGCGGCTGCCTCAGTGACGCAATCTATCAGGCTGGCAACGGCACTAGCGATGGTATCTATAACATCCTGCCTGAAGAAGATGAGGGCGATGTAGGCGGCACGGGTAACGATCTGGAGGATGCTGCGGGTTCTCCCGCTGAGCAGCAGCAAGCGGCTGCCGAGTGGCGGGTTAAGGTCGCACAGGCTGCACAGGCTGCGAAGATGATGGGTAAACTGTCTGCTACCATGCAGCGGTTCGTCGATGAGGTGTTGCAGCCCAAGGTTGCGTGGCAGGATGTGCTTCGCCGGTTCATTGAGAAAGTCAAGACAGACCAGCGCACCTTCGCTCGCCCTAACCGCAGGTTCCTGAGCCAAGGACTATATCTCCCGTCCACCACTGGCGAGATGCTGGGTGAGATCGTCATCGCCATCGACTGCTCTGGGTCTATTGGGCAGCGTGAGATCAACGAGTTCTCTGCCGAGGTGCGTGCAGTAAAGCAGGACGGTAATCCGTCCGCAATGCACGTGGTCTATTTCGATAGCGAGGTGTGTCACTACGACCACTTCGGTCGTGACGATGACGTTAAGATTGAGCCCCATGGTGGTGGCGGCACAGCGTTCTCTCCCATCTTCAAGTATCTGATGGATAAGGACATCACGCCGGTAGCGTGCGTCGTCCTGACAGACCTGTGCTGCGACGACTTTGGCGATGCGCCTGAGTATCCTGTCCTGTGGGTATCGAACTATTCGGACAATGCTCCGTGGGGTGAAGTCATCAAGATGTGAGGTGTAGAATGGACTATGAAACACTACGACTATTGGCTGGTTTACTCATCGGACTGTGCATTGCACAGTCCATCCTCCTCATGGCGATCTTCCTGCAACTGGATGAGGCGACAGACAACGCTCTCATCTTCGCTAACATTATAAAAGATATCGCTCGTGGCAAGGCCAAAGCCACGATGCACATGGGACAGGTCCACATAACCGAGAACAACTAAGGAGAACACCATGGATATTGCAATCGAGTCCTATGCTAAAGCGCGAGAACTTTTCTCAAAAGCCAAGAACAAAGACCGTGGCAGACCTGTCTTTTCTTATGCCCGTATCTTAGCGGGCGAAGGCAACACGCTGCGGTTGCTATCTCATGGGCATGAGATAGGGCTAATCCAGCCAGATAACACATTCACATTTACCATGAACATAAACGAGGCAAGAAGTCTGTCTAATACGCTATCAATGGGGTTATACGCGCTCATTGGCATACACTGGATGCGCGTTGATACACGTAGGTATAAACTTATCCATAACAATAAGACAAAGAAGCTAAGCACCAGATTTGGAAACGAGTATGTCGATTGGATTAGCGCACGAGAAAGTGGGCAAGAGTATTTCAACGGGCTCACTATCGATCTCAACAGCGGGGAGATAGTCAATCCCCGTCCTGACCGGACAAGCATGTTTGATCCGGACAAGCGCAAAGTGTGGCTACACGCACGTAAGAAATTTATGCGGCATATCAAAACGCTGGGTAAACTTGGCGTGCTGGAGTCTATGGCAAGAAGCAAGGACTCTAACAAGTTGTGGGAGCATCGTGTTCAATGGCTATATGATGGCGCGCTAGCCCATCTCGCTGACTGTATGAAGACCGAGAACTACCCGCACGAATTGATAGACCAGTTGGTCGGCCACGTATTCTCTGCAAGATACGGTCGAGTGGATGACCAATATGCCGACTTTATCAAAACCCAAGTGCTGGATAAATATAGCCTAGAACTACGTGAACAGTTCGGCGTCTTCGGAGAGACACCTGATGACAACACCTGACACAAGGACACCATCTGCACGATGGTCGGCCAAGCATAGAGAGAAATTAAAGCAGACTGATCCGGAGAAATACAAGAAGGATAATCTTGAGCGAGCAGCACGCAGACGCGCACAGTTAGCGAAACTACGTGAGACAGACCCTGAAGCATGGAAGGAGCGGCTGGCGAGAGTTAACGAACAGAGGAAAAAACACAGGGCGACCAGACCTGACTTGGTTCAGGCGCAACGTGAACGGTATAACGAAAGGCGTAAGGCTAAGCGATTAACACCTGAAGCTATCGCTGCCAGAGAACAGAAGCTAGCAGAACGTGCAGCACGCTCTGCCGAGACAGCAGAAGAACGTAAAGCACGACGGGCAGAACAGAGTAGGCGTCGAGCCAAGGAGAGATACGCTAAACTTAAGGCGCTTATGGATGCTGATCCTAAAGTGAAGGAGGAATACAATGCAAAGTATAGAGAGTATAGCACAAAGAGGCGAGAGGCTGCGCGTGCCGCCATTACTCCGGAAGAAAAAGCCCGGAGACTACAGAGGGCTGCAGAAATTAGGGTCGCCAATATACGAAAGGCTAACGCGAAGCGTAGTGCGGAACGACTGGCGAACCCTGAGAAGGCCAAGCGCACTTCAAAGAAAGCTAAAGTTCCTGTTGATAAGACCAAGGTAGGTAATGGCAGGAAAAAACCCGGTAGACTACTCGCACTCATGGGATGGAGAGGATTTTGAAGACACGCACATTGATATTTCTCGTGGTTATGAACGTCGTAATCACTGTCGCCTATGCCATGGCTCAGGACTATATGTTCTACAATAGACATGGAAACTATGTGGGGCAAGCCAATCGCCTTAGCGATATGGTTATGTTCTACGATGAACGTGGTCATTATGTAGGCCAGTCAGTTCAGACCTATCAGGATACTAATACAAACAACCAACCCACCACTGTCGAGGGCGGCGATGAATAGGCTGATCTTCATCGGTATCGCTTTTGTATTGGGCGCATGTAACCCTGATACGAATGGCGTATATGCCAAGAACACAAGACCCAAACCGGTCAAGTGTGTGAACGAAACCCAATATAAAATACGTTGCTACACAACGGGAGAGGCAAATGTCAAACACTGATGACCTTCTTGAAGTCGCTCGTAGTCTGAGGGAGAGGCTCCCTCCAGAGGGGCGCAAAGACGACCAAGGGAAATTACCATGGCACCTGTTGCCACCGGACTCTGTTGAGGCTATCCTCATGGTTCTGCAGTTCGGCGCACACAAGTATGGCGAACGTAACTGGGAGCGCGGTATGGCGTGGAGTCGTCCGTTCTCTGCATTGATGCGCCATATGTGGTCGTGGTGGCGTGGTGAAACTCACGATCCGGAGACGGGGATAACCCATCTCGCTCACGCTGGATGCTGCCTGTTGTTCTTATTAGCATACGAGAACCGAGGCGTCGGGACCGACGATAGAAATGCGTCTGAATGAGGACATCAAGAGGGCACTGGATGAACTTCCAGTGCCTTACACCATCGTGAAGAAGCGCGATCACTACTTCGCTGTGATCGAGGGCTATCCGCGTATCATCGTGGCTAACAATTCCAGTAAGGATAAGGCTCGCAATGTCAGGAACACAGTCGCGGAACTCAAACGCATAGCTATGCTTGCCGGTAAGGACACACTGTAATGGACATCGTTACGATAGACTTTGAAACCTACTACGACAAGGAATATTCCTTGTCGAAGATAACGACTGAAGCGTATGTCCGTGATCCTCGTTTCGAGGTGATCGGCATAGGTGTCAAAGTCAACGATCACCAGACAGATTTCTATAGCGGCAACAACCCCGGTCGGTTTCTCAAGTCTCTGGACTACAAGAACAAGGCTATCCTGTGCCACAACACAGCGTTCGACGGGTTTATTCTATCGCACCACTTTGGTATCCGCCCCAAGTTCTGGCTGGATACGATGTCAATGGCGCGTCCAAAGCACGCCATGACTTCCGGCGTGGCGCTTAAATCTCTGACTGCGTTCTACAGTCTTGGAGCCAAGGGGGATGAGGTTGTTCATGCTCTTGGTAAACGACGGGCTGATTTCTCTGAGCAGGAGATGGCGCGATACGCATCCTATTGTGTGAACGATGTGGACCTGACCTACCAACTGTTCCTCCAGTTACGCAAAGGGTTCCCCGCCATCGAGCTACGGATCATAGACCTGACGCTGCGTATGTTTATAGAGCCGGAGATCGAACTGGATCGATCAGTGCTGGAGCGGTATCTCGCAGAAGTCATTGCCCGCAAACAGGAATTGCTGGATAGCGTCGAAGGTGTGGACAAGGCAGACCTTATGTCCAACCCAAAGATGGCGCAGTTGCTCACCCAAGTCGGTGTCATACCACCGACCAAGATCAGCGTCCGCACAGGTAAAGAGACGCTCGCTTTTGGTAAGACAGACAAGGCGTTCCTCGATCTTCTGGATCATCCGGACGAACGTGTTCAGGCGCTGGTCGCCGCCCGCCTTGGGGTTAAGTCTACGCTTGCTGAGACACGGGCTACATCGCTGATCGGCGTGTCTGAACGTGGGCGTCTGCCCATTATGCTGAATTACTACGGAGCCCACACCGGGCGGTTCAGTGGTGGGGATAAAATGAACCTTCAGAATTTACCACGTGGCGGCGCGCTGCGGGAGTCCCTTCGTGCGCCAGAAGGCCAGATGCTGGTAGCCTGTGACTCAGCCCAAATCGAGGCCAGAGTCGTGGCGTATATTGCAGAACAGGACGATCTTGTTCAGGCGTTCCGTGAAGAACGCGACGTTTACTCAGAGTTTGCTACAGAGATTTATGGGAAGCCAGTTACCAAGGCCAACAAACTGGAACGCTTTGTCGGTAAGACGTGCATACTTGGGCTTGGCTATGGGATGGGTGGGGTTAAGTTAAAGCATACGCTTGGTGTGGGCATGGGCGGGATCAAGGCAGAGGTAACAGAGAGCGAAGCGCAGCGTATTGTTTCTATCTACCGAACCAAGAACCACAAGATCGCTACGTTCTGGAACCGGTGCAACCACGTGCTGAACCACATCTATAACGGCACAGAGTTCGAGGTCGTCCCCCATATCCCTTCGATTATAACGGGTAAAGAGTTCATAGCACTACCCAACGGGATGCAGATAAGGTATCCTGTTCTTCTGCCTACACCGCATGGCGGCTATGCCTATGCTGGTGAGAGACAGTACAGGGACGCTGCCAAGCGGCGTATCCTTGGGGAAGAGATCGACACTACGAACTTTACCAAGATATATGGTGGTAAAGTAACAGAGAATATCGTTCAGGCTCTCGCTCGTATAGTAGTGGCAGAGCAAATGGTTAAGATTGCGGCTAGGTATAAAGTCGTTCTTCAGGTGCATGATGAGGTCGTGATCCTGTGCGATGAAGACGACGCAGAAAACGCCAAGGCGTTCATGCTGGAGGTTATGTCAACACCACCATCGTGGGCACCCGACTTACCTGTCTCATGTGAGGCTCACTATGGGCATAACTTCGGTGAGTGCAAATGATTATATCCCATTACAGATGTTTCTGTGCCGACGACGGTGCTAAAGCTGAGGACTTTTACGACATTGGCGACGGCATCTGCTGCGTCAACTGCCCAAGCGAACTTAACGAAGCTGGCCGCAAGCTGTTCGGTAAGTATGGTAAGTATGTCTACATGGATAAGTTCTCCAAGTTAGAACTGAAACAAGAGATGGTCGATGATGGACGAACTGAAGATTGAGAAAGTAACACGGATGGTGTCAGCCACTGATCCATCAAGGTCTACGTCTGGTAGTTTCCGAATGGTTCCCATGTCGCTACCACGTGTGCGTTGGTTAGAACGCGATGTCGAAAAGCCCGGAGTCGTAGCACCTGTTACCGTGGCTCTGCCGCAGCGTCAGGCGGCGCGAATGAAAAAAGGTGAGTTCGACGAGCAGTGCTTTGAGCTACACTGCAAGGGATATAGTTTCGAGAACGTAGCAAAGATGCTGGGTATAGGTAAGACATCGGCCCGTAAGTTCTACATGAGAGAAAAAAGCAGGAGAGAGGCACATGAGCGGGAGTTGGGAAGACTACTTCATGGAACTGGCATGTAAAGTTTCTGATCGTTCGAAAGACCCCAGCACTAAAGTCGGTTGCGTGGTTGTGACAGAAGACAAAGTGATCGCCGCTACCGGATACAATGGCATACCACGTGGAGTCGAAGACAAGTGGGAGCGTATGCAAAGACCAGCCAAGTATCTTTGGACAGCACACGCGGAGGAGAACGCCGTGTCATTGGCGGCGCGTGTCGGCGCTAAACTACGCAACGGAACTGCCTTTGTCACACACGAGCCATGTGCGCGTTGCGCTCGGTCACTTATTCAGGCCGGTATAAAAGTCGTACATGTCGGACCCGGTACTACCAGTATGCCAGAAGAAGAGTTCGAAGTATCACGGATCATGTTTCAGGAAGCAGGAGTAGAGGTGCATCGTGAATAACGAAAATGACAGACAAGAACTATACGAAGAAGCCAAGGGTGTTATTGCCCCACTTCTGGAAAAGTATGGATGTACATTAGAACAGCTATACAGTGACTCTCATGCGCAATTATATGCAGTTGTGCGGCAGGAAATCTATGTACGCTTGCGTCGCCAACGTGGATGGCATCTAGCAAAAATCGGACGACTGTTCGGCAAGCATCATGCCACAGTCATTAACGCCATCAAGCGGTGGGATGAGGTCCATGGAAAACAAGATAAGGCTTAGCCACTCCTACTCGTCCATCAAGCAATACGAAAACTGTCCATACCGATACTACCATCAACGTGTCGCCAAGACCGTGGTAGATAAACCGAACGATGCAAGTATGCACGGTGAACGTGTGCATAAGTTTCTGGAAGACAGGATTAAAGAGAAGGCAGAGCTACCTGTAGAAGTGCAGCATCTCGAACCTATTATTCAGACACTGGAAAATGCGTCCAGAACCGGAGACTTGTTTGCCGAACTGGAGTTCACACTTACCCAAGACCTGAAACCTACCACATGGTTTGCTCCCGACGCATGGCTCCGGTCTAAGCTGGATGTATATGTGTCGCGTAAACCACTGGCTATGGTCGTAGATTGGAAGACCGGTAAGCGGCGTCCGGACTTTATGCAGTTGGAACTGTTTGCGTTGCAAGTGTTCGCGCACTACCCGGAAGTGCAGACCGTTACGTCCAGTTTCATATGGACAAGAGATAACGCCATGGACCGTGAGACTTACGGTAGAGCAGATGCGCCAGCACTATGGGATAAGATGCTAACCAAGATCAATCGGATCGAGCAGTCGCTAGAGCATGATAACTGGCCAGCCAAGCCAAGTGGCCTATGCGGGTGGTGTCCATGCAAAAATTTCTGCGAGTACGCTAGGTAGGAGCCTGTTATGAGCGATGCACCATACGGAGTCATATTTACTGATGATAAACGCGCGATTGTAGGAGTTCCGCACGGCTACAAAATTCCATTGGGTAAGGAAGTCGAAGCTCGCATACGCAAGATTGGTGACACTTACGGGTATTGGTACGAAGGTAACGGCGGTGATAAGAAATCATTCGCTGCCAAGTACGTTGGCTCATGGGATGACGATCTTGCTGACACTATAGAAGGGTTTCCATATGAGTTTCTAGGAGCGATGTTCGGCAATGCACACATAGATGCACAGATAAAGGCATTAACAAGCATGAATAAAACTATCTTCGAAAGCATCATTGACAACCAGAGAGCAGTCTCGTACTTCAAAGACCGTAAGTTTACTGCAGCTACATTAACCAAATACCTTACCGCCGTCAGCGAAAAGGACTACGACTTCACCCGAATGGCTAACAGAATAGCTACGCGTCCACATCTTAAGCAGTTCTTTCGTGTAGGTATGCAACGTGCATTTCCTAAAAATTGGCAGGACTTTCCTTATCCCGCTGGCAAAGTCAGTAAGTTGGTTCTTGATAGACGCGGCAGATACTTACTATCAAGGGACTCAGGTGTGTACTTCGTTGGTGCTGGGCATATTCGTAATCTTAAGCAGTTAGACCCTAAACTGGTTGTTCACGGTGGGGAAAAATCAAATTAGCGACTTGACATCGTTCCAAGGTAGGAGCAGATTATGCCGACGCCCGAATCGAAAGTGAAGGCGAAAGTCGATAAGGCTTTGAAGCAACTGAAGGTGTGGTTCTTCAGTCCTCAAGCCGGTCCATTCGGTAGAGCAGGTATCCCAGATAGGATCATCTGCGCGAATGGGCATTTTATAGGTATAGAATGTAAAGCGGATGGGACGAAGAAACCCACCCGCTTGCAGGTAGATTGTATGCGTAAGATCGAAGCGGCAGGAGGCAAATGCTTTCTGGTGTACGACGATACTACACTTGAAGAAGCCATGGAATACATAGCAGAGGCAATGAAATGCTTGTAGTCGAAAAAGCGAAGGCGCTTGCGCTAAAGCTGGACTACCCATCACGTGTGTTAGAAACAATACCAACGTCACGTATGCTGCGTTACCCCAATATCGTGGTAGCTCCGCATAGAGTGGACGAGGTACGCGTCTTGCGTAACCTTGGTATCGATGCGCCATCGCCTATCCTGTACTACTACGACTGGCCCGGAAGGTTCAAACCGTATGAGCATCAGCGTCAAACAGCGGCGTTTCTTACACTACACCAGAAGGCGTTGGTGCTTAACGAGATCGGGACTGGCAAAACTCAAAGCGCATTATGGGCGACTGATTACCTACTCAAAACCGGACAGGTCAATAAAGTCCTGATTATCTCACCGTTGTCTACACTAGAGCGGGTTTGGGGTGATGCAGTTTTCTTTGGGTTCCCTGACCGGAAAGCCGTTGTCTTACACGGGTCTGCAGAACGTCGTCGTAAACTACTGGCTACCGAAGCAGACTACTACATCATCAACCATGATGGGTTTCCCGTTATCTGCGACGACTGCCATGGTATGTTTGACGTTATCATCGTGGACGAAGCTGCCGTGTATCGTAACCCCAGCACCCAACGGTATAAGGTTCTGAAGAAATGGATGGCTGCCAACCATGATGTTCGTCTTTGGCTAATGACTGGAACCCCTACGCCTAACGAACCGACAGACGCATGGGCTTTGGCTAAGCTGATCGATAGCCCGTTTTGCTCAGCATCGTACACAGCGTTCCGCGATCAGGTCATGGTTAAGATGGGGCAATACCGATGGGTGCCACGGCCAGAAAGCGTAGAGATAGCACAACACGTACTGCAACCATCGATCAGGTACACACGTGACGAGTGCTTTGATTTGCCGGATACGGTAACACAAACGAGAAAGGTGAAACTCACAGCCGAACAGCGTTGGCACTACGAGAAAATGTATAAGCAATGTATCACTGAAGTCGATGAGTACGGTGCCAGCATCACAGCAGTGAATGAAGCTGTTAAGATGCAGAAGTTGGTGCAGATTTCCTGTGGTGTGGCGTACGACGATGATCGTTCCGATGTGGAACTGGATTGCTCGCCACGTATAAACGTAGTGAAGGAGATCATAGAAGAAGCAGGAGAGAAGGTTATCGTATTCGTTCCACTAACAGGTACGTTGAAGATGTTGGAACGAGAGTTAAGCAAGCATTGGGAAGTCGGTGTCGTTAACGGTAATGTATCAGCAAACAAACGCAACGACATCTTTCATCGGTTCCAAAACGAGAAGCAGCCGCATGTTCTGATCGCCCATCCTGCCACCATGGCGCACGGGCTTACACTGACATCGGCAAGTACTGTGGTGTGGTATGGACCGGTGACGAGTAATGAACAGTATGTACAAGCTAACGGTCGTATCGAACGTATCGGCAAGAAGCATGTGTCGAATGTCATACATATCGAAGCGACCGAACTAGAACATAAGATGTATGCCAGACTACGGGACAAGCAGAAGTTACAAGGACTGCTGCTCGACTTAATCAAAAACCAAACATAAAAGGTATGAGGCAATGACGGTGAACGTGGATCAGGTCGTCGCGGCCTATATGAAACTACGCGACCAGAAAGCAGTAATCAAAAAAGAAGCTGATGAAAAGATCGATGAGATCGAAACGAAACTGGATAAACTAGAAAAGTGGATCAAGGTTAAGGCTGACGCTGATGGCGTCACGTCTTTCAAAACTCCACACGGAACGGCGTTCTTGACCACCACGGACTTTGCGAACGTGGAAGATTGGGATGCTACGTTGAACTTTATCAAGAAGAACGATGCGTTCGATATGCTTGAGCGTCGCGTCAGCAAGACAGCGGTGCGGGCATACATAGAACTAAACAAGAGTGTCCCCGCTGGCGTCAACTATGGCACCAGACTGGACGTTAATGTCCGCAAACCAACCAAGAAAGTATAGCAATGGGAAAGAGAACGGTGAATAAAATATCGCAGGTATCGCCGGTACGGGAAATCCCCCCCTCATTCATAGAACACTCAGCAGAAGCCATGTTCGTGGTGTACCAAATACAAAACGGATACCTACTGCAGCCCAACATAAGACATTCAGTCGGCCTAGCATCATTGGTCTACTGCACAGACATACAGGATTTAACCAACCAAATCCTGTCAACACAGGCGCAGATGCGTCTCAACCTTAAGTAAGAGGACAGCATGAGCAATCTTATTCCTACCAACGTCCAGCTTCCCGCCCATCTCGCTGCCCGTGTGGGCAAGCCGTCTGCTCTCGCTGCTGCTCTCGCTGGTGGTCTTGGCGGTGGTGAGTCTTTCCCGCGTATCTCCATCAAAGGTAGCCGCTTTCGCATCAAGGACGGTGACGCTGAGACTGTCCTGCAGTCCACTCACATTGACGTAATCATCGTCGGCGCTAACCCGCGATACTCCAAGACTTACTATGCCAAGACTTGGGACCCCAATGCGGAAGCATCAGCGCCCGACTGCTACTCGCTGGATGGCGTCAAGCCCAGCGGCGATAGCGGCAGCCCGCAGAATGATCTGTGCGCCACATGCAAGTGGAATGAGTTCGGATCAAAGATCACGCCCATGGGCACCGAAACGAAAGCGTGCGCAGATAAGAAGCGTCTTGCTGTTGTAGCAGCGGATGATCCGTCTGGTCCGATCTATCTTCTGGAAGTCACACCGGCTGCGCTCAAGAGCCTCAAGATTTACCAGAAAGAACTGGCGATGCGTGGGTTCACGCCTGAGATCGTTCGTACACGCCTGTCGTTTGATACCGATGCGTCATTCCCCAAACTCGTGTTCGGCTTCGGAGGCTTCATTGACGATGATACTGCTGAGACGCTCGACGACGTGCTCGGTTCGGACAAAGTTAAGGAGATCACGGGTGAGGCTGCTCCTGCAGTCGCCACGCCGGTCGCTATCGAGAAGCCCGCGCCTGTTAAGGCTGAGGTTGTGGAAGAAGCAAAACCTATTCGCGGGTTCGGTGTAGCCAAAGTTAAGGAACCGGAAGAGGCTCCTGCTCCGAAAGCCAAACCCAAGGCTGCGCCCAAGGCAGAACCGGTAGCGGCTGTGGCCGATATCGCAGATGAGATCGCCAGTCTCTTGGGAGAGATTGATGCAGACGACGCCTAAGTCTATCGACTTCAACAAGGTAGAAGTCCTGCGTCGGCACATGATGCTGACTGCGACTGACATGGCAGACATATTCCAAGTGTCGCGCCAGACCTATAACAACTGGTTGCAGGGGAAACCCCTGCGGCCAACCAACGAAAAGCACGTTAAGAAAACCCTTCGACAACTATTGGCAATCGTCAAAGGTCAGAACTGGCCCGACGAAACGGCTCGTAATCTGGACCAACGTGCGCGAGTTCAACGGTTGCTTGTGCTACTGCGATACTCTGACTAAGATAATCGGTCTAGGGGGAGCGATCCCCCTTTTCCTTCTGCAATAACAATAAGTTAGGAAAGAGGCTAATGGATACGCACGACTTCCTGCAGCGCGTACTCCCGACAGAAGGAACAGTTGTTTCTATTGTCATCAATCCGGGTGATCGTCCCCGACAGAAGTTTTACGATACAATCCAAGAACTTGCGGACGCCAGTGTTAAGCTGAGTAACCATGGGCATAATGTGTATTATGCTGTGGCTTCATTCAATGACGCAACCGCCCGCAAACAGAGTAACGTAAACAAACTCAAAGCGTTGTATCTGGATATAGACTGTGGTCCGGAGAAGCCGTTTGCTTCACCTGTTGATGGCGCTCGTGCACTGTCCAAGTTCCTGTCGCAGACAGGTCTACCCAAACCATTGACTGTGTTGTCCGGAAATGGACTGCATGTGTATTGGGTTCTGACTAGTGAACTATCCAAAGCTGAATGGCAGCCACTGGCTAATGCGCTTAAGCTAGCGACTGAGAAACTGGGGTTCGAGGTAGACCAAGCCGTTCCAGCCGATAGTGCCCGCGTACTGAGAGCCGTGGGCACAGTGAACCCCAAGGGCGGTAAGACCGTACGGGTTCTGGTCGATGCGCCAGACTATGACGTGGCGACTATTCGACAATCACTGCTAGCATATACCAACGCGCCTCCGGCACTGTTGCATCGCCCACCGTCAACGGCCTTGCTTGATGCTATGGCGTGTAAACAGGAGTTCGCACCGTCGAACCCCGTAGCAATCGAAACCAACTGCCCGCAGATTGCATGGGCAGCGACGCATCAGGCTCAAGTCAGCGAACCCCTGTGGTATCTTGTGCTCGGCGTGGCTGCACATTGCCAAGACCCGGAAGAGACAGCGATAAACTGGAGCCGTCAGCACCCCGACTTTTCGGAAGACCGTACGCTTCAGAAACTACAGCAATGGCGTAAGTCTACCACGGGTCCAGCGACATGCGAGCGGTTCGAATCCCATCGGCCAGACGGGTGTAAGGCTTGTCCGTTCAAAGGTAATATCGCAACACCCGCGCTATTGGGTAAGAAGTATAAAGAGACTGGCCTGTCAGAGGACGCGCCGGATCAGACCGCCAAAGAGATACCGTTGCCAAGGGGATTCATACGTGCAAACGGCGGCATCTGTAATGAGATGGATGGTACACACGTAGCAGTTTGCGAATTTGACTTGTACCCGGTTGGCTACGGTCGAGACGAAACGCTGGGCTACGAGACTGTCCGATATAAATGGAAGCGGATGCACGTTGGATGGCAAGACCTGTCGTTCCGTCAAGCCCTGCTTGCAGCGGGTAGCCGGGACTTTGCGACGGTGATCGCAGATCAAGGCATCGTCTTCTACTCTAGGAAACAAACAGAGAGTTTTCAATTCATGCTACGCGCATACATGGACGAACTCCGCAAGATCAAGTCGATGACGAACCTTTACCAGTCTATGGGTTGGAAAGAGAACAATACCCAGTTCGTCCTTGGCGCTAACATCTTCACGCGTGGAGAGGATGGGTCTGTGACCCAAGAGAACATAGCCGTGGCGCAAGCTGCCATTCGCACCGTGGCTGACATGTACACACAAGCAGGGACCGTCGAAGACTTCACGCATTTCTCGTCGATCATAGAGAAAGCTAAGCTGTGGGTGCAAGGATGGGCGCTGATGGTATCCATGTCTGCTCCGCTCTACCAATTCACCGGCATCAAGGGTATAACCATCAACCTGTATGGTCCTACAGGATCAGGCAAAACGCTTGCGCAGTTGCTCATGCAATCAGTATGGGGCAATCCGGATCAGCTACATTACGCATCCAAGTTTACTCAGAACGCGCTCTACTCCCGCATGGGTTTGTACAACAACCTGCCAATGACTATCGACGAAACGACAACGCTTCCGGCCAGAGAGGTAGGCGACTTTCTCTATGACGTATCTCAGGGTAAAGAAAAAGCGCGACTGACCCGCACAACAGAAGAACGTACATCCAAGACATGGCGTCTGCCATGTGTGACATCATCTAACAAATCCATGAGCACGATGCTTGTTGCGTCAGGGTTGGAGTCGGACGCCCAGATGATGCGCTTGTTGGAGATCACGGTTAACCAGCACCCATTGTTCATCAAAAGCACAGAAGCGGGTAAACGTATTCACGACTTCGCCATGACCCACTACGGTATGGTCGGCCCAGCCATCATCACGAAACTACTGGAGTTCGGCCCCGACTATTTGCGGCTGCTGATAAGCGAGCACCGTGAGCGGTTCCTGAAAGAGTACAACTGCAAGTTCTCAGGTAGCGAACGCTTCTGGGAGCAATGCCTGATATTGGCTGATCTGATGGGCAAGCTGGCGACAGAATGGGGCTTGATCCAATTCGACTACAAGTCCTGCACCAATGCAATCCTGAAGCAAATGGGTGCGGTACGCCAGAGCGTAAAAGATAACACGGTCGATACGTTCGATCTAATCTGTGAGTATATAAACGAACACGCCAAGATGGCTGTCACCATGATGCACACCGCTGGTAGCAAGGGCGTTCAGGATATGTCGCACATGCCGAACGGTGAGGTGCGCGTGCGCTTCGAACTGTTCCGCAAAGATCATTCGAAACCATTCGATAAGGGTGCGATGCTGCTGGACCGGGCGCACTTCAAACGCTGGCTTGCTAATAAAGGTGCAGACTTCCGTAGCGTCATGCGCGACATCGAACTGGCGGGGATAGACGCCACGCCGACCAGCAAGAAAGCGTGCCTTGGTAAAGGCACCTCGATCAAGCTAGGTCAGCAGTACGTCGTCGGGATCAACCTCACCCATGATCGACTGGAAAGCATCCTCACCGATCTCGATAGCGCCATCACGGAGGCACAGTTGTCTGGCCTCACTGTGATAGAGGGTGGGCTAGGCTAGTCGATCAGTAGCCCCGGCAACTGACCAAGTTCCCGACGAGCCGCTTGTGGTGCGGCTCTGAGGGCACGCTCTCCTGCGTTGCGCTTTGCTTCAGCCAGTGCCCGTTGGGAATTGGCCGTGAACTTCTTGATCTCCAGCGCCGTCCCTTTGAGCGTTGAGTTCCAATCGTCCACATTGCTCTCGATAGTACGGGCAGTCGCGTTGTCTCCGCGCAACTTGGCTTTGATCCAAGCCTGACGGAAACCTGTAGTTGCTTCCTTCTGGTAGTCAGCGATGCGCTTGGTGTACTTAATCATTTCGTACTGGTCAGCCGCAGCCGTTGGGTAAAAGCCCATGAGTCGAGCGATGACAGCGCCAGCCGACATGTCCTGACTGACTACAGAACCGCGCCGATCCACGATAGCGCCAGTATTGATGTACGCAGAAGCATCTCCCAGCATACGAAGGAGTGTGATCGGAGATGCGCGGGCTACATCTTCCAGAGATTTATTCTCAGAGAACGGGACACGAATAAGATCAGCAGCCGTGGTAGCCATACCAAGAGCCATGGACGGCATAGGCCCGATCAAATCTTTAACTTCCTCAAGGGGTTTGGCTCCAGCCAAGAGGATACCAGTGGCAGGGATAAGATCGCCTTGCGACAGACGCGAACCCAAGTCACCCGGAATACCGAGATAGGTATGGACTGCGCCTTTCAAAACCAACGGAGACATACCCGGCAGAATCGAGTCGATCAGTTTGGCTACTTCGACACGGATGCTTCCGACTTTGAACCCAAGTTGCTGTGCCAGTGTATCAACAAGGTCTTCCATATCTTCAGCGAATGGAAGTCCTGCAGCGCCAGCCAATAGCCACATGGCGGACAGCATACCGATCTGCCCCGGACGAGAGAGGTTGCGCAGTAGCTGTACCGTAGTCGTCGGGTAGATTTTATACATATAGATGAACGATGTAATGCCATCCCGCCATGCAGCCGGTCGGTTAAGGACAGAGTATTCACCGAGCGTCAGGTCCAGAGACTTAACCGCGAACTCTCTCGCGCGCCCTTCCAAGTTCTCTGATATACCAGCGGCTTTCAACCGCTCATATTCCAGCCGGTATGCGGCCAGACCCGCAGCGCGTCGAGACGCCTGTTCCGTCAGATTGAACGGAGCCATGTACGCGTCCATGAACTTGAGCATATACTTGTTGGTAGCAAGCCCACGAGCCGTCGCGATCAGCGCGTTGGACTGCGCCGGGATTAGTTTACCCTCACGGATTTCCTGTGCAAGAAACCTAGCCTCATGCTCCTTTAGCCCGTACTGCTGCAACTTGAGCTTATTGCCGATGAGCCCGTCGTAGAACTCAGCCGTATTGAGCGCCGAGTTGGTAATTCCGTTGAGCCCGACTTGCTTGAGCGCCAGATGGTAGGCTGCGTTCACCTTGCCCAGAGAGAAGCCGCCACCGAAGGCGTTCTTCTGGTTATAGCTTGCCATGTATGGCATCCAGTTGGTGTAGGGGCTTATCATATTCATCACGCCCTGCGCGATGCTGCCACCAAGCTGGAACACACTGGTAAACCCACGGAGAATGGACGCGTATTTGCTCGAACCGAAGTCCGATTCAGTCACGTTCTTATTGTTCTCAAGAAAGTCCATCGTGCGCGAGGCTTCGTTGTAGAACCTGTTACCGCGCTCAACATCGACACCCTGATCGAACTGCGCAAACGTGTCAGCCGAACCATCCCAACCAGCGGCTTCGGGGTTTGTCTGACGAAACTGGAACAGTTTCTTGTCCAGAACCCGCTTGGTGTAGTCTTTTGTTTCTTTGGTGGTGGCCGCGTCGTACGCCTTCTTGGCGTCGATCACGCCTTTACGATTACCGAACCATAGATCAGACGAATCAGAACGCCGATTCATAAGCTCCCGCATCTGCGGACGCGTAAGGGTTTTGGCGATAGTCGAAGCACGCTGCTCGATATGGCGTGACATAGCATACACACCGGAGTTGATGTCGTAACCCGGCGTACCGGAGAACTCCAGTTTCCTACGCAGTGCTTCACCTGTACGCGTAAGCGTAACAATGATGTTCGCCATGACATCTGGTGTCGGGTTAATGCCGAACAGTCGAAGTCCGTGAACAAACTCATCCAGATTCAACGCCGGGTCAGACGCCACGGCATCAAGTGAATCTCCGAAGGTTGCGACAAGTTTTACCTTCTGGGATGCATATGTCCCATCATCCTGACGGACAAGCGTGTCGAACTCTTGGTTCCCAAACTGTTTATTAAAGTCACGGGCGGCAGACTGCGCTGCATTGGCCCCACTGAACTGGGAGTATACCAGTAGTTGCTGATGCTCAGGCGTAATCGAGACTTGCTTGCCGCCGATGCGCGCTTCAATGCGCATCTCAAACGCACCTTCACGAATAATGGGGACATAGCCAGCGGCGATTGACCGCTTGGCGCGCTTCTCTTCATCGCCCATCGAGAGATCAGAAAGAACAATCTTCTTGACTTCGTTCTGCAATAGGAAGCGGTTGCTGTCGTCGATGTCAACACGACGCCCTTTGAACTCCGTCAATTTGGCTAGGAAATCATCAGCCTGTTTTTGGTTCTCAAAGAACGCCCGAACGGCGTCATTACGATCCGTACGTTCTCCAATCAAAGCAGCATTGACAGCAGCGATGAACTCGTTGCTCTTAATCACGGCGTCTCTGCTTAAGACCGGATAGCCACGAACGTCGGTCGTTATCCCCTCTGTATAGAGAGACTTAAACCTCTGAACGATAGTGTCCACGAACTTGCTATCGGCTGGCGTGAGGTTGTTGCCTTTGATGAGACGCCGAATTGCCTTCTTGGACACCTTTTCATCACCCAAGAAGTTAACATATTTGGCCCGAAGAAGCTGTAGTTCCACATCGGCAATGGCGCGACGGCTCTTTACGTAGTCATCATACTGCGCCTGCGTCAAAGTCTTAACGCCCGCAAACCGCTTCTTGGTAGTCACTACTTTACCATCAGCACCAAGGGTTTCAACTTCGTAAGTCACACCGTTCTTGGCTTCATCAAACGATAGCATACCACGGCGAAGCAGTTTCTCAATCGCAGCGTCGTTTGCAACGACCTCACCTTTGGATGAGATTGAGTACAAAGGCTCAGTGCCTAGGTCCTTGTTTGCCCGCATCCGGTTGACCGCAACGTCGCGACCACGGATTAGAAGCTGGGACACGTTGTTCTTATGAACAGTCGGTGAATTATAGAGCGTCGCCAAGGCTTCTTTATACCGCACCAAGATCGAGCTATTGATCTGGCGCGTCTCGTCAAGCAGTGCCTCGAACGCTTCTAGCCCCGGATTCTGCAGCGCACGGAAGTTAGTCAGACTGAGGAACTTCGCCTTGAATTTATCCCACCCTTCACGTGTATTGATCCCGTAGCTACGAGCAGCAGCGATAGCTGCCATCGGATCAGTCGTCCACGCTCCAGTAAAGCGTATGTTATCAGCGAACTGTTCGTTCTCACTACGCATAGAAGTGGGAGAGAAGCGCCCCGTATAGTTGCCCGACTCAATATCCTGCAGCCTCGCAGCCACCGCAGCAGCGTCAAAGGTGACGCCTACTTTACCTTCACGAACATATCTGCGCGCCTGATCTAGGAAATACCGCGTTGCCTCATCACCAAACTTGACTCCGAGTCTGTTCAGGAATCCTTTGATGGCGTTCCATACTTTAGCAACAAGACTCGTGTCGAGAATGGCGGCATAATCAGACAGATACTCCTCAACAGCCTCCGCTTTACCCATACCACGAGCACCCATGGCGGCGTCTACAGCGTTGCGAATACGGATGTTGTCGTTATATAGCTGTTCCATAAGCGCATCAAACTTGGGACCGGGCATGATGCCGCGCAGGCCAAAGTGCCCAAGCGTTTCGTGCGCCAGTACAAAGTTAAGATGGTCTTCATTAGCGATCCGATCAGTAAAGATCAGGACATCGCCATCGCCAAAGGAGTACCCCGCTGCATCAGCGGAGTCGAAATCTCCAGCTTCACGGGCAGCCGCAGCACGGGCATAGAGATCAGGATTACGCGCCTTTAGATCGGCCTGATTAGCAAACACCTGTAGGTTCGGTTTGACCGCCAGACCGGACAAGAACTTGGTTACAGCCTGTTGCACACTCTGCAACGTCATAGGCCGAATAGGCTGTCCGTCGAGATTGGCTGCACCTGTGACAGTGTTCCAGCTATTGAGGGAATACCCACCACGCGGGAAGACAATATAGTTTGGATTCGATGGCTTAATAATATCAGCCATACGGTATGTACCATAGATCGGATCGCTCGCCTTGACTGCGTTCCATGCCCGAATAGCCTGATTTCGCTGATTAGGCGTCAGTGGCACGCCGCGTTCAGCCTGCGCCAGCAGTTCATTTAGTGTGCCAAGGTGCACGTTCATCACGCGTGGATCATCGCTAGGCGCACGCGCCCCAGTCTTGGCAATGAACTCTGCGTCCAGATAGTCCAGCGACATGCGATCTGCATCGTCGAATTCGTTCTCAAGGTAGTCCTTGGCCTTGGCCCGCGCAGCCTTATTCGTCGGATCGCGAGAGATCGCAATCAACGTAGCCAGACTGTCAACAAAGTCTTGAGAACCCGGATCGCTAGTGTTCAGTGCAACGATGACATCGTTGACTTCTTGTGCGTCGCTAACCGGAACCGTTGGCTCCCT
>Ga0208644_1001080_pt1 | contig 23465 bp, 27 predicted proteins | sample VirMetDEL_Nov_18_FD_184517 | JGI IMG/M metagenome (GOLD analysis project Ga0208644, IMG submission 184517) | Aqueous microbial communities from the Delaware River and Bay under freshwater to marine salinity gradient to study organic matter... | ecosystem: Environmental > Aquatic > Marine >...
GGCGATGCCTGACACCCGGAGCGTGACGGGGAGGATCTTGGGCGATCCCCTGGCAGGGCGGAGCGCGCTGGAGAAGAAGCGCGAGGCCGAGAGCCGGAAGCCAAAATTGCCGTGGTGGAAGACGATGGATGGAGAAAACTGATGAGCGATGATGTCGAGTGGCGGGCGATGGTGCATGCGCCTTTGGATGGAACGCCTATTTTAGCTCTGCACCCCTACTTGGATCGGGTTGCTGTAATTCGTGCGGCTATGCGGGGTGGTCAGTGCGAATGGTTTGTACTTGATTGGTCGAAAACCACCAACATTGCGTGGGTGGGGTGGTTGCCAATACCGAAGATCAAGTGCGCGCCGTGGACGGTTTCTGACTGGGAGGCTCAAAGTGACCGACGTAAATGAAAAGGACGACAGGGTAGGGCCCACGCCGGAACGCCTCGCCAAGGCCCCTCACGGGGCCGTGGACGTCCTTGAGACGGCGACGAAGGGTGGCGCACGCCGGAAGGCCGGAACCCGGCTGGTGAGCCCGCTGGACGATCTGAGGTACAACGAACGGATCGGCGACCGCGAGTTCGAGGCGGGGCGGCAGTTCTACGTCGACCACTACTACGCCGAGAAGCCTAGCCAAGGCACCATGCGCTGGCGGGAGTTCATCTCCGGTTCACATGCGCCGGGCGATCTCGATCACTCCGAGCGCGTCGCCTTCCACGCCAAGCGCTTTGCCGAGGCGAACAGGGCGCTGGGGCCGTTGCAGAGTGCTGTGGCGCGGCTGCTGATCATCGAGGAGATGAGCTGCATGCAGATCGGCGAGCAGCTCCTCGGCTACCGGCACCGCAACGGCGCGAGCGCCGCGGGCGTCACGGCGGCCATCACGACGCTCGACACGCTGGCCCGGCATTACGGCGTCAGGTGATCATGCGCGACGCTGGCGGCCTTCTGCTGACGCTGGCGCTGATCATCGGCTTCTCGCCTGAGCTGCTCGCAAGCCTGTATTTTCTGCTTGCGATAGCTACGAACGAGAGGCGAAAGCTGGACGATCCACAACATTGGTGATTTGACATGAACGCTGTGACCGAGCCCGTGAAGATGGGCAGGCCGACGGTGATGTCGCGAGAACTACAGGACCAGCTCCTTGAACTGATCGCCTCCGGCACGCCGAACCGCGCGGCCTGTGCCGAGGTCGGAATTGATCCACGAACGCTCTACTACACCGCGCAAAAGGATCTCGACTTTTTTCAGCGCTACGACACGGCCAAGAAGATGGCGGTCGACGCGCTCGTCGACAACGCGCGGGACGAGGCGCAGGCGGCCAAGCGCGCCACGAACGGCGCTCAGGTGCAGGGCCACAAGCTGGCGTGGGATCACGAATGGCGAGAGGCCCAGCGCCTTGCGCCACAGCGCTGGGGCGAGAAGGCTCAGGTCGAGCTGACCGGCAGGATCGACAGCGCCGACCCGGCAGAGATCTCGAAGCGCCTCGCCTTCATCGAGATGCTGGGCGCGGCCCAGCTCGGCGGCGACGTGACCGACGCGACCGGCGAGGACGACGACACCGGCATGGTTTAACTGGGGCAGGGCCAAGCGAGACCAGCGCATCGGGCGCTGATCTGGTGTCACACAAGTGGGCATCGGCCATGAGACAGGGCTGGTCTCGCAGGGTCTGAGGCTCTGGCGATACTGGTCTGGGCGGGCACCGGCTGGACCCGCGGCACCGGCCATCGGCTGGGCGGGCAGGGCGGCTGGCCGGGGCGCGCGGCGTGAGGGGGCCGGGAAAGGCCGACACCCCCCTCCGGTGGGGCCCCCTGCGCGTGGTGGGGCCCGCCGAATTAGACGAATACGAAAATTGAAACGACACACGCGCGTGTCGAGTAGACGGAGAACCACATGCGCCTCGCCGCTGCCGCAGTGTTTATCGCAGCCCTCGCCGCACCAGCGGCGGCCTGGACCGTCGACGACATGAACCGCCAGATCGAGAAGACGAACGTCATCGTCGGCGGGGTCTGCTCCGGCACTATCATCAACACGGCGGAACGCCTTGTGCTGACGGCCTATCACTGCATCACCGGCCAGCTCGTCGAGCAGGAGGTGAAGGAGATCGACGACAAGACGGGCGAGATCAAGACCAAGATGGTTCAGAAGAGGAAGCCCCTCGACATCTCGGTCCACAAGGTCGTCGACTATGAGATCGTCAGCACCCAATCCTACCTCGTGAAGATCGTCGGCACTGACAGCCTGAACGACATTGCGCTGCTTCAGGTCACCGACAAATCCTACACGCCGGAAATGGCCGCCACGCTTGCGCCGGATACCTTCGTCATCAAGCGCGGCGTCAGGATCTACGCCGTCGGCAACCCCGGCATCGTCTACGACAATAGCATCACCGAGGGCATCATCTCGGCCCCGCAGCGCACGATCAACATCGACGGCAAGGATCTCCGCTTCTTCCAGCACTCGGCATCGATCATCGGCGGCAACTCCGGCGGATCAATCCTGAACGAGGACGGCGAGCTTATCGGCACCGTGTCAGCAGGCGTTCGCGGGGCCAACATCGGCTTCGCGGTGCCGATCAGCTTCAGCAAGGATCTGATCCGCAAGGCTGGATTTGCCAAGGTTCTGGAGCAGGAATGAAAACGCTTTCCCTCTACCGCATGATGAACCCGAACACCTTGCGCCTCTCGGACGTCATGCCCATGCCGGAAGAAGACGAAGCGCTCATCGACGAGATCTCAAACCGCGCCAACCGCGAACACGTCATCAACAACTGGAACCTCGGCCCGGAGAAGGCGTCGGTCGACCCCAAGGAAGACAAGACCGACGATTGAGCCAGACAACCCCGGAGACACACGACCGATCCATCCTCCTGTCGTGAAGTCTTCGGCTCGCAGCGGTGGGCAACTGACCCGAGGGCCGCTGCGCTTGCCGCTGACAAATACACAAACTGGCGGCAACCAACACAAAGGCGGCGAATGACCACCACAACGGCCAGCGACCGGCTCGCCCCCTACCGGGAGCGCGTCGAGAAGGGCACGAAGAAATTCGCGAAAGAGATCATCAAGGCGACGAAGCACCTTGCCTTCATCCCTTGGCCCGGACCTCAGAGCGAAGCCTATCTCAGCCCGGCGGACGAGATGTTCTACGGCGGCGCGGCAGGAGGCGGCAAGAGTGCGCTTCTCGTGGGGCTCGCCGTGCAGGCCCACAAGAAGAGCATCATCTTCCGGCGTGAGTACAGCCAGATCCGTTCCATCGAGGATGAGGCCGGAAAGCTGATCGGTACTCGTGACGGTTACAACGCCACGGACAAGGTCTGGCGGCACAAGACAGGCGTCCTTGAGTTTGGCTCCGTGCCGCACGAATGGGACAAGGAAAAGTTTCAGGGGCGCGCGCACAGCTTCATCGGCTTCGACGAGATCACGCACTTCACGTCGAGCCAGTACCGCTACCTCATCGGCTGGAACCGCTCGGACGATCCGAAGGAGCGCTGCCGGGTGGTGGTGACGGGCAACCCGCCCACCACGGCGGAAGGCGCATGGGTGGTGCAGTACTGGGCCCCGTGGCTCGACCCCTCGCACCCCAACCCGGCGAAGCCGGGAGAGTTGAGGTGGTTCACCACCATCAAGGGCGAGGACGTCGAGCTGGACGGCCCCGACCCGGTCGAGATCGACGGGCGCATCGTGAGGCCGAGGTCGCGGACGTTTATCGCCGCGCGGCTTGAAGACAACCCGGCTCTCGCCGACGGCAACTATGCAGCCGTCCTTGAGGCGATGCCGGAGCCGCTCCGCACGATGATGCGCGAAGGGCGCTTCGACGTTGGCCTGAAGGACGCCGACTATCAGGTGATCCCGTCAGCGTGGATCGACGAGGCGCAGCGCCGCTGGACGGCATCGCGCCCAGAGGGCGTGCCGATGACGTCAATGGGCGTCGATGTCGCGCAAGGCGGCCCGGACGAGACAGTGATTTCTTGTAGGTACGGGACTTGGTTTGATCAGTTGATCTGCCGCAAGGGCATCGACACCAAGGACGGCCCCGCGGTGGCGGGGTTGATCGTGCAGCATCTCCGCGACGGAGCGGAGATCAACATCGACACGGGGGGCGGCTGGGGAAACAGCGCCTTCGACCACTTAAAGCACCAGAATGTGAAGATCCGAGGCGTAAACGGCGCAAGCGGGTCAAACACAAGGACGAGGGATAGGCAACTCTCCTTCGTCAACAAGCGCGCCGAGACGTGGTGGAGGTTCAGGGAAGCCCTGGACCCGGCCTACGGGTCGAAACTCGCGCTGCCACCAGATCCGGCGCTGAAAGCAGATCTCGCCTCGCCGACTTGGAAACTCACACCTCGTGGGATTCAGATCGAGAGCAAGGACGAAATTCGCAAGAGGCTCGGTCGTTCGCCTGACAAGGGCGACGCCATCGTGCTGGCGTGGGTGACGGCAGCAGAGACGTTGACGAGTGGCGCTTCGAGCGGCGTCAGAAGTTTTCAAGCGAAGGCGAAGCTCGGGTACGCCAAGATCAAAACAGCAATCAGGAGATAGCGATGTCCAGCCTGTTTAAGATGAAAACACCAAAACTCCCCGAGCCCGAGCGCATGCCCGACCCCGAGACGGAAGCGGTGCGTTCGAGGGTGCGGCAAGAGGAATTGAAGCGCCGGGCGCGCGGTGGGCGCGAGAATATGAACCTCGGAAATGTTGAAAGTGGCGGCGGCAATCAATACGCCAAAACCGTTTTGGGAGGTTGAAAATGGGCCTTATCAGCTCAATCAAGAAGGTGGTCAAGGCCGCCACGGGCAACTCTGGCAACTCGAACGCCGCCCAGCGCAAGGCCGTCAAGCTGGCGTCGGCTGGCGCGAACGAGGACATCCGTAAAAAAATGGCCTTGCGTAAAGCCAAAAAACCTCGCCCTACGAGAGGGCAACGAGGCCGCGAAAGTACCATCATCACACCAAACTCCGAGATTCAGTCTCGGACGATGCTGGGTTAAGCCATGGCGGTTTCGCTCAAGCACGCTTTTGTTTCTTCCAAGTCGGATGGTGCTGACAACACGCTTGTCCGCCCGTCGAACTGGAACGCCGAGCATACGCTGACCCTCGATGAGGACCGCGTGCTGGGCCGGGTGTCATCCGGCAACGGCGTCGCGGAGGAGCTGACGGCAGCACAACTCAGGACGCTGGCCGACGTCACGCAGACGGGTGTTCTGGGCGGCATCAACACACGCACCGGCTCCTACACTTTGGTTGTAAGTGATCGTGGCAAGGTCATCGAAATGAATGTTGGAAGCGCCAACACGCTTACCATACCCGCGAACGCGGACGCGGCCCTGCCTGTCGGCACACAGGTGACGGTGATCCAATACGGAACTGGACAGACGACGATTGCAGCCGCCGCTGGTGTTACCCTGAACTCGCTCGCTGGGGCTCTACGGATTACGGCGCAGTACGGCGCGGCGTCGCTGTACAAGCGCAATACCAACGATTGGGTTGCCTTTGGGACGCTGACGACATGACGACATTCATGCTCGGCACTTTCCCGCGAACGGCTTTTCTCGTTCCTACCACTTTCTCCACGGCATCCGCTTCAACGGCTGACTTTGTAGTCCCGATGAACGTCGGCAGTATCAAAGTCAAGGCGTGGGGTGGCGGTGGTGGTGGCGGCGGCACCTACGGCAGTTATGTAGGCGCTGGTGGGGCTGGCGGTTTTGCGTCCGCAATTCTGGCGGTGACGCCTGGGGAAACGCTACTCGTATATGTAGGTGGCGGTGGAAGAGCTGGTGAAGGCTCTGCCAACGCCAGCGGCGGTTCGGGCGGCGGCTGGAGCGGGATATTTCGCAGCACGACGCCTCTTCTCATCGCCGCAGGCGGTGGTGGCGGTGCGGGTGGTGGTGACAAGGATGCGCGCGGCGGCGGCAGCGGTGGCAGCGGCGGCGGCCTGACGGGCACAAATGGACTGGTACAGGGAACCTGGGCCCCAGACGGCTACGGTCGCGGCGGCACACAATCGGCAGGAGGTGCCGCAGGCACTGGCGGTAATAATGGTGGCGCAGCGGGGTCTTATTTACAGGGCGGCTACGGTGGCGACAACAACGGCGTTGTTTCAGGTCTAAATGGCGGCGGTAGCGCAGGGCTCTACGGTGCCGCCGGTGGCGGCGGCGGATATTACGGCGGCGGCGGCAGCATCCGGGGAAACGGGGGCGCAGAGGATTACGGCGGTCAAGGTGCTGGCGGCGGGTCCAGCTACACTACCGGGACAAGCGCGCAGACGCAGGCTGGGTCGGGTTATGCCGCTCCATTAACTGACGATGCTCACTACTTACAAAACCGCGCAAAAGGTGGCCCCGCCAATTCCTTGGGCATTGCTGGGAAGGGCGGCGACGGTCTTGTCGTTGTGTTGATATAAAATGCAGCCGTTGGATGTACTAGAAACCTTGATGAGGTGGGTTGTTGCGCCAGTGTGCGCTTTCGTCTGGTTTATATATCAGAGACAACAATCACATTCGCTCGACATCGCGGTGCTGAAGGCGACGACAGCCACCGCGCAAGAAGCTCACGACCGCGAGATCAAGGAAATCCGTGAAACCAGCCGCGCCATCATGGCGAAGTTGGACAGCATTGAACAGGCACTTCGAAAGTAGGAGAAGACACCTATGGCACTTCAATATTCAACCAGCGTCCGCAACGCCCAGCTCGACGCGCTGGAAACGGCGGTCGGCGTATCCGCGGTTCTCAAGATCCGCAGTGGCTCGGCCCCAGCCAACTGCGCCACCGCCGACAGCGGTACGGTGCTGGCGACGATCAATCTGCCCTCCGACTGGATGGCCGCCGCCAGCTCTGGCTCAAAGGCAAAGAGCGGCACATGGGAAGACACGTCTGCCGATGCCACCGGCACGGCGGCCCACTGGCGTCTCTATGCGTCTGACGGCACGACTTGCCACGCGCAGGGCACCATCACGGCGACGGGTGGTGGTGGTGATATGACGCTCGACAATACGTCAATCGCTTCGGGCCAGACCGTGACGATCACCAGCTTCACGATTTCCGCCGGGAACGCATAAGCAATGGCTGTCAGTCTCAAGCACACCACGGTTGCCGTTGGCACAAATTCCGGTAACGGAGAGATTGCCAAGGAGGAGTGGAACGAGGAACATACCCTCACGCTTGCGACTGACCGCCTGCTTGGTCGTGCGACTGCTGGAGCGGGAGCCGTTGAGGAAATTACCTGTACGGCGGCTGGCCGAGCATTACTTGATGACGCAGATGCCGCTGCACAATTGGCAACCCTTGGCGCTGCCCCACTGGCGTCTCCGACATTCACTGGCACACCCGCTGCTCCTAGCGCCGCTGGGTATACCGACACCACCCAGATCGCCACTACCGCCCAGGTATACGACACAATAACCACTGTCCCTGAGAATGCCCAGACAGGAACCACCTACACACTGGCTCTCACCGACGCTGGCAAGATGGTCACGCTCAACAATGCTTCAGCGATCACGCTCACAATCCCAACCAACGCCTCTGTCGCCTTCCCCGTCAATACGCGCATCGACATCTTCCAGTACGGTGCAGGCCAAGTCACGGTCGGCGGCGCAGGCGTGACGATCAGATCTTCTGGCTCAAAACTCAAGCTGACGGGCCAGTACACTGGCGCCACATTGTGGAAGAAAGCCACCGACGAGTGGGCTCTCATCGGAGACATCACGACGTGATAGTGAAGTCTTCACTTGCTGCTGTACTTGCCTCTGGTCTTGTGGTTCCAGAAACACCCAAGCCTACCTTCCCGAAGCCAGCCATCATCAAGCCTGGGAACATCGAGTTCTCGAACAATCTGCTGCTTTGTATGCCCATCACGATGGGAATGTTCAAATTCGGAGCCGCCGCCGCGCCGCTCACCTACGTCAACCATTTCTACAACAAAAACAGCAGCACAATTTCATTGTCTGGAACCCAGGCTGGCGACTTGGTAGTTGTGTTTTCGTTTCTTGACGGTAATGGGACACCAAACCTCCCTACCGGATACACCGACCTCAGAGGGGGGAACGGCGGCACCGCCGCCGGTTACGGTTTATCCTATAAAGTTCTTACCGGAGCCGACACGCAGATAACAGGGCTTCAATCGACGTCAGACTCAGGCAGCATTGCTGTCTTATTTAGAAACGTCCATGCCAGCACACCAATCGGAGGGAACGCAGGAGCGCAGTCGGCATCGGATAATGCCAACGTAAACCCGCCGTCGATTACTGCTAACGGAAGCGCAAGTATTGTCGTGGCGTTTGGTGCGCTGGATGATGATTTAGCCACGCTATCAACTGTCCCGTCTGGCTACACGGCGCTGACCTTTCCTACCAACAACTACTATCAGGTTGGTTCCTCTGGCTCTGGCGGAACCATGGTGGCTGCATACAAGGGAGGCGTTGGCGCAGGGACGGAAGACCCAGCCGCCTTTGTCATGTCCTCGTCAGACGCATGGGCAGCAGCAACCGTAGAAATCAGAGGACAGTGAGTCATGTGGACCTGGAAATCCCGTTCACACCTCATCGACGCCCACTTTCACATTCTGCTGTTCGCAGCCTACGGCGCGGTGGCGTGGCTGGCGATTGCGTTTCTCCCGCCGCTGATTGCCGCCGCCTGCATTGCGTTCCTCGTCGGATACATCCGCGAGGTCACTCAGGTGCAGCAGAAGAATTATGACAACGTGATCTTCTACGGATGGGACGCGGCGTTCAATTTCGAGTGCCTCTATCCGGGCGGCGTACTGCTCGCGGCGTCAATCGCCGCCGCGAGTTACAGGTGAGTCCGCCCTTATACCCGCATAGGAACCCCACATGAACCTCAAACCTGAACTGCTCACCACCCTCACCAACCTCGGTATCACCAAGGAAGAGCTTCCGATCCTTTATGACCGGATGCTTTCTCTTGTGTCTAGCCTCCAGGCGCAGATCAATTCTTTGGATGCTCAGATTGCCACGCTAACATCCCAGAAAGCGGAAGCGGAGGGGAAGCTGAAGGCTGGTCAGATTATCGCCATGAAACTTCTTGATCCCGTGGCAGAACCCGAGCCTTCTCTGTAAGCTCGACAGGTTGATGTAATGGCTGGCATTTTCGACACAGGCATATTCGATACGGGTATTTTCGATACCCCGAATGTCGTCGCGGATGCCAACACAACCCAAGCGGCGAACGAGGTCAGCGCGACGGGCGCTGTCACGGTCAAGGGCACCCTATCCCAGACGCAAGCCGCAAATACCGTCAGCGCTACAGGCGCTGTCGCAGTGCAGGGCACACTTTCACAGACGCAAGCGGGCGACACACTCAGCGCCGAAGGCATTGGCGCGGCAACGACTTCCGGCTCTCTTGATCAGACGCAGGCTGCGGACACCGTCAGCGCCGTAGGCGCTGTCACGATAAAGGGTGCGCTCTCCCAGACGCAGGCTGCAAACACCGTCAGCGCCGTAGGCGCTGTGTTGATCCGCGCGAGCGCCAGCCTCACAGAGGCTTCGGACAGTATATCGTCGGCGGGCAGCACAGCTCCCTATCTGGACGCCGATCTGACGCAAGACAGCCAGACCGTCTTGGCAAGTGCGACAGTGCCCGCCAAGGGTGCGCTAAACGCCACGCAAGAAGGTGATAGTCTTGAACAGCCGCCGTCTTTTGTTGTGGCTCCCTCTTATGGAACGTGGGTAAAGCGGCAAAACAAGAACAAGCCGCAAGCTCCGCAGCTCCCACCACCGGTTCAGCCTGGCGAGGTGGTCGTTGACGAGGCCGTCATTCAGCAGATGGAGGAGGAGCGGCTCGCGGCGCTTGTTCTGGCCAAGAAGACTGAAGCGCTGGAGACCACCCAGCTCCTCCGCGCGACCGTACCGGTCTTGGACGACAGGCCGAGCAAGAGCATCACGCTCAACCGCGAGCGCTTTGATGTCGTCGATACATCTTCAGATATCCGGCGAGCGGTCGTGACGCTTTTCAGGTCGCCACCGGAGCCACCCCTCACGGAACCCGTCCGTGGCTCGATCACGCTCCGCGCGCTTGGACCGAGGCATCTGCCGCAGCCCGAGATGCGAAAGTCGAAGACGATCAGCCTGCGGCGCTCGTCGAGCCAGTCAACGCATTCAGGATTGAGTTCACATGGATGACAACGCAAAAGAATTGATGCGGCGCGGGAACAAGCTCTTCGAGCAGAAGGCCCCGTTCGACACGCTCTGCCAGGAGATCGCTTCAAATTTCTATTCTGCCCGCGCCGATTTCACGACCAAGATCAATCTCGGCGACGAGTTCGCCTCCCACCTTGTGGACAGCTACCCCGAGCTGGTGCGCCGCGATCTTGCCAACGCCTTCGCTTCCATGCTTCGACCGTCGAACCAGCAGTGGTTCTCGGCCAGTGTCGATGAGGATCTTGAAGCCCAGAAGGACGTGAAGACCTATCTCGAATATATGGATAAGGTCACAAGCCGTATTCTGTACGACCCTGAGACCAACATGCGTCGCGCATGCACCGAAGCCGACAGCGATCTGGCTGCTTTCGGCAACGCGGTTCTCTCCATCGTGGACAACAAGAACCGCGACGGCCTGAACATCCGGGCGTGGCATCTTCGCGACTGCGCTTGGATGGACGACGAGCTTGGCATGGTGGCAGCTCTGCACCGCAAGCAGAAGATCACGCTCACCAATCTCCAGCGCCAATTCGGCGAGAAGGCGTTTCCGCAGCGCTGGAAGAACCAGCTCGGGAAAGATCCGCTTGCCGAGGTGACAATCCGCCACTGCGCCGTGCGGAAGTCCGACTACGATCCTTACGGCTCCAAGAAGACCTTCGGCGGCATGCCCTTTGTCTCGATCTTCTACACGGAGGAGGGCGATCTTCTTGCCGAGATCCCAGAGCCCCACATGCCATACGTCGTGCCCCGTTGGCAGAAGGTGTCGAGTTCACCCTATGCCTTCAGCCCGGCAACCATCATCGCGCTTCCCAACGCGCGTCTCATCCAGCGCATGATGCTGACCTTGATCGAGGCCGCCGAGAAGACCGTTGACCCTCCACTTGTCGCCACCCACGAGGCCATCAAGAGCGAGGTCGATCTCACGGCTGGCGGCATCACATGGGTGGATCGCGAGTATGACGAGCGCCTCGGTGAAGCCATCCGCCCCCTCCAGCTCGGACGGAATGTATCCCTCGGCTATGACCTTGTGGACACCCAGCGGAAGATGCTGGCCGAAGCCTTCTATCTCTCCAAGATCAACCTTCCGCAGGCCCGCGAGAAGACAGCCTATGAGACGGCCCGCCTCGTCGAGGAGTACGTCAGAAACGCACTCCCGCTCTTCGAGCCCCTTGAGGACGAATACAACTCCGCTCTTCTCGATGCCGTCGTCGCCCGTGCCATGCGCCTCGGGGCCTACGGCCCGCCGGATCGTGTGCCCGAACCTCTGAGAGGGAAAGACTTGAAATTCCGCTACACCAACCCGCTGCGCGAAGCCATGGCCAAGCGCAAGGTCGTCGCCTTTCAGGACACCTCGGCTCTCCTTGCCGCCGCGGCCCAGATCAAGCCCGACAGCCTTGCCATCGTGGACGTCAACACCATGCTCCGCGACGCGGTGCGCGGCACGGGCGCTCCGGCGACGTGGTTCAAGAGCGAGGACGAGCTGGCCGCAGAGCAGGCCATGCAGGCCCAGATGGCCAAGCTCATGCAGACCGGCGGCATGATCAGCCAAGGCGCGGACATCGCCAAGAAGGTGGCCGACGCCGAGTTCGCCACGAAACAGGCCGAAGCCGGGCCCGAAGCCGCCTGATAGAGGACACACTGCTTGACCGCGAAACTGGCCGCATGGCGTCCGTGGAAACCCGTCATCGTCAATGTCTCCCCCGTCGTCGGGGCGGGCATAGTCAATAAAGCTGATGCGGTAGCTATTAGAGCCGTGGCACAAGGAGATGCTTCGCCGGATCAGCAGCGCCGGGCCCTTGAGGCCATCGTCGGGCGGATCGCCTGTACCGACGATCTGAGTTTCCGGGCGGAAGACCATGGCGGCATGTTTGAGACAGCCTTCGCAGAGGGCAAGCGATATGTGGGCTTGCAGATCCGCAAGCTCATCACGACGCCCCTGCACATCCTGACCGGAGAGAATACCTCTCCTCCGGCGTAACCCGCCGACACCCCGCCCAGCCGGGCGGCCCGGCAACATCGTAGGAAAACATGACTGACGACAACCGCCCTGAAGACGGCGGCGCTGAAGCCGCGCCCGCTGGTACGACCGTGACGACATCAACCTCAGAACCGTTGAAGACATTGAGCGAGACGGGGGTGGCAGAAGACAAGACCACCACCGCTCAGACGGAAACGAAGGACACCGCGGCCCAGCCAAAGGCCAACTGGCCGGAGAACTGGCGTGACCAGCTTGCTAGCGGCGACGACAAGCTCAAGAACCTCCTGAACAGGTACACGAGCCCGGACGCCTTCGCAAAGGCGTTCAAGGAACTGAGGACGGCCTACGACAGCAAGAAGCCCGCCAAGGCCGAAGACGTCGAGCTGCCGGAAAACCCGACGGAAGAACAGCTTGCCGCTTACCGCAAGGCCAAGGGCGTGCCCGAGAAGCCCGAGGACTATGAGTTCGAGGTGCAGGAAGGCCGCGAGCTGAACGACGGTGAATACACCATCTTCATGGACTTCGCGCGGCACATGCATGACAAGAACATGCCCGCGAACATGGTCAAGGAAGTATCGAGCTGGTTCCTCGACTATCAGGAGATCGCCGAGCAGAAGGCTGCGGAGATGGCCTATCAGGCCCGCCAGCAGACCGAGGAAACGCTTCGCGCGGAATGGGGCCCCGACTACAAGTCGAACGTCAACATGATGGCGAACGTGCTTCAGGAGCATCTCGGCTCACACACACAGGAACTGCTTTCGAAACAGTTTACCGACGGAAGCCGCCTCGGCGACAACGAGATGTTCATCCGCCTGATGGCGGATCTCAGCCGGAAGGTGGGCGGGTCATCCGCTGAACTCTACACCACCGACGTCGCCACCAGCGGCAAGAGCCTCGAAACGAGGCGCGCCGAGCTGATGAAGATGATGAACGATCCCGACCCGCTGGTCCGCAAGAAATACTGGGCGGCGGACAATCAGGCCGAGTTGCAGCGCATCACAGCCGCGCTCATCAAGCGCCAGTCATAACCAGATCTCGCCGCACGTCGGCGAGTAAGCAGACACCCCGCACTGCGGCCCTGCACCCTTTTGTAACCCTAGCAAAAGTCACTCGCCCCGCTCTGCGGCGAGGAGCCCCCGTAAGGACACCGCTCGAAGCCGCGCCATAGCGGACACCCGACGACTGAAGCGCCCCCCTCAACATCAAGAGAGGAGTGCGACAGATGTCGCTTAATCCCACTCAGGTTCTCTACAGGGACGAGTTCGTTGCCTCTTTCGAGCAGCGTCAGTCCTATCTCCGTGACAGCGTAACGTCCGAGGCCATGGTCAAGGGTAACTCCGCGATCTTCCTCGTCACCGGTCAGGCCGACACCATGAAAGAGCGTGGCGTCGATGGCTTGATCCCCTCTGCGAACGAGACCGACAGTCAGGTCACGATCACGTTGAAGGAAATGCATCACCGCGCAACGGCGACGTCCTTCGACATTTTTGGTGGTCAGTCGGATCGTCGTCGCATCCTTCAGGAGCGTGGCATGAAGGCCGCCAACAAGGAGATCGATGACAGCATCATCTCTGCCCTTGGCTCTGCATCCACCTCCTATAACAGCGGTTCTGCGGTCACCCTGACCTACGGCAAGCTCGTGGATATCCTCTCCGAGCTGTACGAAAATCAGGTCGACAACGACGGCCAGATCACTTGTGTCTGGTCGCCGAAGACCATGGCCCGCATTATGACCTTCGCTCAGGCGACTTCGATTGACTACATCAATCAGAAGCCGCTGGTCGACGGCCCGCAGCCGTTCCGCTTCCTTGGTGCAATGCATATCATGCATCCGCGCATCACGGGTGTGGGCACGGCCACTGCTTCGAACTTCGTGTATCACAAAGCTGCCGTCGGCCATGCCGTCGATAGCGCTGGGATCAAGACGGACATCGGGTACAACGGCGAGCATGACTACAGCTACGCCCGCCACTCGATCTTCCATGGTTCGAAGATCCTCCAGAACGCTGGCGTGCTGAAAGTCGTCACCGACGACACGGCTGCGTTCTCGTAATCGTAAGACAGAAAGGAGAACAACCTCATGGCTTACGTTTCCACTCAGCTTCGTCTCATGGTTCCGTCCATGAACGCCGACAGCCCGCAGCTCTGGACCCTTCAGGGTACGGACGCGGTCTCGACCGTTCGGGGCGCGAATTTCGTGAGCGACGCGCAGGCTCGCGGTCTCCGCAAGGGTGATATCGTCCTCTACACCAAGTGGGACAATATCTCCACGAAGGCGACCTGCCAGGGTCACACGCTGCTCACCGTTCTGACTGTCGGCTCCTCCGGTGCCGATCTGTCCGACGGCACGGCGGTCGACGCGACCAACACCTAAGAACAGGGCGGGGGGCTTCGGCTCCCCGCCTTTTCCGTATCAACACAGGGGTTCATATGACGCCGCTCAAGGCTTCCAATCTCGACCATTCCCATTACGTCCGTCTCAGCATGACGGCATCCGTCCCGGCGGGCACGACGCTTGCCGATGTCCTGACCCCCGCCTACTGGGCAAACCACGCTTACCGCCTCAAGCGCGGCGCCATCATCGAGGTTCTTTCCGAGGACAATCTGCTCGACTGCGAGCTGCGCGTTCTCGAAACCGGCCCAACTTTCACCAAGGTCCGCCTGCTTCGGAACTACGCCGCAGAAGAGGCCAAGGTCGCCCCTGAAACTCCCACACCGGAGGAAGACATCGAGGTGAACTACGGCGGCAAGCAGGATCGCTGGCGCGTCGTTCATCGCGGTCATGTCGTCAAGTCCGGTTTTGAAACCATTGTCGAGGCGAACAAGGCTGCGGATGAATATCGTGGCAAGCTCGCCGCCTGAAGGGAAACACCATGCCTACGAAGCTCGGGATCTGGAACGATGCTCTCCGCATGATCGGCGAGCATCGGCTTGTGTCGCTCACCGAAGACACCGAAGCCCGCTATGTGCTGGACAGCGCTTGGGACGACGCCAAGATGTTCGTCTTCACGGAAGGGCTCTGGAACTTCGCGACCAAGACGGAAGAGATCAATGCGGACCCCGGCCAGACGCCGATCCCCGGCTTCGATTTTGTTTTTGACAAGCCGCTCTACTGGCTGCGGACCATCGCGATATCGCAGACCTCGCGCTTCGACACCGAGGCGATCTATCGGGATGAGAACAACAAGATCCACGCCAATGTAGATACATTGTACATACGCTTCATCAGCTATGAGCGGTCGACCGACGAGCAGATCGAGAACTGGCCGCCGTCCTTCGCGAAGGCCATGTCGGCCTATCTCGCGAACACTTGTGCGGTACGGATCTCCGGCAGCAAGTCCGACGCCGACGCACTGAGGGCGCTTTACAGGGACGCGCTCGCCTCGGCGAAGAACAAGGACGCGCTTGACCAGGCGCAGATGTTCACCGCCCCCGGCAACTGGATCAGGGCGATGCGTGGATCGTCAAGCCGGTGGGACCGGGGAAGCCTTTCGGGGTACTGATAGATGCCGCGCGCACAAGTTCCATTTTTCGCGATGAATGCGGGGGAGGTTTCCGCCACAGCCCTGAACCGCGTCGATCTGGAAAAGATGCGGCTGGCCGCCGAAGATATGATAAATTGGATACCAAGTGTTCTTGGACCCATGAGCCTGCGCCCCGGCCTCAAATACCAGAGAGCGTCTCACGGGAACGCAAAGTGCCGTCTCCTACCGTTTATCTTTAATGCCTCGACCACCAGCCTGTTGGAGATCACGGCGAGCGGGCTTCGCGTCAGTAACGACGACACGCTGGTCACCTACGCCAGCAACGAAACGAGCATCGCCAACGGGACTTTCACTGGTGTTTCCGCGACGTACACCCGCACGTTGACTACGGTGACAATCACGAAGACAGCACACGGCCTTACCAACGGCACGGCAGTCTATTGCGACTTTACTTCCGGCGGCGCTGCGGACGGCAGCTATACCGTTGCTAACGCAACAACTAACACCTTCGACATAACCACTACGGCGTCCGGTTCTATATCCACATCGAATGTTACCTACTATCCGCACTGGTCAAACACCTCGACGACGGGTGCCAGCATTTCTTTTGCAAATGACCAGCTCGAACTGAACAACACGGAATACGCTTACGCTCGCGCCCGGCAGGCGGTGACGGTCGCCTCGGGTGACCAATCAGTCAGGCATTGTGTCAAGATCACGGTAGCGCGTGGGCCCGTCGTCTTCCGCATTGGATCGACGGCTGGCGGTGCTGAGATTATCGGGAACCAGACACTAGACGAGGGTCAGCATTTTATTGCATTCACCCCCAGCGCGGGAACAATCTACATCGAGGTCGAGGCCATCAGCACGGGCCGATCTGTAAAAATTCTCGATGGTGTCGAGTTGTACAAGGGCGCTGATCTGTTAATTTCGACGCCATGGGCCGAAGCGGATCTCAACAAGATTCGCTACGCCCAGTCCGGTTCAATCGTGTTCGTAGCCTGCGCCGGATACCAGCAGTATAAGATCGAGCGCCGTGGCCCAAACTCGTGGGGTGTGGCGAAGTACATCACTACGGCGGGCCCCTATCTTGGGTATTCTGCGCGCAAAGAGAAGATCCAGCCGTCTGGACTTACTGGGAATATCACGCTCACCGCGAACCAGGCGTACTTCTCCAGCGCTATGGTGGGATTGATCTTTCAAATAGCTCACCCCAAGCAGACGGTCACAATCAACATCACGGGGGCCGACCAGTACAGCGATTATATCCGCGTGACAGGTGTAGGTACGACTGACCGTGCGTGGTCCTTGAGCATCACTTACGGCTCCGGCGCTTCAGGCACCGTGACGTTGGAGCGCGCCTTTGGCACACCCGATGGCTGGACAACCACTAATACATACACAGCCAACACAACGGCAACAATTGACGACAGCGGAACCAACTTCGGCTCTAGCTCCAACAACCTTATCACCTACTGGCGGATTTCGGCAATGCCGGGATCAACTATCGTAGGCACCATCACGGCAACGCTCACCTTTGAGGGTGGACGCAAGGTGGGTTCGGCCCGCGTCACCGCTTTCACCAGCGCGACCTCGGTAAGCGCGGAAGTGGTAAGTCCGCTGGGCGATACAACTTACACCGAAGATTGGAAACAGGGCGCATGGAGCGGCGGCACGTCGTGGCCCTCTGCCGTGACCTTCTACGACGGTCGTCTTTGGTGGGCGGGCCTCGATAAGGTCTACGGCAGCGTGAGCGACGATTACTATAATTTTGACCCCGAGACCGAGGGCGATGCCGGTCCAATTGTTAGATCTATTGCCATCGGCCCGGTCGAGGGCATCGCGTGGATGATGCCTCTCCAGCGCCTCATCGTCGGCACGGCCTCGTCCGAAGTATCAATCCGCTCGTCAAGCTTTGACGAACCCCTCACACCGTCCGCCTTCACAGCGAGAAATGCCTCGACAATGGGTAGCGCGCCTATCCAAGCTACGCCCATCGATAGTTCTGGCGTCTTCGTCCAACGCAACAAGTCAAAGGTCTTTGAATTTATCTACGACGTTGAGACGAACGACTATGGCGCGCGCGAGCTGACACGCTTGAACCAGTCTATATGCAAACCTGGGATAGTGGAAATCGCCGCCCAGCGCCAGCCGGACACCCGGATCTGGTTTGTCAAGGAAGACGGCACTGTCGCGCTGTTACTCTACGACCGCGCGGACAGCGTCGTCGGCTGGGCCCGTTTCGAGACAGACGGCAATATTGAAAATGTTACAATCCTCCCGACCGGCGAGGACGACGATGTATACTTTGTGGTCAAACGCACCATAAATGGCGTTACCAAGCGCTACGTTGAGAAACTTGCCTCGGCGTCTGAACTGGACGTTTCGGGCGTGTCGTATTACGTCGACAGCTCTATTCGGTTCCAGTCGGGTTCGCCAACCCAGACGGTGACCGGTCTCACCCACCTCATTGGAAAGCAAGTAGTCGTCTTCGCACCGCGCTTGTTCTGTTTTGACGACGGGGCTTTCGAAAGCGCGAGCTTCCAGGCAAACAGCACGACCGGCGCAGAACCCCGCACCACCTACACGGTCAACGGCTCCGGTGAGATCACACTCGACTTTGCGGTCTCGGATGTCGTGGTTGGGCTCCCATACCTCGCCAAGTACAAGAGCGTCAAGCTCGCCTACGGCAGTGCCGCTGGCACGGCGCTGACCCAGAAGAAGCGCGTCGATCACCTCGGCATCGTCGGCCTGAACACGGCTCCTGACGGCCTCCGTATAGGCCGCGACTACGATAACATGGCCAAGCTCTCGGCGATCTACAAGGGCAAGCAGCTCGACGACTATTTCATTGTCGAGGAGTGGGACTACGACGCGACCGCCTTCCCCGGCAAATTCGACACTGACAGCCGCATCTGCATTACCGCGCAGTCACCATACCCGGCAACAATTGCCGGGTTTGTGATCAGCATGCAGACGAATGATCAAGGTTAAGCGGATCGACCCCCTAGAACTGACGCGGTTCTACCGGGGCAGGGTTGAGTTCCATTTCCCGGTCTGGGGCTACGCCGCAAGACGCGGTATCCTCACGACGAGCATCGGCGGCATCTGGCAAGGCACAGATAACCGGGTGTGGGGATTCATCGATTTCAAGCCCGGTCACCGGGGGAACATCCTTTATCGCTACATGCGGAAGCTCCTCGCGGAAGCCGAGGAAATGGGCGTGCCGGAGATCTACACGGTGCGCGACCACAACCACCCGACGTCGGAGCGGCTGCTGCGCCGCGGGGGGTTTACCAAAACAGAAGAGCAACTCGAAGACCACGAAGTGTGGGTCTGGCGAAACCCAAGAAAGTGAATGGCAATGGCTGATCCAGTTACCATCGCAGCACTGAGTGCAACCGCCTCAAAGGTCGGTGCGTTTGTTGCGGCGCATGCGGCGACAATCTCCGCAGTTTCTGCGGCTGCTGGCGGCGGCCTTGCCGCAGTGGGTACGCTTGCGGCTGGCAACGCCGCCGCTGACGCGGCCCGCCAGGAACAGAAGCAGCTCAACCAGATGGCCGCCGAAGAGCGCGCTGTCGCGTCCCGCAACAAGGCTGCTGTGGATCTCCGCAAGAGGCAGCTCCTCTCGCGCGGGCAGGCCGTTGCGGCTGCAAGCGGCGCTGGCGCGACCGACCCCACGGTCTTGGAGATGATGGGTGACATCGAGACCGAGGGCGAGGTGCAGAAGGCCGAGGCCATGCGGCAGGGCATCGAGGCCGGGAAGAGCCTTGAGTATAGGGGCCGCCTCGGTGTGGCGACGGCCAACACCAACCAGAGGCTCGGCTACCTCACCGCTGGCGGTCAGGTGCTTTCCGGCGTCGGCGATGCGTTTAGCAAGTACGGCGCTGGCCTTGAAAGCAAGCCGGGCGGAAGTGCCGATTACAATTGGTGGCAGAGCCCCGCGATTTACTAACGGATACAGAACATGGCGAAGCTTCCCGACGCTGGCGATCTCGGCAACCCGAATTTCAGGACCGCGCGCTCCTTCTCGAACGTGCCGGTCGCCGACTATCAAGGCGCGCTCGGCACCCTTGGCCGTGGCCTCTCGGATATCGGCGAAGGCGCGCAGCGCTACGCCATCGCCGTGGACAAGCGCGTCAAGGATGAGGAAGCCTTCGGCGTCAACCTCCGCCTTGCGGACGCACAGGTGCAGTTCTCGAACACAGTGTCCGGGCTTGACCCGTCCGACCCTGAGTTCGCACAGAAGCGCATGAAGGCGTGGAGCGATACGTTCAAGCCGATCATGGATGGGATCAGGCACGGCGAGAACAAGCGCCGCTTTGGCGAGTGGGCTTATGAGAACGGCTCCAAGATCCAGATCGAGAGCAACCGGCTCGCGCTCGAAGCGAACACCGGAAAGACCAAGCTCCAGATCGTGCAGTACATGGAGGCGCAGAAGAAGCTCGTCGCCGACGGCGTGATCTCCCCGGAGGTGGCGAGCGCCAACATCAAGTCGCAGATCGCACAGGCTCCCTACCTCTTCGAACTCGACAAGCAGGAGATCCTGCTTAAGGACGCGACCAAGTTCGACGCGGACATCATCGAGATGACCGCGTTCAACGTGGCGAGCGTCGGTAGTGAAAGCCCCATCATCCGGGCGCAGAAGAGCGTGGAAAGCTCGAACGATCCCAACGCGATATCTCCGAAGGGCGCGCTTGGTGTCATGCAAGTCATGCCGGAGACCGCGCCCGAGATCGCGCAGGAACTCGGTGATCAGGAGTTCTTCAAGCTCAACGAGGAGGAGCGGAAGAAATACCTTCTCCGCGAGGATGTAAGTACCCGTTACGGCACACATTACATGAACAAGATGCTCAAGAGATACGATGGTGATCTTGAGCTGGCGCTGATCGCATACAATGCCGGAGCCAAGCGCGCCGATATGTATGTGGCGGCAGGCCGCGACTATGAGACCGTGAAGAAGAAAAACCCGAAAGACAGTGGCTGGATCAGCGAGACGAAGCCCTATGTCGAGAAGGTCTTCGCCAAGCTGAACGCCGACGGCGGTGCGCCGCAGACGGTCAGGCGGCGCGGGCAGTCTGAAGCGTCGATGATCTCAGCGCTCGAAGCAAACCCTGTGTTCCGTGGCCTACCGGTTGACCAGCAGAACGGTGTGAGGGAGCGGCTTCGTGAACGCTACCGGCAGGAGCTTGAAGAGCAGGAGAAGCTCGACATGGTCTCCGGCACCCGCGCCATTGTCGATGAGCTGATCACGAAATACCCGGAGGCACCCGACCGGCAGAAGGCTGAAGAGGAGCTGCGCTCGCGGGTCCAAGATCCGCTGGCTCTGGAAGACGGAATTGACATGCTGAACGAGGGCTACACGCGAGCGGCGCAGGCGAAGGAGGCCGCGAAGGTCGAGCTTCGCAAGGCAACCACGGCGAAGGTTCTGGAGCTGCGGAACGCAGGCAAGACTGACGAAGCAATCGCAGCCGCCAAGGTCGATGGTCTTGATCCAGAGGATGTGGAGGCTTTGCGGGAGCTGGCGCTGAAAGGCCCGGCGACGACAGACAACGCCCAGATCGAAGGCGATCTGTGGGCCCTCTCCTATAAGAACCCCAAGGCATTCTCAGAGATCGATCTGTCTTTGCCCAAGTACCGGAACGGACTTACACAAGAGACCCTCGAAAAGTTCCAGTCGATACAGCAGAAGGCGCTGAAGCCGGAAGAGAAGACAAACCTCCGCACTGCCGGTGCGATGCTCGACAACTATTATGCCGAGCTGGGGCTCAAGGACAGCAACAAAAAAGACGCCCAGTTGAAGAAGATCGTGGACATTCAGGTGGGTCGCGCGATCTCGTCACTCGAAACCAAGGCAAACCGCAAGGCAACGCAGGAAGAGATCCAGAGCATCCTCGACGATACCTTCCTGACGTACACGCGACCCGGCGGTTTCTGGGATGGATACCAGACCCAGACCTACAAGCTGCCGGATGTGCTTCAGATGTTCCGTGACGAAGCCGATGAGCAGTATTCAACCGAAACGCTCTACGATCTCGCAATTCAGAGCATTGAGAAGAATGGATATCCGGTCACCCCGGAAAATCTGAGCCGCTGGCTCGACAGCCACCGCGAAGCGAAGAACAGAACACCTCAGTAAGGGAACTGGCGACGCCATGACCGAATTAGATTACGCCGCCTCGTGGGACAAGCCGGAGGACGAAGAGGAGAACGTCGGCCTCGATTATGCGTCCAGTTGGAAGAAGGAAGACGAGGGCGATGAGCTGATCAAGCAGAAGATCCTCGAACGGCAAGTGTGGAAGCGCGACCCCCAGCGCGCAGCCGAAGCACTGACGCTGGCCAACGAGCGCGGCATCCCGCCGTCGGTGATGTACAACAAGCTCGAAGAGTTCAAGCGGCCCAAGATCGACTACGAGAAGATGCGCCGCGAAGCGCCGGTTCTCTCGCGCCTGATGAACAGCTCGGCATACTACCCCATCCTTCAGGCCGACGCCGACAAGATGTCGGGCTGGGAGGCAGGCTGGAACGACTTGCAGAAGCGCCTGACGGAAGCCGACGAGACGACCGAGCTGGGCTTGCTCGGCAACAAGTGGCGCAAGGGCGAGGCGACCGAGGCGGAGATCAAGCGCATCGCCGAGCTTCGCAGTCTTCAGGCAACCCGCCCGGACTATAACCTCGGCTGGACGAACCCCTTCTACTATGCAGGCGTGATCGGGCAGACCGGCAAGCAGCTCTTCAATACCGGCATCCGGTCGCTTGACGAAGCCGTCATCGGCGCTGGTGCCGGTGCCACGACCGGCGCGGGCGCTGGCGCGGCGCTCGGAACCGTGACGGTGCCGGGCGTTGGTACGGGCGTCGGCGCGGGTGGCGGCGCGGTTGTTGGCGGTGTCGCTGGCTTCGGTGTCGGCTTGCGCTACGGCTTCCTCACCGAAGGCTATAAGGAACAGAGCGGTCTGGTGTTCATCGAGATGATGAACTCCTTCGACGAGAACGGCGACCCCATCGACCCCGATACCGCCAATGCCGTCGCCGTGTCGGTGGGTGCGATCAACGCGGCGCTCGATACCGTCGGTGCCAGCGTGATCGCCAAGGCGTTCCCCGGCGTGAAGGATCTCGTCGGCGAGAAGCTCATCCAGACTGTCTCCCGCAACCCGGCGATCCGCAGCAAGCTCGTCCGCATGTACCGCATCGCGTCGGCTGGTCTGGCCGAAGGTACGACGGAGCTTCTGCAAGAGGTCAACGAGCTGGAGCAGATGATCGCGAGCGGCGCGGTCTATGACGAGAACGGCAACCTTGTCGCTGACCAACGTGCTGGATATCCGACGGCCTTCGTGGAAGGTGCCATCGGTGGCGCGGGCCTTGCCGGGATCGGGCAGGGCGCACAGGCCGTCGTTGACAGCCGGAAGGCCAGAGCGGAGGCCAAGCGCGAGAAGCTGATCGAACTCGGCGACCGGATCAGGGAAGCCAAGTTCGTCAATATGTCGCCGGAGACGGTGAACGAGTACGCCCGTTCCCTCGACGAGAGCAACCCGTCCCAGATGACCGCGCCCGTCGAGGCCGTGGTCAAGCTGTTTCAGGAAGAGGGCTTCACCAACGAGGATGTCGAGCGGCGCTTCCCCGGTCTCGCGGCAGCGCTTGATGAAGCGCAGGAGGCCAACGCCGAGGTCAGGCTCTCCGCCAAGGACGTGATCCAGTTTGCCCAGCTCAAGGGCTATAATGATTTCACGGGCGATGTCCGCATCGGCGAGGGCCCGACCGCCAACGAGACCAAGAGCCGCGAGGGTGAGTTCGACACCATGTTGTCGGAACTCCCGGCGGAGGAACAGCGGCAGGCGGTCGAGGCGTCGATCCAGAACGAAATCACCCAGCAGCTC
>Ga0208644_1001081_pt1 | contig 23463 bp, 38 predicted proteins | sample VirMetDEL_Nov_18_FD_184517 | JGI IMG/M metagenome (GOLD analysis project Ga0208644, IMG submission 184517) | Aqueous microbial communities from the Delaware River and Bay under freshwater to marine salinity gradient to study organic matter... | ecosystem: Environmental > Aquatic > Marine >...
TCGGTTATAAAACCGAAACCATATCTCTTAATTGTTCTTCACGAAGAATACCCATTTTTGTGTCAACCATATTACCACCCGAAAATGATTTGATAGTTGGAATAGAACGGACACCCATACTAACCGCAAAGTCTTTATCTGTTTCAATATCAAATTTGTAAACACCGATACTTGAACCTTCTGATTGAAGTTTTTTACCAAAGTTTTCAATGATTGGACCTAATACTTTACAGGGTCCACACCAGTTTGCATACATATCAACAATGAATGACTCTCCCGATGATATTTTTTCTTTTAATTGTTCTGAAGTTAATTCCATACTTCTAATATTTTAAATTTACTTATCGCATTTATGCTAAGGATTATGGAATCTTTTTTAGTTAAGTTTGACATAAAAACAAATCGATAACCGTTTCCTTGCTGTGTATTATAATATACATATATACCAGAGTTACCATAATCCAACAATCCTTCTAATCTTACAGTAGATTTTTCATCAACAAAAGTATTGTACCATATTTCTGTAGAACTACCAATTATTTTTTTGAATGCCTCTTCTGTGTAAAAAGGAGTTTGGATAAGACAAGGGTAAACCCCTATCTTATCCTCAACCATTTTAATAATTTCGTCTGATATTTTTATATTGTCCCCCATTATTCAGTTTCTCTCTCAAAAGGTTCACTAACCATAATCTCACGAACTTGGTCACTGACCTCTACATTACTATACATGTTGTGTAATGTTTTGTGAAGCTCTTCAGCATGAGAAATAGATTCTGCAATTACAAATGTAATACGATAAGGGTCACCGTTAGAAGCCGGTCTTCTATCTTCAACATATCCTTTCCAATTCTCAGATGTAGATAAAGGAACTCTAATTGATGCACCTCTATCCGATACCCCCCAACTAAATTTAGAGATGTGCTGGGTCTCGTGACGACCAGTCAATCGTTGGTCGTTATCAGAACCATAACATTTAATGTGTTCGTTGTGACGAACATTGAAGGTGTTAAAGATAGAATCAAAATATTCCTTTCCACCCTCTTCTCTCATCTTGACGTTTGAGAAGTTACAGTGAAGACCCGAACCATTCCAATCACCCTTCACAGGTTTAGGGTGGAACTCAATGGTGAAACCATAATCCTCAGACATCTGTTGAAGAATGTATCGTGAAATCCAAAGGTCATCACCCGCACGGAGTTTACCCTTAGAAAATACCTGATACTCCCATTGTCCTAACATAACCTCAGCATTGGTACCAGTAATATCTAATCCTGCTAAGATACAGTTTTCCATATGCTTGTCAACAAACTCACGACCGTGAACCTGGCCGTTACCTACACCACAGTAGTACTTACCCTGTGGTTCAGGGAAACCATTCGAGGGGAAACCCAAAGGTTTTCCATCTTTCATAATGGTATATTCCTGCTCGAAACCAAACCACAAACCTTCTTCCTCTTCACCAATTAATGAACGAGTGTTAGTAACGTGGGGAGTTCCATCAGGATTCATAACCTCACAAAGAACCAAATAGGAATCAATCATTCCACGATTCAAAGGGTTAGGACAAAGACGAACAGGTTTTAACAAACAGTCAGAGAAATGTCCTTCAGCTTGTTGGGTTGATGAACCATCAAATCCCCACATAGGACAATCTTCCAAACCAATGCCGTGAACTTGTTTACCTCCAACAAAGTGAGTGGAAGGATTAACTACCTTTACTTTACTTCTTAAGTTTGGTTCGGGATAGTAACCGTCCAACCAAATATATTCTAATTTAATTTTCATATTAATCTCTCAATTCAAGTTCCCAATCTTCATCACCAACATTATCGTAAATCCATTCCCATTCTAGTTCATCTTGAACTTCATCATAGAAACGGTCAAGGTCTTCTTGATAAATCTTCAATTGCTCGTCTGTGAGCTCGACTTCATAAACATTGATGTCTGTAGTCGTAACATACTTTCTAAGTGTTGTCATAGTTTTATTTATTTTATTTATTTTATTGTTCACTTAATAATTCCCAAATTAAATTGGAATATTGTTCAAACATATCTCCATCATCGTCTTCGGATAAATCAAATAACTCATCGTTGTTCAAGCATATGTCAACAACCTCTTCATGTATGTCATCCATATTTTCCCAATCTTCAGGAATATCATTGTATACCCCCAAAATAAAATCCGTTTGTTCTTTACTTAGTTTCATAGTTTTATGTTTTTACTTTACTAAAAGATAAAATAAAAAAAATAGGGAGTCAACACCCCCTATTCTAAATTAAAACAAAATATTAATGACCTTGTCCACGATACTTTTTCTTATAGTTCTTAGAACCTTTATGTTTTGAACTCTTAGTTTTTGCATGAACACCGGGACGTGAAACTTTTCCTTTTTCTTTGAATGCTACACCTGCTGAAAATTTTGCTTTTGCCATTTTGATTTTTATTTTAAATATTGTTTAACACCACAAATATATATATTCTTTTTTATACAAACAACCCTAAATCAAAAAAATTTTCACTATCTCCATTTATGGAATCGTCCCAACATGGTGTTAACCTATGTACAGTATTTATAACATCGGTTTCTTTTTCAAAAACAGAGTATCGATTAATTACCACACCATTTGGGTATTCTTTAGTTAATGAAGGTAATGTTAGTTTTCCGTCCTTATACAATTTAGACATACGATAGTCAAGTATTTCTAAAGTTTGTTCCCACGATGGAGGTACATCATTATTATATTTAGACCTACTTTGTATTCTTACGATTTCATTTCTTCTATATTGGTACTCTAAAGTTGCTCTGTCTTCACTATTCTTATTTCCGTTTCTTAAAGAAATAATTAAACAATTTGGCTTTTCGATATAGGTTCTAACACAGTTAGATTGAATGATAGATTCTGAATTATAATCTTCTGTTGTTTTTAGTAATACCGGAAAGAATTCTATACCCATCATAGATACTATAGATTGTTCAACCATGTTTTCAATCTGATGACCATAATTTCTTTTAATGATACCATTCTTATATGAACCTAACACCTGACTTATCTCATAGTGCTCATCCGCAAAACTTTTTCTGTCAAAGAATTTAATACTAAACTTATGATTATACTTCTTTAACTTCTCTCTAAAGCTAAAATGTTCAAGTAGTGTTGAAAATGAAATACCTTCATTAATACCTACAAGTATTTTATATCTATCTCGTTTACTTAACACCTCATTCATATTATTCGATAACGAACCAGGAATGTATATTGTTCCAGAATTTCTTAAATTTTCAATATTAATCCTATTGAAATAGTCAACGCCTAAAACTTTAAATATTAGAGATAAGTATATAAAAGGGATGTCTTCATATTTGTTAAGGTATGCTCTAACCTTTGAACCATACAGACCCTCCTTATTCATAAAAGCGGTGACCAAATTTTTAGACTGTTTTAGTTCTTTTTTACTAAAGAAGTATTCTTGAAATAAACGGAAGGTATTAGGTATTTTAATACCGTTGTCTAATAGATATAATTTATAAAATATATCTCTAATACTAATTTCTTTAAATGTTTTAATTCCGGTTTTATTGAATATCAACTGAGATAACTTTTCTTTCAAGTCATCCATTTCATCAACAGCAGATTTATAATCCGTCACCCTAAAACCTTGAGCTATTCTACTTTCAGTTTTAAATTCATTCATTATATGGTGAGGTGTTATAATATCACTAAATAAATTAACCCTACACGATTTACTAATAACTTTCTTTTTACTGGTTACTCTATAACCGGTGTATACATTTTTACTATTAAGATTATATGTTACATACCTCAAACTCTTTCTAACAAAGAAATATTTTCCGCCAACCTTTCTTCGTTTGGTTGTTGTATAAATTTTATATGATATCTTATTATCATATTCCTCAACAACAATTAAGAGTTTCTCCATTGATACTCCCTTTGTTACATCTGCAAAATATTTTACGAACTCCTCTTCACTAACACTAACCTCAACCTTACTTCTATCCCATTTAGATTTAGGTTTTAATATAATATCATCTAACTCACCAAAATTACCCAAAGGAACTTGATTGGTGTCTTTATAATGTTTTATTCTATAAATGACAGACTCAAACTTATAATGCGTAATTCTATCTTCCATAATTGTATTTTTGGTACAAATATATGTATTTTAAAGACAATAAAAAAGAGGGAATATTTTTTAATTTAACCAAATATTACCCATCGGGTGTTCTATAAATGGTTTTAGTTGTATTTCAATATCTTTTTCGTTTTCAGGACCCATTTGATTAATCTTAAGAACAATATTAATTAATTGTTTTTTGGTTAATTCAATATCTTCACCATTTTCAAGATTTTCATTTGCAACAATTCTTAACTCTTTAAAAAAATCATCAGGATTTCCTTTCCCAATTAAGCCTATAAACTCATCAGGATTATCTTTAAAAAAAGTTTTGAATTGACTGACATATATTTCTACGTCAATATTCATGATTATTTAAATAAATGTAAGTTACCGTTTGGGTCGTCTAATTTCTTCTGTAATTTTTCAGGAATTACAATGTTTGGATTACTACCCTGAATGTTAATTACAGAAAGTTTTGGTAAGTCAGCCAAACTTTCAGGGAGTTCCTTTAAGTTTGGATTAGATGGTAATGAAAGGAATACCAAGTTTTTCAAGTTTTTAATACTACTTGGTAGACTCTCAACCACACCTTCTAAGTGTAATGCATCTAAGTTTTTGAAATCTCCAATTTTTTCAGGAACACTAAGCTTAACTGATGAAGTATCATCATCAGAACCATATCGACTATTTCCTTTAGAGAATTCAAATCTTTCCATATCTGCCGGTAATGATTCAAAGAAATCGTCAAAACCATAAAGTGCAATAAATTTAGATGCTGAATCATTCGGGTAATTAAGAACTACTCTCTTTCCGTGTTTACCAGATGTTAATCCTTTTGCAAACTCAGATTTGAAAATGTCTTTTAACTCAGGAGCTTCTTGGTTCAAAAACTTAATCAAATTAATTTGATGGTCATGAATATCCATGTACTGTCCTGATGGAAAGTGGAATTGATATCTTTCTTTTGGTAATCCAGTTTTTTCAGCCTTTTCACCTGTCTTTTTAAATACTTGATACAATGGACCATCTTTAATATAACGGTCAAACCAACTTAAGCCCGGAGCTGATGTACACCATCTTGTCTCTTGGTTAAATCCACCGAAGAAACATGCAGCTTGCTTACCAGATTGACCTGTATCTGTTACTTTAGTAACCACCCAATTAGTTCCGTCATAAATCAAATCTGAACCAGGATAAACAAAAGTCTTAGATGCTTCTTTACGGTCTTCTTTAGTTGCCTTTTCTTTTTCTAATGAGAAATCTTTAACATTATCATAAAGACTATCAATAGTCAACTTGTTAATGTCACGTAAATCTTGAGGAAGTCTATTTTTAAATCTGTGGAATTTCCTAAGGTCATCAGTTGTCTTGTATAAATCCTCCCAAAATTGCCCTTTTAAAGCTTTCATTTCACCTTTCCAAGCCGGTGTGTTATATTCCGCTTCAGGGTTTAAAGAAAGGTATTGTTTAATCAACCATTGAGTGTACGGACCTACCTTATCAACAACACTAAAATCATTTTTAAAATTGTCAATATCTGTACCCTCTTTAACTTTACTTTCAGGGTCCGCAACAACTAAAGCAAATAATTCCTCAGGCTTCATTTTTGGTTTTTTACCTTCTTTAGCTTTCAATAACTTATCTGCTAAGAAATCCATTCTAGAATTCTCAACTATAATTGTTTTTAACAAATCACCAAACTTCATGACCTTTTTCTTTTTCATATAAATATATCGTAATAATAAAAGATGTTACAATACAACAAAGGTAATAACATTTTTGTGTTTTACAAACTATAGTTCATAATCAATAATTCTTCACCCTTAGTTTGTGTCTTACCTTTCTTGGCTGCTGCAGCTTTTACAAACTCTTTCTTCTCCCAAACATAATCTTCTTCAGGAAACCATTCGTGAAGTAAATCAAAATCGTAATAAGACAATGAAAACTTACTTTTAACATCATGTAATACATTTGCTAATCTCTCATGGTCTTCACGGTCAAAATCGTGATTGGAGTAATAATTTTCTGTTTTCCAATATGGTGGGTCTAAGTAAATATAAGTTGTAGGTGAGTCGTATTTTTTAATTACATCGGCAAAATCCATATTTTCAACCTTTGTTATTTTATTGAAATGTTCAATCCAATCAGGTTTACTTAACTTATCTCTAAAAGTTAAGAACTTTGATTTGTAATTACCTTTCAAATCTATAAACCCTGATGATTCAGGTTTTGAACCACTAAAAACCTGAGTTAATATATAAACATACTTCGCAGCGGTATCATAATCGTAAGGTTTTACGCTGAAGTTTTTATCAAAAATTTCAGCCTGAAAGCTTACAAATTGTTCTTTATATATTAATGGTGTAACACTAACACCTTGTTTTTGACAATCAATTGAATTGATTGCTCGTAAAAGTTCAGTTGGATTCTGAACACATTGAAACAAATTATAATTCAATGGGTTAAAGTCGTTATAAACGACTTCTTTTAAATTTGGGTATAGTTTTAAGTCCATGTTAAAAAAACACCAAAACATTCCCCCGAATGTTTCAACATATGTCTCCATGTCTTTTGGATAATACTCATTTATCCATTTTCCAATTTTACTTTTACCTCCGATGTATGATAGCATAATTCTTATATTTTATTTAAGTATAACAAATAAAAATCAAAAAGGCAAATCTTAAAATGAAAAAACCCATACAAAGATGGGTTTTTATTTTATTTTAGATTAGAATTTATAAAAAGTAATGAATACCCAATACAATTCCGACTGAAACCAATAAACCAATTAACAGTTTGATAAAATCTTTTATCAACATTGGGAAAACTTGTTTAAGTTTCTTTTTAGATGATAAACAACTACTCAACGCCAATTCTCTACCAGTTAATAATCCAACAAAAACCCAAGTGGTACTCATAGGTAATGAGTTAACTTCTTTGAAGTACCATAATACTAATGCATATACCAAATCAATTAAGGTTGCAGAACGAATGTACTTAGTGTTTTGTTTGTCAATTAATATCTTTTGAATTTTACCACCATTAGTGTAGAATATAATACCTAAAATTGTTGTGAAAAAACATAAAATCATTAATAACCCTGATAAGGATAATTCTCTTGGTAAAAACACCGCAATATTTGCAACATCGTGAGATAACCAAGATATCCATAAAAATCCTGTAGTAATCCATTGTGCCACCCTCCAATAAGGTTTGTTCTTTTCTTCAATATCTTTACCTTCATCTAAGAATTTAGACGTAATAAACCATATTATGTATGCCGCAACTGCAGCTACAGCATACCCTACAATACTTTTCATTAACATACCACCTAATACAACGCTAGATGCAAATGCTGATAAAACCAAGAATGATGTTGATACTGGAATACCTTTACGTGTTAAGAAAATAAGTGCTAATGGTGCTAAAGCATGATACCATTGAATTTCTTGATAAGGTATTTTTTCCAATCTACCGAAACTTATGTCACCACCTGTTGTATACCAACTATAAAACAAAGTCCCACAAAGTATCAATGCTGACGTTATCCAAAGTGTATACCACTTAAATCTTTCCCTGTTTGAAGAAATCCACGTTCCTAATGTTTGAACGCTATCATTGGCAATTACTGAGTATCCAGCTAAACCAAATCCTAAAAGAGCTAAAAAATCCATTTTTTAATTTTTATTCTATGTTTATTAACAACCTAAATCTGTAGGTGTTAGAGTTATCCCAACCCAATCTATAACAACGGTTACCTTCTTTTAAATCAAAAGCCAAGGCTAAATTATACAATTTGTTAGCATCAAATTCTTGTTGTACCCATATGGCTTTGTTATTCCATTTATAAACTAAACGTGGTTCTAAAGTTGGTTGGTGCTTTTCTATTTTATAATGAAGAGGAATACTCATTACAAAATGTTTATCAATTTTAACATTCTGACGATAAGTAACTCGATTCTCTTCTAAATCGGTTCTGTGTCTTAATTCAAAATTATGATAGTCTGTGTAAAAATAGGTATTTCCATTTGTTCTGAGCTCATACCCAACTCGTTGTGCCTTTACTATCAAAGGCGATACTACAATCAGTAGTAGCATTAAAATTTTCTTCATATATAATTCAAAACCATATATAGTAAAGAAAATTAATTAAGTCATTAAACTATTAAGACTTAACAAACACTTAATATAGTGTTAATATTTATTATATAATACCGCTATTGATTTAGCATAACCGTAATAAAAAACAAAACCCTATGAAAAAGTTAATCTTATTAATGGTATGTGTGTTTTTTACACACACCATATTTGGACAATCAAGAAATGAAGAACACGGTAAGAGATATCAAGAAGAAATCAAAATAGACGGACCTATTAAACCAATATCAAGAGAAAGACATATAGAAAAAAGAGGTGATTATTATGTTATCATAACATATACCACAATCACAGAAGAAGATTATAGAAAATTAAGAGCAATTACTCGTAGAAACCGTAGAGGTCACTTATAACAATCCTTATAAGGTCTACAAGAAGCTTTCTGAGAGAACCCCATATCTTTACATGGGGTTTTTTCACAATAGGATTTACTCATTTTACGTGGTTTATTATATTCCTTTTGTTCTTCATCGACAAATTGGTAAAGAACCCTACGTATTAAATTTTTATCCATATATATAAATATGTCAAATCAAGAATGTAACGAATGTAAAAATAAAGGATTATCTAACATGCAAGTTTTTTCTGTTGTGTTAGGTGTTTACATACTATTCAGTGCAATTTATGGAACAGTAAAAATAATTGAATTATTATTTTAGTATCTCAATTATCTTTTCTATCTGTTCTTCCCGTAACTGTAAATTATTTACTACTGAGATTTTAAGATACATATTTCCAATCATATTAGAAATTTTGTACCCTTTCCCCCTTAATCTTAAAGGTTTATCACTATCAAAATTATCAGGTATATTTACACTAATGTTACCATCAGGGTGTGGAACCATTATTTTATTTTTTTGAATAATATCTAAAGGTGTGACTTTGGTGTTATATATCAAATCTGAGCCTATTTTTTCAAAGTTATCAAATCTCTCAAGATTTATTTTAACTACCAAATCCCCATAACCTGAGTTAGTATAATAACTACCTTTTCCACGAACTCTTAAAAAATCTCCATTATCAATACCAACGGGAATATCTACTTCTACTGTTTCCATTTTATCCACAACTGCCTGACCATTACATGTATAACATGGATTAGTAATTTGATATCCACTACCTTGACAATTTGGACATTGGGTTTCCACAACTGTATTAAATAATCCAGTTCCCATCTGTCTTCTAACTGAACCTGAGCCATTGCAGACTTCACATATTTTTTTATCTCCACCACTACTATTACAAGTAGTGCATGGACCTTTAATTCTATAACTAAAGGACTTTTTACCACCTCTAAAGGACTCAATCGGTGTCAAGTTAAAAGTTATTACGGTATCAGGAGATTGTGTCTGTCGTGGAGTTCTACTTTGTCTATTGAACATTTCATAAAACTCTTCAAATGTACCAGAACCAAAAGGGTTTGGATTGTCATATTGTCTTTTTTTATCTTCATTACTCAGCACGTCATAAGCCTCAGCAACCTCCTTAAAAATTTCTCCACCATCTGGGTTTACATCAGGATGGTATTGTTTACTTTTATTTCGATATGCCTTTTTTATTTCATCAGAAGACGCATTACGACTAACACCTAATATATTATAATAATCTTTCATGGATAACTATATTATCATATTGTTTAAGAATAAGAAAAAGAAAAGAATAATCAAAGGTTACTCTACGGAAGCACACGCAAAAAATAAATTTAAAAAATTAATAAGTAACAACAAAATAAAATTTCCGGTCTATTATGAAAATGCTGAACCAAGTAATTTTCAATTAGGATTACTTACAAATCAAAAATCATTTCAAATTTCTTTATTCACAACAGATGAACTTGGTAGAAATAATACAGTAAAAGTAGAAGGTGACTCTGATTATGTTTTTTTAGATATCAGTAATTATGACATTGAAGAAAAAATATATGATTGGCAGACTGATAAAAGAATCACCTTTGACCAATTAATAAAAGAATATTGTAAACAAAATACTTTAAAAAATATATCAACCTTAAATAATAAACTGGTGATACAAGTAGATGAAGTTTTTTATTTGTTTAGTCTAAAAAATACAGAAGATAGTATAAGACTTCTTCAAACTTTAGAAAAAGAATTTATGAGTACAGGAAGACGAGATGGTATTTTTGTTAGAGATTTATCCACTGTACAAAGGAAATGGATGTATGACTTATTAGAAAATTATGGTTTTGATAGGAGTAAATTATATCGTCAGTCTACTACTTTTTCAAAACGAAATTAAAATTCACTCCATCAATCTCAATCGTACATTTATCTTTATCTCTATCTAATTCCCTGAAATGACTCATTAAATCTTTATAATCTTTTTCAGGTAATTCAATAATCATACTTACATCACCATTAGACAGGAATGATTGTTCAATAATATTAGTTATTTCGGCTAATTTGCTTAGCTCATCCATAAAACTTTTTTTATTCTCTGCCATAACGTATATGTTTTATTATGTGAGACAGTATTACGGATTTTGTTTGGTTCACTTTGAAGTATTGAATCAATAATCTCAGATTTAGATTTTTTAATATCCTGATTATCTTTCAATCTCTCCCTCTTGAACCACAACATCATGTCCTCCATCTCCTTCGGGGTCATTTTGTTGCTCATCTTCAATTATTTCTTCGTTAGTTAATAGAGTAGTATTTTCATTTATTTCAAAGTATAATTTTTTTAACTCATCAACATTTTTATTTTCAAAAACTGTCTTTAGTTCTTCAATTTTTTCTTTGAATAATTTTTCCTTTTCTTCTCTTTCACGGTTAAATTTAAAAACATTATCAACTGCATCTTCTAATAATTTTACCATTTCTTTGTCATTTTTTACCACAAAAGAATATAAAACTGTATTTGGTCTATCTGACTTTTCTTGTTTTATAACTTCAACATTATCAATATATTTTTTCGGAATTACCCAATTATTACTCAAGTATAAATCAAAAGATACGTAATCTTTTAGATACCTGAGAGATTTTAAATAATTTTTTGTCTTTTCGGTAAATTTTGAAAATATCATTACAAAATGTATATTAAAAAGGTTATAAAATAACTAAAAAACAAACCATAAATAATAAGTGCTCTTTCACTAAGCTCCAATTTTCTTGGAGGATTAGATGTCAGAGCACTTATAAAATTTATGATTAGTCTACCAAGAGCCACTGTTGAAAATATCGCAGTGAAAATACTTAAATATGTTAATAGACTGCCTAACATTATTTTTATTTTTTTGCTTCTGACAAAATCTCTCCTCTTAATTCTTGTAACAAACCTTTTAATTCTTGAGCAGATTTTCTAGCTCTTGTACCTGCAGATTTATTACCTCCGTAGAATTTAGTTGTATCAACTGACAAAGATTCAACCAATGTTTTAATTTTTTCTAGTGTTTCCATTTTAAAAAATATTATAGAATTTTTATTTTTATATATATTAAGTTTTTATTCCTGATAGTAAAGCCAAGATGAATTTTTTATATTATTAAAGAACGCTCTAATGTTTTATAAACATCTGTAAACATCTCTAAATCTGATTTTGATACCATTCTTTTTCTATTAAATAACTCTTTAAAGAACTTTTCAATTTCATCCTTTATATCATCATCACTTTGCTCATAAAATACTTCAAAAAAGAAAGATTCAAAATAATCATAATCGTCTTTTTTAAAATTAAATATAATAGATTCTTTTTCAAAATTATTTAGTGTTCTAATCCAACACCATTTAAAATGTTCTTGTTTTTCTTCTTTAGTTAGTCCTATTTTGGTTTCATTTAAACTTCCATGACTATCACCTAAATAAGTACTTTTAACCAAACCTAATAAAGATAAACAATAATCTCTAAATAAGTCGGTTAATTCAGGTATTATATTATTTGCCTTATACCAAATATCTAAATCTTCGTTTGACATAGGTTTCGATAACCAATTAAAAAATTGGTCCATATTATATCTCTTCATAATAAGAAATATAGTATGGACCAACTAAAGGTGAATAATTTATTATTATTGTGTTTTTTGATTGTAGTTGATAAGACTTTTCATTTTTTCAATGTTTTCATTAATCTTATCTTTCTTTTTTTCTTCTACTGATTCCAAGTCCAATGATTTCATCATATCACTATGTGTTTCATTTCCTGCAATATCATAAACAGGTTGTTCAGCTTTCTGATATGACATCTTTTTTAACTTAGCCAACACATTAAGTTTTCTTCTTTTATTAACATTCTTATTGACATCTGTTTTAACTGAATTTGCATATTCGTCTGAATTACCTGTTAAAGTTGAACCTTCAATATATTTTTCAAGTCTTTTGTCATCGGGTTTAATTTGGTCGTAATCTAGGTTTTCCATACCACCAGACTGAGCAATTTGGTCAACATAATTTTTAACAGAATCAGAAGCGGTATACATTTGTTTTTTATCACTATTTTTAACCTTACCATCTTTATCTGTTATGTCCATCATTGTATTACCTCTTGGATATGAGTCTGATTCAGGGCTGTATTGTACACCCATATTTTTCATATAGTCTTTCATCTTTTTAGTAACAGACTTAACGTAATCATCATTAGTCTTTTTAGTTTCATTACTATTTTTCTTTTCAAGTGTTTCTACCGCTGATTTTTCCTGAATAACAATTCTTTCAATCAACTCAATCATTTCATCTTCAGTTAACTGAAGTGTTTGTTTTTTTGATTCAGCTTTAATGTCTTTCTTAATAGTCACCTTATGCATTTTTCCACTACCCTCAGGAAATTCAAATTCATCTTTACCAGCATCTCTTGCTGCGTCCGCTGCTAAAACAAAAGCATTACTCTCATTAGTTTCTTCCTCAGCCATATCACCCGCAACTAATTCACCAAACTTAAATCCGCCTGGTGTTTTAAAATCTTTTTTATTTAAACCATCCTCATCTGAATTGTCTGAGTAAACACCAATCTCATCATTATCCGGCATATTTTTAAGGTAATCTTTATCACCCATTTTTTTCATTTCTCTTTCTTTACGTCTTTTTTGAGCAACGTTATAAAAATCTTCCATCTCATCAATTTCTTCAACTTTTGATTGGACTTCATTAATTTTTTTATTCAATTCTTCAGAAAGAACTTTATTTACTATTTCGTCAATTTTTTGTTCAATGTTATTCATAACAGTATTTTACATATAAATATATCGGTTTATCTAAATCTCGCATATGGATTTATTCTTACATCAGCTAAATACAATCCTAAATACTTAATTACGTCCATTGGATGGTTTAATCCGTGCATGACAGCATATTCGACAGGGTTTCCTCTATATGAGTCTTCCTCCTCTTCTGGTGGTAAATAACGACTAATCATATCATAAAATTCAACCGGTACATCTTTACCCTTGAATTTTAAATTGTCCATTTCTACCCATATCGAAACTTCTTTTGTGTCACTAAAATCATAGTTATCAGCAACTCCAACAAATCCACCTATTTTACCTTTTGGTCCCACATCAATAATTTTTACTTTACCACTTAAACTATCAGTATTAAACTCGTATTCTTTACCACTCAATTCTTTTTGTAAATACCTTGCTTTATTATCTTTAATACTTTCTACCCATTCTTTTTGGTGGTCTTCAGGTGATTTTGGTTTGTAATCATCAGGAAACTCAAATGTTACAAATTCCACCCCATCTTCATCTTCCTTAATAAATTTTTGTTCAAATTCATGAAGTACAATACTCTTAATTACATTAATTGGTAAACTCTGTCTTAATGAAATGTTTTCAATAGCCTCTTTTACCATGTCACTTTCAAAGAATTCCAAGGCATTAATATCACCTTGATTACAGTATGGAAACTTTTTACACTTATCCTTTATTCTTACATATTTGGAACCAGGACCACCAAGTTTAGGGAAATTGTTATCTGTAACAGACCTCAACTCCTTATCTACAGTTTTAGGATTAGAAAGTTTTAATGGGTCTTTCTTTGGTGCTCCAAATGCAACATCGTATGCACCCGCAGAAGCTGAAGTCGTAGCTTCTTTAGTTTCTTCTTTTTTAGGCTTTTCATCATTTTCCTCGTCTCTAATAGATTGAACAATCTTTGAGAATATTTGTTGTAATACCTCAGGTGTTAACCCATCTGTTTCACCTTTAGGATTTTCATCAGATTTTAAAAATTTAGAGTACCCTTTATTCTCATCAACCTGCCCACCTTTTGGTTTTGTTTTAATAGGTGTCTCTTTTTTCATTGGTCCAAATAATGGTCCAACATATGCACCTGCAGATGATGCACCTGTAGCTTCTTTAGCCTCTTCTTTTTTACCTTCAACTTTCTTTAGCATCGTATAATATTTTGGGTTCTCTGTTAAATGGTCCATAGCAATTTCCATAGCTAAATCTAATTCTGTTGTATGTTCTAACTCAACTTCAATACCCATCATCAATTGGTCTATAATATCTTCAACTTTAACCTTATGTTTTTTTGCTAATCCTTCAAGTGTTGAATTGTCACCAATACCACCTTCAAGTTTGTCTTCACCAATTTCTCCAGATGATATTACTTGACCTTTCATTTGATTTAATGTTTTTGATTTGTCCATTAATCCTTCAGCATCTGATGGATTAATTTCACCAAATGCTTTATTAAGACTTTTAACCATTAAATTATCAAGGCTATCCATTACTTTACATTTTTAAGTTGTGGCTCCCAAAAGCTTCGTTTAGTCCACATAATCATGTAAAACTCCTTCATGATTTTTGTGACAATCTCATTAACATCACCTTGTATTTTACCTCGTTGGATTTCTTTCCTAATAAGGTCAATGATTTTATCTTCAAATTGTTTTAAAGTATTCGAGTTAAGAAAATCTTTGATTTCTTTTCTAATCATTACTTCAATTTCTTTTTTATCTGTTGCCGAAAGTGCCATTACTTACCTATCTTCCAAAACATACGTCCACCAACTACTGGTTTTAAATCTTGATTTAAACCAATACCTAGTCCGTAAACTTGTTTATTCTTTGTTCTATACATGAACTCACCACCAACATAATTTAATTGGTCTGTTCTTCCGTGAACACCTAAACCCCAATAAAACTCTCTATTATTAAGATAAATCTCTTTTGTAATTGTTGTTGTAGGTATTTGAACCTTTGATTCGAATCTTCTACTTAAGATACTGTTTTGTGTGATAGTGTCATTAACAACTAAATAACCTAACGTATCTAAAGTTAGTGTATCTGTATAGTAATACTTTGCATAATAATCTTTAAGGATAGACATTGTATCAACGTCCGCCGGAATTGTATCATGTTCAGTGACAATCTTTGTTCTCCATTTAGGTACGTACTCAGTTTGTACAACATTAACTGTATCCCATTTAGTCTCAATAGTAACAATAACCTCTGGTTCAACAGGGTCTGTTTTACTACATTGGGTTAGGTACAATAATACCAAAACTAATATAAGAATTAATACTGTCTGTAAACTATTAAGATACTTTTTCATTACTCTTCTCCTTCGATTGTTTTAGTCTTTTTTCTTTGTGATAATATCTTAGCCCATTTAGCCTTGAATTGGTCATAATACGATGAAAGTTTATTTGTTAATTCAACAAACTCTGGGTCGACCTTAATCATATTACCATTGATGTAGATACCACTACTTTCACCAATTGAATACATGAAGTCGATATCTTTATCTATTATCTTCCCGCTCCACTCAACGTTGTTTGGATACATATTTAATGTACCGTAGTCCGCCATATCTGAAACTTGGTCAACAAACTCGTCCATAGTTTCTTGGAATGCCGTTTTTTCATCCGTAGATAACTCTAATTCTTGTTTTGTTTTACCATGTAATTTTATTAAACCACCAGAAACTCTATAAGTTTTAGATTTTTCTTCTTGTGGTTCGGCATCAAACTCTTCTTCACCTTCAATATCTGCATCAATATTTACAGGAGGTGCAACTTGCTCAGTTAATCTTCTTGACCTTCTAAGAAGTTCTTTTATTTCATCATATTCGTTAATCATATTTCTAATATTTTTTTCATTTCTTCAAAGTCAAAAGCAGGACTTAAGTCTGTATAAGATGAATCGTAATTACTTTTTGTTACTATTCCTTCAAATTTTTCAACTCCATCTACTTTTACGTTATGACCGATTAGGGTCTTTGGAATATTAAAATCATTACAGAGTTCATCAATTAAAGCTCCCACACTTGATAGTTGTTTTTTACTGTATGGTTGCCAAAAAAAGTGTCCTCTCCACTTTCTTTCATATATTCCTTCATTATAAATATTACCAATCCAATTAACATACGCACCACTTAGTGGGTTTTTTCGTAACCATCCAAGATTTTCTAAACAAATAATAATAACATCCTTATTAAATGATTCAGTTTCTAAAAATTTTGAATATGTATCTGGTGGAATAATATTAATTATGTTACCCTCTCGGTCCACAACATAATTTGGTAAATATGGATTTTTACCATTATATCTAGTCTGTAAAGAAACTAAATAATCCTTCACATCTCTCGATGTGTGACATAGGACTATTTGTTTCTTCTTTTTATTTTTTCCTATGGATTTAAATCCTGTCAAATCTTGTATTTCTACCATCACGCTTTTGATAAATCAGTCTTCTTATTGGTTGTGAAGTTGATGGTTCTGCGTTTTCTTCTTGATTTAGTTCTTCTAATTGCTCGGTAGTATTCTCAGTTTGAACCCCTTCCTCTTCTGATAATTTAATCTCATTTTCTAAATTTTCAATATCAGATTGATTTTTTTTAAACTCCATAAGTTTATCGAGCTCTAATTGTAGTCTCTCTATATCTTCATCAGTCGGAATGTATTTTGTCTTTTCTAACTCTTGTCTTATTCTTTGTTCTTGTATTTTTTTACTTTCTTCGACCTTTTGTAAATATTTTTCAAATGATTCTAATTCTTCAGGTGTGGGTGTATATTTTTCCTCATTCTCTAATTCATCTATACCATCCGCCAATGTACCGTCTAAATCTTTAAAGTCATCCTCCTTTTTGTTCTTCAAACGACCGAATGCGAAGTTCGCAGCAATTACTAAAGATATTGCTAGTGGGTCAAAAACAAAAATAATAACCAACATCAACCAGTTAACAATATTACCCATTGGTATTCCTGTTAACTCACTTAAATACTTTAATGGACCTAACTCACTAGCTAGTTCAGTATTAGATTGTTTTTCTAATATTAAAACATCTAAAGAACTAATCGAATCAGTAACATTTTCTATTTTTTTAGCAATACTATTTCTTGATTCAAGAGCAACATTTAATTGTGATTCTAAAGTTTTTCTATTTGACGATGATTGGGTTGTTATTATTTGCCCCGTTTCCCTATCCTTATATTGAACTATGTTATTTGAAAGACCATTTCTTAAATCTGTAATACTTTGGTCTATTGTCTTTTTTTCTTCTAAATAAAAATTCCTATTTTCTTCAAACCTTTCTTTTTTAAGGTTAAGAACACTTACCCCCTTATCTAATATTTCAGATTTGGTTGCAGTTTCTTGGTATGCCGCAGATAAAAATCCGTAGATACCTGCAGAAGTTATGAATACTAATATAGTTGCCGCAATTGTTAAATAAGTTCTAAGTAGTTTATTTATTTCACCCCAATATTGATAAAGTAATGATGCAATAACCAACTTAGCAATTTCTAATGAACTTGCCATTATTAAAACCTCAGTAGAGGCACCAGCAAAAAGTTTACTAAGTCCTGTGACTGAATAAAAAGCCGCTGACGCAGACACTGAAAGTGCAGACAATGCTATAATAGCAGGAAATGTGTTTAGTCGAAAAAATTGTATAATTTTTTTCATGTTTTTATTATTTACAGTACTCTATAAATATCTGTAAATAATTAATTACATGTAATCAAACAAACTCGCACTGTCGTTTCTGAGTTTTCTCAACGCTTTTTCTTTAATTTGACGTACTCTTTCTTTTGTCAAATTAAAGTCACCACCAATATCTTCAAGAGTTCGTGGAGTACCGGTAAGACCATAATAGTCTTCAATAATCGCTCTTTCTCTTTCATCCAAACTGTTCATGATGTCCATAAGTTTTTCTTTTAGAATACCATCAGTTGCAAAACTCTCATCAGGTTGAACCGCATTGGTATTTTCAATCATATCTACCAAAGTATCACCATCTTCATTGATGTGGTTATCTAAAGCAATAGTCTTAGGAAGTGTCATATACTTGTCTTCCAAAGCCTTATTTGTTTTCTGAGCCTCTTTCTTTGCTTTATGCAAGTCTTGAACTACGTTAACTGGTAGACGGATAGTACGTGAATTTTCATTCAACGATTGAAGGATAGATTGTTTAATCCACCATACTGCATATGAAATGAATCGTAACTTTTTTGACCAATCAAAATTCTTAATAGCTTTCATAAGACCTAAGTTACCTTCAGCAATAAGGTCACCCAAATCTAATCCTTGATTTTGATATTGTTTTGCAACTGTAATAACAAATCTCAAATTACCTTCCAACAATTCTTTATAAATCAATTCCTTTTGTTGTTCACTACAATCGTCAGAACAAATAATTCTTGATAGTTCTCTTTCCCTCTCGGGAGTCATCACTTTAATTTTACGGATGTCTTTAAGATACATTTGTATCTCATCTTGGTTTAACGGATTAACCGAGTTTACGAATTCATTATTTTCCATTTGCATATTTTTCAAGTTGTTGTTTCTCTTTTTTTGACAGTGCTTTCATACCTTTATCTGTAATCTTGTCCAAAATCTGGTCCAAAGATATGGATTTTTCTTTCTTATTCCTACTTTTAATTAATTCAATCTCATTATCCTCATCATCTTCGTCAGTATCACTAAGAATATCCATATCATCCTCATTCATACTACTCATAAAGTATTGAATAACACGGTCTAATTCTTCCTCACGCTCTTTTAAATCTGTAATCATAGGATTTTCAGGTTTTTTCAAATCACTTTCTAAATCAAGAACGTAACCAATTACTTCATCAGGACCATAAGCAGACATTTTGTCAGTCTTTTCCATTAAAAAGTATTGGTCAACCATACCAGCCAGATTCATTCGAATAAATTCATTAAGGTCTGCAAAGTCAACATCCGTTTTAAAATGAACAACAACCCCATAATCACCATAAATAAATTTTAGATATTCATTTGATATAATTGGTGACAACTCCCCTAATAGGTTGTTAATGTATTTTTCACCGTTTTCATAATCCCCGTAAAGGAATAGCATGTAATGTGTTTCTTCTGTACTCATTCTTTTTTTTCCTATTATACTTATATTTATATGTAAAATCAAATTCCAATGAAAAAATTTAAAATCACTGAAACTGAGTTGACAAAGTTAATACAAAAATCTGTATTAAAAAAACTAAATGAAGGAGAATTTTCAGTAGAGCCACAAATACCAATGACGAAAAGAGAAAAAGAACTAGAAGGTACATTTGGTTCTTATGGTGGTGAAATACCTGTAGATGTATTAAGATACATGAGAAAAAATCCTAAACTTATTATGAAAAGATTATTTGATATCTACGGTGAAAAGTTAATGGATTACATTCCATTTCCTGAAGATGAAATTGTTACATCAGACATTGATGTGATGACAGAAGAAGAAGATGAAGTAGAAATAGAACAAGAATACCCTGTTGATGAGTTTGATTTTGAATTGGATGATTCTGATGTAAATGATATTATGTCTAAAAAAGGACCGATGAGAAGATTTAGAGGTTCTATATATGTTGATGGTTTAATCCCTGAAACAGACAATAAGGATTATGATAGAAAATTGGCTGTTAAGGTTTTAGAAAACTACGCTAAAAAATTACCAACTGCAGAATCTTATGTTGGTGGTGTTGGATTCAAACAAAGAAGTTTACTAGACCCATACGATAATATGGATTTCTAAAAAAAAATATTTTAAAAGAAGAACCCACCTTTCGGTGGGTTTTTTTATTCCTTAACCTTAACCTCCAAACTCTTAAATCTTCCGAAACCATTAAAATTTCCTTTAGACATCCAAAGAGTTTCATATGGGAGGACGTACTCCACCTTACTTCCGTCCTCCCTTGTAATCAAAACAATACACATCACACCAACTCCATTTTTTCTTCGTTCATAACAAAAGCCATACTATCCCAATTTTTGGCGTTTACCGCGTTGTATTGATATTGACTGTAAAGTTCGGTGTTGAACCACAAAGAGTTAATAGTTCCAACCTTCAAACCTTTCAAGATATCCTCATCAACCAACTTTATTTTCTTACCAACACGAGCAAACACAGTAAGCCAATAATTTGAACCTTCAGGTTTGAACTCCACAGTTTGAAGTGCTCCTTTGTTAAACCATCCCAAAACCTGACTTGGGTTTTCTGAGAAAGTATCGTTGGCGTGTTGGTTAAAATCTACTGTGGTCATGAAACCAGCTTTAACTTTAACAACTGCACGGAACTGACCTTTACGTCCGCAGATGAATTCAGTGGTATTTAGTCGAGAGATGTTGATGATGTTTTCCATAGTTGTATCGTTTTAACAATACAAATATACTACACTCTCTTGGAATATCCTACTACTTGGTAAAAATCTTTTTTACCATCACAGTAATCCAACACTAACTGAAGTAGGGTTTTGAACATGAATGCACCTGTGGTTTGTTTTTCACATCGTGTAAACAATTCAATAAATGCCGTCAGGGTATCCATGTTGTAATATCCGTGACCGTTTAGTTCATCGTAAACACGGTCCAACTCATCCTTTGACTGTAGTTGATAGTTGTTTCTTTCTTCTACTGTTTGAAATGGGTTCATCTGGTCGTACTTATCCAACATATTATATACAAACCCACGAACCAATCCTTTATTGTGTTCACACTTAACCAAAAGGTCCACAATCCAATGTGTATGAGAAGGTGTTCTCAATCGTTTACCAGGTTCTTTGTACTTTACAATGAAGTCTAAGTCAGGATTCTCACCTCGAAATCCCTGATAGATTGCAATGACCGTTTCATCGTTCATTGTGTAATGTTTGAGTGGTGCGTAACGAACATCACTTCCTTTTTGTTTATAAGATAAATCCATTTTATTAATCATTAAAGTTTCTAGCAGTTTCTTTAAATCTTGAACAGTCTCCACTCTCAATACTCTTTCTAATGTGACAGATTCGACAATATGTTTTTACATTCTCAGGTACGTTATTGAAGTGGTCACCATCAATATGGTCCAAATCAAAACAACCAATTTCAAAACCCACCCAATCTTCTTTTGATGGAACAGGACATTTAAATCCTAAGTGCCCATCAATGTTTTCACAGTAAGTTTTTTTGTGTATTGTGACACCTTCTCTAATTAAACCCTTTTTTCGGTCTGTTTGACAACGAGAACATTCACTTTTGAATGACCAGTTTTTCCATTCACGTACAACAACAGGATTATCACACCCATCATTCACACATGTGGGTAATTGATATCCTCTATCGAAGAATTTCTGTTTCTGTATTTTGGATAGGTCTGACATTCTTTTGCTAATATAAACAAAAAACGGGAACTTACAAGTCCCCGTCATAAAAAATCACCTCAACACCACTTTCTTCAAACATTTGTTTACTTCGTAACGCATGTTCATCCCAATGTTGTCGGTTTCGTGTTGTATCTTCAGTCTTACAATAGATTCTTTTAATCCCTGAACTGATAATCCCACGAGCACAATCACTACAAGGAATACCACAAGTCAAATACATTGTAGTATCACGAAGACTGACACCGATACGAGCCGCATTATAAATCGCATTACGTTCTGCATGTTCAAACCAGTAATACTTCTCAGGTCTTACCTGACGTTCTTCAATATCATCATTGATACCACGAGGAAATGAGTTATACCCTGTGGATACAATCTCATTATCTTTCCCCACGATTACCGCACCAATTTTTGTTCTACGGTCTTTTGATTTCTCTTTTACCTGTTCGGCAATACTCAAAAAATATTCAGTCCATTTCATATCATATAATCTTCAAGAAAATTTTGAAATAGGTTATTAGGTTTTTTTTCCAACCACCCTGTAATAATATATTTTACCTCATTAGGACCAGGTGAATTACCTCTATGTTTATGTGTCCAAAGAGCTGGTGCTATAATAAGTTTACCCTCTTCAGGTTTTATTTTTTCTTGATTGAACATAAATTCCGTATGCCCACCTTCAATACTGTTTAGATAATATATAAAAAACAACTCTCTATCTGACGTATCACCACCTTCATTTTCATAATGCCACGCATAATAACCTTCATTATCTACATATCTTTGCATTTGTAGATGTGGTTTATGATTACCAGTTACACCAAAAAAACTATGAGCTGTTGAGACTAAAGATTCTGTTGATGAAAAGTCTCCCGTCATAATCATATAGGGATTATCTTTAATATAATCCACTATATTATGTAAAAGATTCTCCATCATATAATCATAAACATATCTCCAATTAGGGTTATCTGTGTGATTATGTATCATGAAATCGGTTGATGCTTTTACATTCTTTTTAACACCCCCGCTTGTTACTCCCTCCATTAAATCAGCCTCACCCTCAAACCATTCAATTATGTTTTTACATAAATCAGGTGGTAATTGATTATGGTATTCTTTTATCAAACTATCTTTCATATTAAAAATGTTCTACGTGGTATAATTTAAAATCGTGGTTACTATTCATCCTTAAAACAGGATATGGAAAATCAAATAATTCACTTTTATCAAAATATGTTATAATCTCACAACCATATTTCTGACGTAATGTTGATACTTTATTTTCTAATTTGACTATATCGGGTACTTTACCAAGTTTGTTATCAAAAGTTGCAATTAATAATACCTCAGAATTTTTCAAATCATTATTAAATACACCCACCATCTCATGTCCATTCCAAAATTCAATTCTCCAATTACCAAACTCATTTGGGTATGCGCCCCAACTAAAAGGGTGGATATCCATTTCTCCAATGTACTTGTCATCACAGAACCACTTAACAGTATATGGTGTGTCACCAATTAGACTAACCTTAGCCATCGGTCCAAAAACACAGTTCGCACTGTTATTCTCGTTTATAGTATAAATCATTGTATT
>Ga0208644_1001084_pt1 | contig 23435 bp, 29 predicted proteins | sample VirMetDEL_Nov_18_FD_184517 | JGI IMG/M metagenome (GOLD analysis project Ga0208644, IMG submission 184517) | Aqueous microbial communities from the Delaware River and Bay under freshwater to marine salinity gradient to study organic matter... | ecosystem: Environmental > Aquatic > Marine >...
CTTGGAGGTCGATGAGAAGACCATCGCCAAGGAAAAAGCCCTGATTGACTCCGCGATCAAAAATAAGAACAAGGACGCGCTGAAGTCATATCCCGCTGCCATGGCAGCCTCGGCGTTCATTAAGAACTACGGACACAATCTGGCGCACGATGTGATGGAAGTGCGCGCAGCACTGACCAATAAGCTGCTGGAAATTGCCAATTGTGGTGACACTAAGTTTGAAATCCGGGCACTGGAGCTTCTGGGTAAGCACTCGGACATCGCGCTGTTTACGGAACGTAGCGAAATTACGATCAACTATAAGTCGCCCGATGCGCTGGAAGCTGCCATCAAGGAGCGAGTGAAGCGCCTACTGAATGCGCAGACCATCGACATGCCCACGACAAGCGAAGACTTGGACGATGAGCTTGGTACGTACATACCAGAGCGTCTGAAGGATGACGACGAAGACGTTGAAAACATTGGAGAAAATGAAGAGCCGGAGAGCGACGACTAATGGCTCGTGGTCGTCCAAACAGGAAACTCCTCGACGATATATCGCTGGATGACATCCCGGCTATCCTGCCTAAGCTATCGGCGCGGGAACAGGAGAAGCTGCTGGCGGAGTTGGAGAAGCTCCACGAGCTACGTGTAACGCAGTTGGCGCAGGATAAGTTCCTGCCGTTCGTAAAAGAAGTCTGGCCGACCTTTATTGCTGGGCGTCACCACGCCAAGATGGCGGATGCGTTTGAGCGCGTTGCAAACGGTACCTGCAAGCGGCTGATTATTAATATGCCGCCGCGTCATACCAAGAGCGAGTTCGCGTCATATCTGCTGCCTGCATGGTTCCTAGGCAAGTTCCCGCACAAAAAGATCATCCAGTGCTCGCACACGGCTGAACTGGCGGTAGGTTTCGGGCGTAAAGTGCGTAACTTGGTTGATACCGAGGTCTACCATAAGCTGTTTCCGGACCTAACGCTTGCATCGGACAGCAAAGCAGCCGGTAGGTGGAACACATCCAAGGGCGGGGACTACTTCGCTATCGGTATCGGGGGTGCGGTGACAGGTAAGGGCGCTGATGTGCTCATTATTGACGACCCGCACAGCGAACAAGAAGCGGCGTTGGCTGAAGTTAACCCCGATATCTACGACAAAACCTACGAATGGTACACCTCTGGGCCGCGTCAGCGTCTCCAGCCGGGGGGTGCCATCGTCATCGTGATGACCAGATGGTCTAAAAGAGACCTGACAGGGCAGATTTTGAAGGATGCAGCGTCCAACGACAGCCTTGGTGAGTGGGAAGTCATCGAATTTCCGGCGATTTTGCCCTCGAATAAGCCTCTGTGGCCTGAGTTTTGGGCTATGGAAGAGCTTGAGAAGGTCAAACGCGACGTTCCCAACTCAAAATGGATGGCGCAGTACCAGCAGAACCCCGTTTCTGAGTCTGCGGCTATCGTAAAACGCGAATGGTGGCAGGAATGGCCCAATGATACGCCGCCTGCGTGCGATTTTATCCTCCAAGCGTGGGATACGGCCTTCGAAAAGACGTCACGCGCTGACTATTCGGCATGTACCACGTGGGGAGTGTTCTACCATCCAGACTCTACAGGGATGGCGCAGGCCAATATTATCCTCCTGAACGCCTACAGGGACCGTGTTGAGTTCCCAGACCTCAAACAATGGGTCTTGGAGGACTATAAAGAGTGGGACCCGGACTCGATCATTATCGAAAAGAAGGCGTCAGGTGCGCCACTCATCTACGAACTCCGCTCCATGGGTATCCCAGTGCAGGAATTTACCCCCACTAGGGGCAACGATAAGATCAGCAGGCTCAATGCGGTGGCTGACATTTTCGCGTCCGGTAGGGTCTGGGCTCCCCCTGCCCGCTGGGCGGAAGAAGTGATTGATGAAGTCGCTGAATTTCCCGCTGGTTCTCATGATGACTATGTCGATACCGTCTCTATGGCTATGCACCGCTTCCGTCGGGGTGGGTATATTACAACAAATCTCGACGAACCAGAAGATATTGTGTACTTTAAGAGCCGTAGGCAACAGGGATATTACTAATGGCCGTAGATAAAGCTATCAATCAAGCGCCTCTCGGCCTTGACGCTACCCTCGAAGCAGGCGCAGTTCCCGGCATCAACATGGAGCCGGACCTTGAGATTGAGATCGAGGACCCCGAAGAAGTCACGCTGCGCATGGACGGGCTTGAGATTGAGCTTGAGCCGGGCGAAGAAGAGGACTCCGAGTTCAACGAGAACTTGGCCGAGCTTCTCGATCAGGGCCAGTTGGCTGAGATTGCGGGCGATCTGATCGGTGACTTCGACGATGACCTTGCGTCGCGCCGTGACTGGATTCAGACCTACGTCGATGGCCTTGAGTTGTTAGGCATGAAGGTCGAGGACCGGACCGAGCCGTGGCCCGGCGCTTGCGGTGTCTACCACCCGCTGCTGACGGAAGCTGTTGTTAAGTTCCAAGCCGAAACCATGATGGAGACGTTCCCAGCCCAAGGGCCTGTGCGGACGCAGATTATTGGTCGTGAGACTCCTGCCAAGCGCGATGCGGCTGCTCGCGTGCAGGACGATATGAATTATCAGTTGACCGATGTGATGATCGAATATCGTCCGGAACATGAGCGTATGCTGTGGGGGTTGGGCCTTGCAGGTAATGCGTTCAAAAAGGTGTACTACGACCCATCACTCGGACGCCAAGTGGCGATGTATTGCACCGCTGACGACGTGGTTGTGCCCTATGGCGCGTCTAACATCGAGACGGCTGAGCGCGTTACACACGTAATGCGGAAGACCCCGAACGAACTACGCAAATTACAAAAAGACGGGTTCTATTTGGACATCGACCTGCCCGAACCCGACGGCACGCTCGACGACGTTGAGCAAAAAATTGCAGAAAAGCTGGGTTTCCGTGCGTCTACCGATGACCGCTACAAGCTCTTGGAAATGCAGGTTGACCTCATCATCGAGGACGACAAGTTTCGTGACAAGGACGATGATGGGATCGCGCTGCCGTACATCGTGACCATCGAGAAGAATAGCCAAGAAATCCTTGCAATCCGCCGGAACTGGGAACCCGATGACAAACTCAAGCAGAAGCGCAACCACTTCGTCCATTATTCGTATGTTCCGGGTTTTGGCTTCTACGCTTTTGGCCTTATTCACCTTATCGGTGCTTTTGCTAAGTCTGGCACCAGCCTTATTCGTCAGCTTGTCGATGCTGGTACTCTATCTAACCTCCCGGGCGGATTCAAAACTAAGGGACTGAGGGTCAAGGGTGACGATACGCCCATTAGCCCTGCCGAATGGCGCGATGTAGACGTGGCCTCGGGTACGATGCGTGATAACATCATGCCGTTGCCCTATAAGGAGCCGTCACAGGTCCTCTACAGCCTCTTAGGGACCATCGTGGAGGAAGGCCGCCGCATGGCGGGTATGGCCGACCTGCAAATCTCGGATATGTCTGCAAACGCCCCTGTGGGCACCACGCTGGCTATTCTGGAACGCAGCCTCAAGTCGATGTCGGCTGTGCAGGCACGCGTCCATTACGCGATGAAGCAGGAGTTCAAGCTCCTCAAGCACATTATTGCTGCGTATACGCCGGATTCCTACTCGTACGAGCCGGAAGAAGGGAGCCGTAAGGCCAAGAAATCGGACTATGACAACGTCGATGTGTTGCCGGTTTCGGACCCCAACGCTGCCACGATGGCACAGAAAATCGTGCAATATCAGGCAGTTATCCAGTTGGCGCAGGGCGCTCCGCAGATTTACGACATGCCGTATCTGCACCGCCAGATGCTTGAGGTTTTGGGCATCAAGAACGCTCAGAAGCTCGTCCCGCTCAAGGATGATGAAGACCGCAAGCCGCGTGACCCGATCAGCGAGAATATGGACGTCATCAACGGCAAGCCCGTGAAAGCGTTCATTTATCAGGATCATGAAGCCCATATGGCTGTCCACATGTCGTTCATGGCGGACCCCAAAATCCAGCAGGTGCTCGGCCAAAACCCGATGGCGCAGCAGATGGCGGCTGCCATGGCGGCTCACATCCAAGAGCACTTGGCGTTTGAATATCGTCGTCAGATTGAGCAGCAGGCCGGTGTGCCGCTGCCTCCGCCAGATTCGGATATGACGGAAGACGTGGAAATTCAGATTTCTCGCTTGGCCGCAGTGGCTGCACAGCAGCTTCTCCAGAAGGATCAGGCAGAACAGCAAATGATGCAGAACCAGCAGATGATGCAGGACCCAATCGTCCAGATGCAGATGCAGGAGTTGCAGATCAAACAAGGCGAGTTGGAACTCAAGAAACAAAAACTCGTCTTCGAAGCGGCAGAAAAGCAAGACCGCATCGAGCTCGAAGAACAGCGTATCGCTGCACAAAAAGAAATCGCTGGTCTCCAAGTTGGGGCCAAGATTGCAACGGACAAGAACAACTTGGACGCCAAGCAAGAAGAGGCTGGGCTGCGGCTCGGCGTCGAAATCGCCCGCGAAACCATGCGGGCGCAGGAAGAACCCCCTGTTTCCTCACAGCAACCTAAGGAGAATGAATGAGCACAGTACTCTTACACTTAGCTCAGAAAATCGACGAGGCGTGCAAGGACATTGAACGTGACCTTGCGATGGGCAAAGTTAACGATCTTGGCGACTACAAATTCGCCTGTGGCCGTTATCGTGGCCTGTTGACCGCGAAAGATTTTATTATCGAAACCGCTCAGCAACTGGAGCAAGACGATGACTGAGATTGTAGGTGTCGCATCGCCGGGTATCGTTGACATTGGTGGCAGACCCATCACAGCGCAGCCCAAAGAGCCCGAGGTTCCGATTGAGGAACGGGCTAAACAACTTCCTGACCCGCAAGGTTATCGCCTTTTGTGTGCCATCCCTGAGATCGAGAAAGAGACCGAGGGCGGCATTCTGAAGATCGAGAGCGTCATCGAGCGGGAAGAACTCCTCACAACCGTGCTGTTTGTCGTGAAGATGGGCCCTGATGCCTACCGTGACGAGAAGCGGTTCCCCTCAGGTCCTTGGTGCAAGGAAGGCGACTTTGTGCTCGTCCGTCCGAACGCTGGGACACGCGTGGAAATTCACGGGCGTGAGTTCCGCATCATCAACGACGACTCTGTTGAAGCTGTTGTGGAAGACCCTCGCGGCATCCGCCGCAAATAAAACGGGCTTGCCCGTACAAAAGGAGATGTAACCATGGCTACGCAGCCAGACGATGACTTTGAATTTGAGTTCGAAACCGAGGACGCAACCCCTGCTCCTGAGCCAGAAGCTGAAAAACCTGAAATTGAGGTCGAAGACGACACTCCTGAACAGGATCGTGGGCGTGAGCCCATGCCCAAGGAAATCGTTGAAGAACTCGAAGCTGATGAGCTTGAGGAATATTCGGAGAAGGTAAAGCTCCGCCTCAAGCAGATGAAGAAAGTCTGGCACGACGAGCGCCGTGAGAAAGAACGTGCGTTCCGCGAACAGCAGGAAGCCCTTGCTGCGGCCCAGCGTCTTCTCGAAGAAAATAAGAAGCTCAAGTCTAACCTGACGCAAGGTGAGACGTACCTGCTCGACAGCTATAAAACGCAAGCAGAGTATGAGCTTAAAGAGGCAGAGCGGGCATACCGCGACGCACATGAAGCGGGCGATACTGATCGTCTCGTAGAGGCCCAACGCAAGTTTACTGAGGCATCGTTCAAGGTGCAGCAGCTTAATACTTACCGAGCGCCTTTACAGCCTCAAGAAACTGAGGTAGAACTACCTCAACCGCAGGTCCAGATTCCACGGCCTGATTCCAAGACTATGGCGTGGCAAGAGCGCAATAGTTGGTATGGAACAGACACCGAGATGACGGCATCTGCTCTCGGGCTTCACCAGAAGCTGGAGAATGAACGGGGCCCGCAATTTGTAGGCACCGACGAATATTGGGCTACCATCGACAAGACGATGCGTCGCCGTTTTCCCGAATATTTCGGGGATGATGAAGTGGCTAGTGGCGACTCCAAGCCTGTCGCACGTGAAACCAAACCTGCCACCGTCGTCGCTCCAGCGTCACGCAGCCGATCCCCCAAGAAGATTAGGCTAACCACATCCCAGCTTTCGATTGCGAAAAAACTGGGTTTGACCCCCGAGCAATATGCCCGGGAAGTTGCAAAGGAGATTTAAGATGACGGATCGCAATATTTTGGATGAGTTGGACGCCCAGATTTCTTCTGACCGTGCACCTCGTAAAACACGTGAACAGACTGAACGCCCGAAGGTTTGGCAGCCTGCCTCGTTGCTGCCGGAACCGGATCAACAGCCGGGTTATGTATATCGCTGGATTCGCGTTGCTTCCGTAGGAAAGTCGGACGGTCAAAACTTCATGTCGAAAAAGCGTGAAGGTTGGGAACCAGTCCGAGTTGAAGAGCAGCCGCAATTTGCCGATATGACCGATCCCGACAGCCGCTACAAAGACAATATCGAGGTTGGTGGATTGTTGCTTTGCAAAGCCCCGAAGGAACTGATGGAACAGCGCAAAGATTACTTTGCCCGTAAAAATCAGGCCCAGATGGACTCGGTGGACAACAATTTCATGCGCGAGAGCGACAGCCGTATGCCTCTCTTCCGTGAGAAGCGGTCTACGACGTCGTTCGGTAGTGGCAAACGCTAAGCTAGGAGCTTAACTATGGCATATCCTTCCGTTACGAGCCCTTATGGGCTTATCCCGATCAATCTGATCGGCGGTCAGGTTTTTGCCGGTTCCACGCGTCAGCTTCCCATCGCAACCAACTCTTCGACTGCCATCTATTACGGTGACGTCGTGAAGCTGCTTGCTGGTGGTACTGTTGGCAAGGACACCGGCACTGACTCGGCTACGCCGGTTGGTGTTTTCCTCGGCTGCACCTACACCGATCCGGTTTATGGTGTGACCTTCCGCCAGTATTATCCCGGCACCACGAACATCACTGACGTCATGGCTTATGTCCTTGACGATCCGGATGCTCTGTTCAAGGTCGCTGTGTGCGCTGGCACAAACTCGAACACCGTCAGCTATGTCACTCAGGCTGCTGTCGGCTCGAACCTCAAGCTGGCTAACGGTGCTAACAACACCGGTTCGACCATCACAGGTAACTCCAAGGTCGGTGTTGATTCGACCGAAGGTCAGACCTCGACGTGGCCGATCCGCGTGATTGACGTCGTTCCTGAAACTGCTCTGGCAGGTAACCCCGGTTCTTACACCGAAGTTATCGTCAAGTGGAACCAAGGTACGCATAGCTACCTGAACCCCGCTGGCCTCGCATAAGGAGACTGAACAATGGCAATTTCTCGCGCACAACTCCTCAAGGAGCTTTTGCCCGGCCTGAACGCCTTGTTCGGTCTGGAATACGCCCGCTATGGCGAAGAGCACAAGGAAATCTTCGAAACGGAGACTTCTGAGCGTTCGTTCGAAGAAGAAACCAAGCTGTCCGGCTTCTCGGCTGCTCCGGTTAAGAACGAAGGTTCGGCTATCGCTTACGACAACGCGCAGGAAGTCTTCACTGCTCGCTACAACCATGAAACGATTGCCCTCGGGTTCTCGCTCACGGAAGAAGCTATCGAAGACAACCTGTATGACAGCCTCTCGGCTCGTTATACCAAGGCGTTGGCTCGTGCCATGGCTTACACCAAGCAGACCAAGGCTGCTGCTATCCTGAACAACGGTTTTGACACGGACTACCCCGGTGGTGACGGTCAGCCGCTCTTCTCGGATTCGCACCCGCTGGTCTCCGGTGGCACCAACTCGAACATTCCGGCTGTCGCTACCGATCTGAACGAAACTGCGCTTGAAAACGCGGTTATTCAGATCGCTGCGTGGACGGACGAACGTGGCCTGCTGATTGCAGCCAAGCCGCGCAAGTTGGTTATCCCGCCGTCACTTCAGTTCGTTGCTACCCGCTTGCTCGAAACCGAGTTGCAGGTGAACACTGCTGATAACAACATCAACGCAATCAAGTCGAACGGCTCGATCCCGGAAGGTTATACCATTAACCACTTCCTGACCGACACCGACGCTTGGTTCCTGACGACTGACGTGCCAAATGGTATGAAGCACTTCGTCCGTACCCCGCTCGCTCAGAGCATGGACGGCGACTTCGACACCGGCAACGTCCGTTATAAGGCCCGCGAACGTTACAGCTTCGGCTGGTCGGACCCGCTGGGCATGTACGGTTCCGTAGGCGCTGCCTAAGGAAGCAGGGGGAGGGGGAGAGGGAAACTTCTTCCCCTCTTTTCTTTTTGATGGTATATAAGACCATCTAGGTAATTTTACTCGCACCGACTGGCCTAGCAGACGTAGTAGAGACGGTGTGAGTTGGTGCTACTACACGGAGATATTCAATGGCGAATACAACCTTTTCAGGTCCAGTAACCTCACAAAACGGCTTCATCGGTGACGTCACCGGTAACATCACGGGCACCGTTACGGGCACCGTTGTTCAGCCAGTCTCGGCTGTTGCTGCTGCCGGTACTAACCTCGCAACTGCCGCAGCCCTTTCGAATGGCGTTAACGTCGTTTCGGGCGCTGATGGCACCAAGGGTGTCAAGCTGCCGACGGCTGTCGCCGGTACAACTATTACGGTTTATAGCTCGGCTGCTACTAACGGTCTGGTTGTCTATGCGAACACCAGCGACACCATTAACGGTTCGGCTTCGGTGACCATGGAAGGTCAGACTTGGCTTCAGTGCATTGCGACCACGGACGCTGTTTGGCTGACAACGATCTTCACTGCTAACACCTAATCGGTAACCCTTTAGAAGGAGAAATCCGATGGCAATGCAGACAGACGTCAAATCCACTAAGCCGCTGGCTTCGACGGGGTTCTTTAAGACGCAGGCTGACAACGACATGTCGTTTCGTTCCCGTATTAAAGGCATTTATGCCTCTTGCGGTGCGTCGGCTGGTTCGGTTGTTATTTCTGATGGTAATGGTGGCAGCACGCTGTTCACTATGGCTACCCCGACGGCAGCCAGCACTGGCTACGTGTATATCATTCTCCCGGATCAAGGCATCCTTGCAGAAAACGGTTTGTATGGTACGGTGACTAACACTGCTTCCGTAACCATTTTCTATGGGTGATATATGCACGCGCAAAAAAGCTACGATCTGTCCGGTAAGAGCCTCTTCATCGCTCTTCCGGCCTATGACTTCAAAGTTTCGCTGAAGCTGGCGGTTTCGCTGGCTAAATTCTCACGCGCTTCTGCGGAGCATGGGATTGATATCCAGATAGGGAGCATCTGCGGATGCTCTGTGGTATCACGGGCTCGTAACCTTTTGGCGAAGGACATGTTGGAGTCGAAGTGCGACTATTTGTTGTTCATCGACTCCGACATTAATTTTGAACCCGACGACATCTTCCGCCTTATGGCGTGGGGCACAGACCCCAAGAAGGGTATCGTCGCGGCAGTTCCGCGTACGCGGAATGAAAGCAAAGTCTACATCGCTACGCTCGATTATGACGAGAATGGGGACCTTACCATGAACGGTATGGGCCTTGTTCGTGCAAAGCGCGTGGCAACTGCCTTTATGTTGGTGCGTCGTGAGGTCTTTGAGACCCTCGAGAACGAGCACCCGGAGTGGGCTTATTATGATTCGAAAACTGATCGCACGCTTTCGTGCATGTTTGACTTCGAGCTCTCGGAAGAAGGCTACATCGGAGAAGATTTCCTGTTCTGTGACCGTGTCCGGAGTCACGGCTTCGAAGTCTGGATCGACCCAACCATAACCCTCGGCCACATGGGCGTGCAGGAATATGTCGGTAACTACGGCAACGATGTCCTGTACCCGATGGTGGTGCCTAACCAGAAGGTGGCGTGATATGGCTCGTAAACGGATAAAACGATACGATGATGGTGGCGAGATTATCGTCACTGGTAAGCGCGAAAACGAAGTCATGCCATTTGAGGGGCTATCCCGGGAGCGCATGATGCGTGCTGCTGCTTCGGGTGCTGATGCAGGTGGCGGAGGCGGAAGCGGCATCGGGATTATGGGTAACGCTCGTAATCAGCTTGGTGTTGGTAAGACCTATTCCCCTGTCGGTAAAGTTTATGGCCCGCGCTACACTGGCGACGGCTTCAGCGTGAGCGGTGGATATAACCCCAAGAGCAAAGTTGTCGGCGGACGTTACCAAGAAGAAGGCTTTTCTGCTGGTTTGGGCTATGATCCGCGCCGTAAATATGTCGGTGGCGATGTGTCGTTCAGCTTCAAAAAGGGCGGCAACGCCAAGAAAATGGCTAAGGGCGGCTCAACGGCCTCCAAGCGCGCTGATGGCATCGCCCAAAAGGGCAAAACGAAAGGGCGCATGGTCTAATGGCTAAGTCTCCTGCTTGGACTCGTAAAGAGGGCAAAAATCCCACTGGTGGGCTGAATGCTAAAGGTCGTGCCTCGGCCAAAAAGCAGGGGATGAACCTGAAGCCCCCCGTATCAGCTAAGCAAGCCAAAAAGTCTCCCAAGGCGGCTGCGCGGCGCAAGTCATTTTGCGCCCGCATGTCCGGGATGCCGGGCCCGATGAAGGACGAGAAGGGTCGGCCAACGCGCAAGGCCCTCTCGCTGCGTAAGTGGGACTGCTAGGATGGAGATGCTGGTATGGAACATCATTCTCAGTGGGATCGTTGCGGTGCTTGGCTTCATGGTGAAGGGTAAGTTCGATGAACTCGACCGTCTTGGCATCTTGCTCAACAAAACCCGGGAAGAGGTGGCGCGTGACCACGTCACACGTGCGGAAGTCAATCAAACGCTCGATAAACTCGCAGAGCGCATCGACAAGAGCATCCAACGCTTGGAAGCCAAGCTGGATGATATGAGGAAAGGCTGAGAAATGATTAGCTCAAAGAAACTTGGCCGCATGGTCACCGCCGATGTCGATAAGGCGTTGGCGAACATTGGCTCTGCGAAGCCGGAGATGAAGGACACAGGGGAACTGAAAGCTGCCGTCGCGCCCAAGAAGGCTGAGACGTTTGCTGAAGCGTTCCGTGCTGCTCGCAAGGAAGGCAAAAAGACTTTTTCATGGGCTGGTAAGCCGGGTACGACGTTTACCACTGATATGGCTGGTGAAGGCGCGAAGCGTCGGGCATCTACTCGTTCCTCGGGCTCTAAAACTGGTAGTGGTTCATCTTCAACTTCTAGCTCGCCGGTTGCGGACTTTTACACCAGCCAATACTCAAAAGTTAAAGGTAACGCAGCGAACATTCAGGGCGCTGGGCCTATGGCTACGGGTAAAAATAACGATAAGTCGTCCGATAAATCGGTGGCTAAACTCGGATCGCCAGTAAATGCGGGTCGTTCAAAAGGGTTTTTGTCGCGGCTTTTTACGAAAAGCGCAGATTCAGATTTTGCTAAATCCCAAGAACGGAAATACGGCAAGCGCACTCCGCTTCTTCTTGTTGGTGAAGAAGCCCGTGAAGCCAATCGCAAGCAAGGCACTATTGGTGGCAAAGCCAAGGGCGGTAAGATCGACGGTTGCGCCGTTCGCGGCAAGACCCGTGCAGGGCGTAAATAATGCCTAGCACGAGCGCCAAACAGGCTAAGTTTATGCGGGCCGTGGCGCACAGCCCGAAGTTTGCGAAGAAGGTTGGTGTGCCGCAGAGTGTTGGGAAGGACTTTGAGATGGCCGACAAGAAAAAGGTAAAGAAGTTTGGCGAGGGCGGGTGGGGTATGAAGCTACCTCGCAAGGACGATAGCAGCATTAAAAAATTGCCGACGAAGATGTCGCCTAAAGATGAAAGCGGCATCAAAAAGTTGCCAACCAAGATGCCGTCTAAGGATGGCAGCGGGATTAAAAAATTTGACGACGGCGGCGACGGTAAAAAGCCAGTTAAAAAACTGAAGGGTCCCGGCCCTGCTAGGCCGTTGGAGTTTCCGATCCGTGGTCGCAGCATCAGCATTCCGCTCGATGAACCCAAACCGAAGCCACGGAAGATTCCGCCGTCGTCGGGTAATGTAAAGACGACTAAAAATTTTCCCAGTCCTGCACCTGTCAGTTTTGGTAGTGCACGCAAGTACCGTGAGGACTTGAAGAAGGTTAAAGTATCACCCAGCGAAGGCCGTGTGATTGAAAGCGCAAACCGCTCGGAAGGCGGCGATGGCATGAAGAAAGGTGGCATGATGAAGAAAGCAACTAAGGCTGGCCGTGCAATGGTCAAGAAGTCGGCTGATACCATGGGCCGTGCAATGGTGAAGAAGGCCGGTGGCGGCAAGTGCTACGCCAAGGGCGGTTCGGTTTCGGCTCGCGCCGACGGTGTCGCTAAGAAGGGCAAGACTGACACTAAGATGGTCACGATGGCTCGTGGCGGCATGATGGCTAAGATGACCCCGCGCACTGAATATGGCGGTGTCGAGCGTCGTCGCGGCGGTAAGTGCTAATGCGCGAGTCTCGGGGTATGGGGATCATGAATCCCTCTAAAATGCCGAAGGCGAAGACTATTCGTCGGAAGGATAACCCCGACGAGGTAAAGGTCTATGCCAAGGGCGGCGAGTCCAAGGTCAACGAGGCCGGAAACTACACGAAGCCCGGTATGCGCAAGTCCCTGTTCGAGTCGATTAAGGCTGGAGGCAAGGGCGGCGCACCGGGTCAGTGGTCAGCCCGCAAGGCACAGATGCTGGCGATGCAGTACAAGAAGAAGGGTGGGGGCTACAAGTGAGCGGACTTGCTAAATCCCAGCAGAGCCTGAAGAATTGGACCAAGCAGAAGTGGCGGACCAAAAGTGGTAAGCCATCGACGCAAGGGCCCAAGGCGACAGGTGAGCGGTACCTACCTGCAAACGCGATAAAGTCCTTGTCACCTGCTGAATATGCAGCGACAACTAAGGCGAAGCGTGAGGGTAAGGCCAAGGGTAAGCAGTTCGTAAAACAGCCCAAAACCATCGCATCGAAGACGAAAAGGTTCAGATGATGGCACTCAAACCAGTCGATAAAAAATCCAACCCGGGCTTGGCTAAGCTCCCTACAGACGTGCGTAACAAGATGGGTTATGCTAAGAAGGGTGGCAGCACGAAGTTTATCCAGAAGGCAATCAAGAAGCCCGGCGCTCTTCACGAGCAGATGGGTGTACCCAAGGGTAAGAAAATTCCGGCTAAGGCGCTTGCTAAAGCAGCTAAGGCCCCCGGTAAGCTCGGTCAGCGCGCTCGGTTTGCGCAGTTGCTGAAGGGCTTCAAAAAAGGGAAGAAGTAAGTGACGACATCCGGCACCTCAACATTCAACCTTAACCTGAATGAACTGTTTGAAGAAGCCTTCGAGCGGTGTGGTGCCGAGATGCGCACGGGCTATGACTTTCGCACAGCACGGCGTAGCCTTAACTTACTGACAATCGAGTGGGCCAATAAGGGCATTAACCTCTGGACGCTTGAGCAAGGCACAATTGCCATGGTGCAAGGGCAGATCACGTATAACTTGCCGGTGGACACCATCGACCTGTTTGACCACGTGATCCGTACGCAGACGGGCCAAGCGCAGACGGACATCAATATCAACCGCATTAGCGCGGATACCTACCTCACGATCCCGAACAAAAATGCTCAAGGGCGACCTATTCAGGTATGGATTAACCGCCAATCGGGTGCGCAAAACCCAGCAAGTATCCAGTATCCGACGATTAACGTGTGGCCTGCTCCGGATCAGAACAACTACTACACTTTCGTGTATTTTCGCCTCCGCCGTATTCAGGACGCGGGAACCGGTGTGACGACGCAGGACATCCCGTTCCGTATGCTGCCGCCGCTTGTAGCTGGCTTGGCTTATTACTTGTCGCTCAAAATCCCCGGTGCGACTGAACGCTCTGCAATGCTGAAAGCGATGTATGACGAGGCTTGGCAGCAGGCTTCGGACGAAGACCGTGAAAAGGCACCGTTGCGCTTAGCGCCACGGCAGATGTTCTACTAAGGAGGGGCCGTGCCTAACAGGTTCGCCTCTGGTAAATATGCGATCTCCCAGTGTGATCGCTGTGGCTTTCGGTACAAGCTGAAAGAGTTGAAGTCGCTCGTCATCAAGACAAAGAACATCAACATCCTCGTTTGCCCCACTTGCTGGGAACCAGATCAGCCGCAGCTTCAACTGGGTATGTACCCGGTTGATGACCCACAGGCTATTCGCAATCCACGTCCTGATACGACCTACTGGCAGGCTGGTTTGACGGGTATTCGCACGCAACCAAACACGCTCCCAACCGAGGATGTAGACGCTTTTGGCACCCCGTCTGGAGGTAGCCGTGTTATCCATTGGGGCTGGGACCCAGTGGGCTTTCAAAATCCCTTGGGTTTATGGGGTCTTCCTGATACATTAGTAGCCAATGGTCAGGTTGGTACGGTAACTATTCAGACGACGGAGAACTAATATGGCTAAGGGCGGCAAGACTAACGAGCAGATGTTGAAGCTCGGACGCAACCTCGCCAAGGTGGCGAACCAGCAGCGCGAAGTGCGCAAGGTCCAGAAGGACATGGGGAAGGTCAACAAGAATGGCTGAGCACATGAAAGATATTGGCAAGTACGACCAGCCTAAGCCGTCGCACGAGCCCTTGGGCAACAATGGTTACCCGAATAACGTAGCGAATACGCAGACCGTGAAAACTCGCGGGACTGGTGCTGCGACTAAGGGTACAAACAGCAGCAAGAAACTTGGCTAATGAACTACGCTCAACTCGTCGAAGCCATTAAGGGTTATACCGAAAACGACTTCCCGGACACCACTGGTTCGGGAGGCATGACTTCGACTGAGCAGGTCAATACGTTCATTGTTAATGCTGAAGAGCGCGTCTTCAACACAGTCCAGCTTTTGGACCTACGCAAGAACGTTCTCGGTAACTGCACCGCCAATAATAAGTACCTCTCGGTGCCGTCTGATTGGCTCGCCAACTTCTCCATGGCTGTCGTTGACCCCGGCACGGGCTATTACGAGTATCTGCTCAACAAGGATGTGAACTACATCCGAGCAGCTTATCCGGGTCCAGATATCACCGGGATGCCGCAGTATTACGCCTTTTTTGACAAGGACTCGTATATTCTTGGTCCGACACCGGATCAGAACTACCAGATCGAGTTGCACTACTTCTATTACCCGCCATCAATTACTGAGGCGGGTACGTCGTGGTTAGGCGATAACTTTGAGAGCGTGCTCCTTTACGGTTCGCTGTTAGAAGCGTATACGTTCATGAAGGGCGAGCCCGATATCATTGCGCAGTATCAAAAGCGTTATGATGAAGCTATGGTCCTGCTGAAGCAACTTGGCGAAGGCAAGAACCGTCAAGACATGTACCGGACCCCACAAGTCCGGTATCCGGTGAGGTAATATATGTTGGATTCCGTAGGTACATTGATTGGTGGCGATGTGATGGTGATGACCACCGAGGGCCGTGGTTTCACGCCTGAGGAGATCGCTGAGCGCGCCCTCGATAAGATTATCCATGTCGGGAGCAATGCGCACCCCGCCATTCGGGACCAAGCAGAAGCATTTAAGGATAGCATCCGTCAGGTGCTGATCCACTACATGCACGAAGCGGTCCGGTCCCATAACGTAACTCTGGTGAACAAATTCCATCGGGCCGGGCATCCAGAGTTTATTCCCATTTTGGACAGTTAAGGAGACCACTCATGGCTATTACACAGGCTATGTGCACCAGCTTCAAAGCCCAGCTTTTGCTTGGTGTGCATGATTTCCGCCCTACGGGCGATACGGGCGCAGACACTTTTAAGCTCGCTCTCTACACCTCTTCGGCTTCGCTTGATGCGAACACCACGGCGTATACCTCGTCGAACGAAGTTTCTTCTTCGGGCACGAACTACACCGCTGGTGGTGGTTCGCTGACGAACCTCGGTGTTACCGCAACCAACACGAACGCTGAGACCGGCGTTGGCTTCTGCGACTTTGGCGACCTTACCTTCGCTAACGCAACCATCACGGCTCGTGGCGCTCTGATCTATAACACCACACCTTCGGCTAACTCGAATGCCAACACGGCTTTGACGAACGCCTCGGTCTGCGTGCTTGACTTTGGTTCGGACAAGACGGCGACGAACGGTGACTTCACCATCATCTTCCCGACCGCCACGAACACCACGGCAATCATCCGGATCGCCTAATGATCGAAGAGCTCATCAGCCGGGTGTTTTATGCCCGTAACGTAGCCCATTTTGAGCATTGGACTGCCAATGGCGTGGGCGCGTATGCGCGGCATCAAGCACTCGGTGAGTTCTACGACGGTGTAATTGACGCCATCGACAAGCTCGTTGAGGCGTATCAGGGTGCATTCGAGTTGATCGGAGCAATCAAAGCCCCGAAGACCAAAGCGGATGAAATCCTGCTTATTTTGATTGAAGACGCTGAGTGGATCGAGAAAAACCACGAGGCCATTTGCAAGGGCAACCGTGCTGTGGCTAACCTCATTGACGGGGTTACGGACGTTTATCTCACGACGATCTACAAGCTCCGCAACTTGATGTGAGGTAGGTAGATGGCTCTCGTTCTCGCTGATCGCGTACAAGACACAACCACTACCACCGGCACGGGTAACGTCACCCTCTCCGGCTCTCCGCCTGCGGGCTACCAGTCGTTTGCTACTGGCGTAGGGAACAGCAACACTACCTACTATACCATTACGGGCGGTAGCGAGTGGGAAGTCGGGATCGGCACTTACATCTCTGCGAGCACTGCGCTCAGCCGCGATACGGTACTCGCCTCCAGCAATAGCGGTAATCTCGTCAATTTTAGCGCAGGCACCAAGACCGTATTTGTTACTTATCCGGCAGAAAAGTCGGTTAATCAGGACGCTGCTGGCAACGTCAATATCAACATAACTGGCAACGCTGCGACGGCTACTAAGGCAACTAACCTCAACGACGGTACTGCGGGCGCTATTCCGTACCAGTCGGCGTCAAACGTCACGGCGTTTCTGGCATCGGCCTCTGGCGTGTTGGTTGGGGGCAATCCGCCAACTTTTTCGACTACGCCGACCCTCACGGGTACAAACTTCACAGGCATTCCAAACGCTGCGCTCAGCAACAACGCGGTTACCATCGGTACAACGGCGATTTCCCTTGGCGCTACATCGCTAACCCTTGCTGGCCTAACATCGGTCACGCTGACCCAAGACCCGACTTTGGCGCTCCAAGCGGCGACTAAGCAGTATGTCGATACACTGGCGGCAGAAGGCGTTAGTTACCACACCCCGGTCAAATACGAGGCCCCTACGGCTCTTACAGCCACTTACAACAACGGGACAGCAGGTGTTGGCGCAACCCTGACCAATGCTGGCACCCAGACGGCGTTCACGCCTGACGGTGTTGTGGCGCAGGTTGGTGACCGCATTCTTATCTACAACCAAGCTAATCAAGTCCAAAACGGCGTCTATACGGTTACTACCGTCGGCAGTGGCTCAACAAACTGGGTGCTGACACGCGCTACAGACGCAAATAGCTACGGTGTTAAAGACCCAAACAAACTGGGTGCAGGCGACGCCTTCTTCGTTACTTCGGGTGACACAGGTGCCGGTGAGACTTACGTCTGCAACACGGCGGGTACGATTACCTTTGGTACGACGAACATCACGTTCGTTCAGGTTTCCTCTGCGCAAATTTACTCGGCTGGCACCGGCCTTACGCTGACGGGCACGCAGTTCAGCCTCACGACTCCAGTGGCTACGACGCTAGGCGGTACGGGTCTCACGACATTCGGCGCAGCAAACCGTGCTTTGTACTCCTCGGGCACGACTACCCTGACTGCGGGTACGCTTCCGACTGCTGCTGGTGGTACGGGCCATACGTCCTACACAGACGGCCAGCTTCTGATTGGTAAATCTTCAGATGGTACGCTTGATAAGGCCACACTGACTGCTGGTACGGGCATCTCGATTACCAACGGCTCTGCTGCAATTACAGTTACCAACTCGGCCCCGGATCAGGTGGTTTCCATCACGGGCGGTGGTACAACGAGCGTTAGCGGCTCCTACCCAAACTTCAGCATCACGTCGGCTGACCAGTATGTGGGTACAGTTACGAGCGTTTCGGGCACAGGCACTGTTAATGGCCTTACTCTCACCGGTACGGTTACGTCTTCAGGCTCGCTAACCCTTGGTGGTTCACTGACGGGGGTTAATCTCCAGTCTCAAGTTACCGGCACGCTCCCTCCCGGTAACGGCGGCACAGGGCTAACCGGCCCGGGCACTGCGGGTAACGTACTGACGTCGAACGGTTCTGCATGGATTTCACAGGCAGTTAGCAGTATATCACAAGCCAAGGTCACTGGCATTAACTTCATCTTCGGGCTATAAGGACTGAACTATGGCGGCTCCCAATATCCTCGGTTTGACCACCGCAACAGGTAAAACGACGTATTTCACGCCGTCGGGAACCTCGGCTGTCGTCCTCCTGACCAACGCTGCGTCAAGCGGCAAGGTGCTCAAGATCAATCAGATCGTTGCGGCTAACGTAAATGGCACGAATGCAGTTGATTGCACGGTTTCAATTTACACAAACGGCGCTGTAGCGCAGGGTTCGGCTCCTTCTAGCGGTACTGCTTACCCGATTGCCTCGACGATCTCTGTTCCGGCTGACGCTTCTCTGATTGTGGTGGACAAAACCACGCAAATTTACCTCGAAGAGAACACTTGCATTTCGGTAACCTCTGGTACAGCCAGCGGCATCACCTACTCGGTGAGCTATGAGGAACTCAGCTAAGGGGGCGGACTATGTCCCGGCGTTATCGCGGCGGCCTTATTACTGCTAATCCTCCTGCTTGGACTAGTACGTCAACTTCAGGCTCTTGGACGCTTGAGCAGCAGCTTCAAGCAATTGGCTCTGGTGTATGGCCCGTTCCGCTTCCGTACACCGCAAGCTATTTGGTTGTTGCCGGGGGTGGGTCTGGGAGTGGACGCAATGGCGGTGGCGGCGGTGCTGGCGGTATGCAAACTGGCTCTGCTACTTTCACACCGGGGTCGGTTTACACGGTAACAGTTGGAGCGGGCGGTGCTGCCGCTGTTGGCACTGTACAAGGTAATAACGGGGGCAATTCTTCCCTTTCTGGTACCGGAGTCAGTGTCACTTCTACTGGCGGCGGTGGCGGAGGTGCCCAGAACGCATCCCTTAAAAATGGGCTAAGTGGAGGTTCTGGAGGTGGTGGTGCTTATTCCTCTGGTACCGGCGGGACAGAAGTATCTGGGCAGGGTAATTACGGAGGTAATGGCTCCTCGTTTGCTGGTGCCGCAGGGGGCGGCGGTGGCGCAGGCAATCCCGGTTTTGGTGGTGGCAGCGGAGGTGGCGCAGGTGGTTCTGGTTTAGCTAGTTCAATTACAGGGTCATCAGTAACTTACGCTGGGGGCGGCGGCGGTGGTGATGAAAGCGCCCCCACTGGTGGAGCCGGTGGAGCCGGTGGCGGCGGCGCAGGTGGTGGAGGTTCTGACGGAACTAACGGAACGGCAAATACTGGTGGCGGTGGCGGGGGTGCCGGTGGCGCAGGCACTATTGGTGGTAGTGGCGGTTCAGGCGTCGTTATTATCTCCGTACCAACAGCAAACTATACGGGGAATGTAACTGGATCACCCACCGTGACCACAAGTGGTAGTAATACTATTATCCAATTTAACTCATCTGGTAGCTATACAGCGTGAGTTATTGGGGAGAAGTTAAATGAGCAGATACACCGCAAACATCATCACCAAATCCCCGGTAACTCCGACTGGGCCAACCACCACTGGCCGCGCTCCGGGCATCTGGCGCTTGGATGATGTGGCGTACTGGACGCGGCAGGGCTTGTGGCCTAATCCAAGCATTCAAGCACCTGATACGTATTTCCCCTACGTCTCCCTGCTGCTCTCCACTACATCACTGGGCAACGCAAGCAACAACCTGTTCGTGGATAGCAGCGGCGCGTTCAACCCGGTCAGCCGCAACGGCAACACGACGCAGGGTAGCTTTACGCCTTACAGCACAAACTGGTCAAATAGCTTCGTTCGCTCTCCGAGCAGTTATCTCACGGTTCCAAACCCGGCGTCTCAATTTGCTTTCGGTACAGGTGACTTCACCGTCGAGGCTTGGGTTTATTTGAATACAATGCCATCGGGTAATGGGTACGACGCCTCTTACTGGATCGTTGGCGGCGGACCTGTAAATAGTAATACGGGTTTTGACATTGCGATTGGGTCAACCAATCTTCAGGTAGGCCTTTCAAGCTTCGCATCTCTTAACATAAACACTGCGCATAACATGGTTGTGGGCACGTGGTATCATGTTGCCGTTGTTCGTTCTGGGTCAACTTTATACGCATTTATTAACGGGGCTCAACTTACTTCGGTATCTGTTTCTGGGGTGACAGCGGACCCGTGTCTGACTGGCTTGGCTATTTCTGCCGCAGAGCCAACAGGGGCTACATCAGGTAACTTTAACGGCTACATCTCCAATTTGCGTATAGTGAAGGGTACGGCAGTTTACACGTCTGCCTTCACGCCCCCCACCTCTGCTCTCACTGCAATCAGCGGCACCTCACTGCTGACCTGCCAGAGCAATCGCTTCCGCGATGCGAGCACTAATAACCTGACGCTGACCGTGACTGGCAATACCTCTGTTCAGGACTTCGGCCCCTTCTCACCCGCTTATCCCGGCGCAAGCTATAACCAGAGCGACATCACAAACTGGTCTGGGTATCTTAACGGAAGCAGCTATTGGACTGTTCCTACGAGTACCGCATTAGACGTTTGGGACAATGGGTCTGGTTCGTTCACCGTTGAGGCATGGATTTTTGCTACGGCTTCTATCCCGAATAACACATCAGTTATTGCTAAGGCCACTAATGACGGCAACCCAAGCTGGACAAATGGTTGGGCTTTTCAAGTCTATAACGGATATTTAAACGTCAACACGCCGGGGGATAGTCGGCTTTTTAACAGCAACACCACTTCGGTGCCCTTAAATCAGTGGGTCCATTGCGCTCTTGTTAAAAGTGGCAGCACGGTCAGCATCTACCAAAATGGTGTCCGTGTTGGTACAACCACAAATAGCACTGCTTACAGCAACACGACTGATGCTGTAGCAATTGGCGTTGATCGCAATCTTTCCGGAGGCGGCAAACTAACAGGCTATGTTAGTAATGCGCGTATGGTCAAGGGGACGGCTGTCTATAACCCTTCCCTGTCTACGTTAACTGTACCGACCACCAACCTTACTGCCGTTAGCGGGACATCCCTTCTCACGCTGCAATCGGCTGCATTTACTGACAACAGCGGAAACAACTACCTAGTTAATTCTTCAGGAACACCAACCGTCACCGGCAACTCGCCGTTCAACACGGTGGGGTATTGGTCGAACTATTTTGACGGGACGGGCGATTATCTGACCGCTCCTTACACAACTGCCAATTTTGACTGGTACACGGCTGGTACTGATTACACCATTGAGGCGTGGTTTTTTGCAACTACGCTAACCAATACAAGTTACCCTAATGGCGGCACGCAGGCCCCGGTTATGTGCGGTAACAGAGACCCCAACGCAGGCACTGATTACTGGAGTTTCGGGCCGACTTCAGAAGGCATAGTAGCATTTTATTACTACAACGGTAGCGCGCAACGCGTGGCTAGTACGACTACAATTTCTGCGGGTAGGTGGAACCATGTCGCCATGACGAAAACCTCGTCAGGGATAACTTTATTTGTAAACGGAACAGCACAGACTACAGTTGCTATCAGCGGAACTCCGCAGTCTAGTGCTAGTTTTCCGTTTGCAATTGGACAAGGCGGAAGCTCAGCTTATTCATTCCCCGGCTATATCAGCAATCTTCGCGTTGTGCGCGGTACCGCAATTTATAGCGGTAATTTCACGCCCCCTACATCGCCGTTGACAGCAGTTACCAACACAAAGCTGCTTACCTGTCAAAACGGGCGTTTCATTGACAATAGCACAAACGCTTTGACTATAACCCCTGCTGGTAACGTTGCTGCCCAATCCTTCGACCCCTTCTACACTGCCACCATCGCCAGCAACGGCGGGTCAATATATTTTGATGGGAGCGGGGATTATCTCGCGGTGCCGTCAGCGACAAATATGAATTTTGGCACGGGTAACTGGACAGTTGAGTGCTGGGTTTACGTCTCTACACGAACTACAAATTATCCGCTGATCTTTGGCAACAACCGAGGCAGCTTTACGACGGATGCGCTGGCTATAACGGCTAGCAATGCTGATAGCTCCCCCAACTACATTGATAAGTTTGTGTTTGCTTGGGGAAGCTCAGGATTCAGTAGCCCGTCCGCTGGCACCTCGTTCCTATTAGTTTCGAATGTAACGAATAGTAATAACACTTGGTATCATCTTGCAGTCGTTCGTAATGGAACTTCTGTTTTAATGTTCCGGAACGGTGTTCAGGTGGCGAATGCTACCGTGTCTTCTGGAGCGACTTTTAACTGGAACTATAACGGCGCGCTTATTGGCGGAGGGAACTGGGACGGCGCAAGCGGGTATATGAATGGGTATGTGTCTAACCTCCGTGTAACATCTTCTGCTGTCTACACGACTGCTTTCACACCGCCCACAACGCCACTCACGCCGTCTGGCAGTACCACCCTCCTGCTCAACGGCATGAACGCTGGCATCTACGACGCGACCACCATCAACGACATGGAGACTGTCGGCAACGCGCAGACCAGAAACCTTACACCGTTTCCTCCTGCCAACTATTACGCGGGCTATTTTGACGGTAGTGGTGATTATCTGGCGACAGGCACATCTTCCGCAATTGCCCTTGGCACGTCAGATTTCACGTATGAATGCTGGGTTTATCCGTCCTCATACCCGAACGATAGCACCTTAGTTTACGCAGGCGGCACATCAACTGGCAACGAAATATCTCTGCAAATAAGGAACAGCCAAGTTGCTGCGCACCTTTATATCTCAGGTGTTCACTCTGACGTACAATTCACGGACCTTGCTCCTGCGTTAAACCAATGGAGCCACGTTGCCATTTCTCGGGTGAGCGGTGTTCTGTATGGCTTTTTGAACGGCGTTCGCTCAGCCACAGCCCCGGCTTTGACCGCTAACTTCGGCACATCTGCTGCCGCGTATGTGGCTATTGGGAACCGGTACGCCGGTTCCATTTCGAATGCGCGGATAACCAAGAATGTTGCGGTTTACTCTACTGCTACTTATACGGTCCCAACGTCACCGTTGGAGGCAAGCGCAAACACGGCGTTCCTAACGTGCCAGAATAAGACGTTCATTGACAACAGTCCTAACGCTCTTCCGATCACGGTATATGGGGGAGCAACTGCTGGAGTGTCCGGTCCGTTTACCTACACTGGCGCATCGTCGGTGTATTTTGATGGTAGTGGGGATTACCTTGTCAGTCGCGGTAACACGATCCTGCTCGGCTCTGGTAACTTTACTGTTGAATTTTGGGTTTATTTCAACGCCGTCAACAATAGCACAGTAAAGTATCTCTACGATTTCCGCACGGCTTCAGCCAC
>Ga0208644_1001088_pt1 | contig 23354 bp, 8 predicted proteins | sample VirMetDEL_Nov_18_FD_184517 | JGI IMG/M metagenome (GOLD analysis project Ga0208644, IMG submission 184517) | Aqueous microbial communities from the Delaware River and Bay under freshwater to marine salinity gradient to study organic matter... | ecosystem: Environmental > Aquatic > Marine >...
TATCCTTGGTTTGCACCTCAGATGCAAGTCTTCGAGTCTGGTGAGGTTCAGGACATGTGTGGTGAGGATGTCAGCTTCTGTCTCGATGCAAAGAAAGCAGGCATGGAGATCTGGTGTGATCCTCGTATCCGTGTGGGGCATGAAAAAACTCGCGTCATCTGAGGGAGTTTTTAGAGTTTGTGTCGAAGGGCGCGTAGTCTTCTCGGGTAATGAGGATGAAGCCCTTGACATGATCCAGGACCTCTCTGTACAATACTTTGAAACGGGTTCACCTGACCCGTCTACCATCACCTTAGAAAAAATTCCTGAGAATGGCTAAACTGAAAGCATCCCTTACAGGGAAAACAATTATTCAATCGAAACCGAAGAATACTCGACAGGGCTGCGGTCAACACACTAAATATGCCGCAACTTCACGAAACAAAGCACGTAAGCGTTACCGAGGTCAAGGAAAATGAGTTATAACATCGAACTTCGTACTCCAGAAGGAACCGTAAACATCACCTGTGATGAAGACACCTACATCCTCGATGCAGCAGAAGAACAAGGAGTTGATCTTCCATATAGTTGCCGTGCTGGTGCATGTTCTTCTTGCGCCGGTAAGGTTCTTGAAGGAACTCTGGATAACGAGGATCAAACCTTCCTTGATGATGAACAAATGGAAGCCGGTTACGCACTCCTTTGCGTGGCTTATCCAACTAGTGATCTTGTCATTCAAACGGATGCTGAAGAGGAACTCTAATGGCTCCAAGGTACATTCATAAAAATGGTAAATCCTATATTGATAAAAGGACACTACCAAAAAAGAATAAACCAAAGAGAAAGAAAAAATGAGTCAACTAGTCGTCAATCTCCCTCCACAGAAAGTCTGGGTTCGTAAAGAATACCTCAGAGACCTACAGGACGGTCATGGCGAGTTTGTAGAAGGCGTCTGGGTGTCGGCTAAGTCGATACCTGGGCGCGCATTTTATTTTGAGACATACTTGCCTGAATATGCAGCAATGTATGATAAACTCCCTATCAGTGCATTTGTGTCCCGTCCAGAGACGCCTGACCCCGATCTAGACCTTCCTAATCTACAGTTCTGGAACTGTATGGACTATGGTGTCAGATGTATTGAGAAACAGTTCATTGGATCCATGGACTTTGAGTTGAGAACTCGCAACTATGGCTCAATGAAAGGTGAATATTTGTTTACATTAGATAATTTCCATCCTGATGTGGACATAACTAACTGTAACGTGAGTGAAATTCCAGACGAACACAAGTCTCATAACTGCATTGAGCTTGAAAATGGTCAATTTGCACTCTATCCAAACAACAGAATGCGTATTTTTGACCTCTCGATCACTCCAGAGGAACCAAAAATCCCCGATTTCAAAGTTTCTACCAAATATTACCAAGTTGAGAACGGTGTAAGATGGGGTAGATTAGGTGATACGGACGAATATTTCTGGAAAACACCTGAGGAAAGTGAAATTTGTCCAAATTGCGGACAAAATCCTTGCGATCCACGTTGTATAAACGCTGACTAGGGATAGGAACCCCTTAAAAAGTTCTGTTTTTCCTATAAAGACAGAAAAATGGCTCAAAATCCAGTAGACTTAGGTCAAGATTTTATCAAAAGTGGGATGAGATTGATCACTCATCCTTCCTCTGATGCACTTTTAGACAAGGCTAAGAAGAAAAAGTACGGAGTTCCTGAAGATAGAATGTCAAGACCATGTGGAGGCGCTGGTGGTTTTGATGACTTTGTAGAGCGTTGGCATGAATAGTATAAATATAGCAGAAAAATTGTATCGTTAGATGCCTGTCGTTCGCACATCACGTCGATTTAAGGATATTTCATTGTCCTTCCGAAGGCATCCTGTAACTAATGACGTGGTTGCAATCACAAATGAGGATGCAATTAAGAGATCTGTCAGAAATCTCGTCGAAACAATTAATAATGAGAGACCATTTAACTCTTTAATTGGCTCTGAGGTAAGAAGTAGTCTCTTCGAACCTGCTGATCGTGACGTTTTGACAAGATTAGAGGTGGAAATTGAGACTTCTATTAAAAACTTTGAGCCAAGAGTGAACTTAAGGTCGGTTTTGGCATCGCATCCACCCGATACTAATGAAATTACGGTAGAAATTACCTACGACATCATTGGATTACCGTTACCGACACAAGAAGTAACATTTATTCTTCAACCAACTAGAGAATAATGGCGTTCACTCAATATACAAACCTCGATTTTGAACAGATTAAAGCGTCTCTACGCGAATATTTGAGGTCAAACTCCAATTTTACGGATTTTGACTTTGAAGGATCTAACCTGTCCATTCTCATTGACACTCTGGCTTATAATTCGTACATTACGAACTATAATGCCAATATGGTTGCGAATGAATCATTTATTGATAGCGCTACTTTGCGCGAAAATGTCGTAGCTTTAGCAAGAAATATCGGTTATGTACCTGCATCAAGAAGAGCCTCAACCGCAAATGTGAGTTTTTTCGTTGATCTGGGGTCAGGAACCACTAAATCTAGTGTAACCCTCAAGGCGGGTCTTGTGGCCGTCGGAGATTTTGCAAATACGAACTATACCTTTGCAATCTCTGAAGATGTAACTTCTCCAGTTGTTGATGGAATTGCATCTTTCACATTAGACATCAAACAGGGAACATATCTCACCAAAGAATTCACTGTAGATACCGCTCAGTCAAATCAAAGATACATTCTTCCAAACCCATTTATTGATACTTCAACACTTGTAGTCAAAGTAAAGGATACTAACTCTTCATCTACTGAAAAGACCTATTCAATGGTCGATAATATCGTTGGTATCAAGACTACTTCTGAAGTTTTCCTAATCCAAGAAGTTCAGGACGAAAAATATGAAATTCTGTTCGGTGATGGGGTAATTGGCAAGAAGTTATCCTCTGGAAATGTAGTCAAAGCCTCTTATGTTGTCTGTGATGGACAAAATGGTAATGGCGTAGCTAACTTTGCCTTTGCTGGTAAGTTGGTCAATAACGATGGTGGACTGATTACCACTGGAATTTCCGATATCACCACAAATCAACCATCAAGAAATGGTGCGGAGATTGAAAACATCAGCACAATCAAAAATCTAGCACCAAGAGTATACGCATCTCAATATCGTGCTGTTACTGCGAATGACTATGAAGCAATCATTCCCACAATTTACTCAAATGCAGAAAGCGTAACTGCATATGGCGGTGAAGAATCAACTCCACCTCAGTTTGGTAAGGTATTTGTCTCTATCAAACCCAAAATGGGTCAGTTTGTCTCTGATTTCGATAAAAGACAAATTTTGGAGAAATTGAAGGGTTATTCTGTAGCTGGAATTAGACCAGAAATTATCGATCTCAAGTATCTGTTTGTTGAGATTGATAGTACTGTTTATTATAACTCAAACATGACCTCAAGTACCTCTGTTTTGAGGACAAAAGTAATCAATTCTTTGAATACCTATTCAAACTCTTCGGATTTGAACAAGTTTGGTGGCAGATTTAAGTACAGTAAGGCTCAAAGAATTATTGATGATACTGATACTGCGATTACATCAAATATTACAAAGGTAATTATTCGTAGAGACCTTGAAGCTGACACTGCAAACTTTGCTCAGTATGAACTTTGTTATGGTAACAAGTTCCACAATCGTAGAGAGGGTTATAACATCAAATCTACTGGATTTACTGTAGATGGGATTAGAGGAACTCTTTATATGAGTGATGCTTATGTAAGTGAGACCAGAGGAAGAATTTTCTTGTTTAGATTAAGTTCAACTGGTGTAGTTGAAATCGTAAGAAGTAATATTGGAACCGTTAGATATGACACTGGTGAAATCCTTATAGATACAATAAGGATTTTGTCAACAGTTAAACCGAACAATGTAATTGAAGTTCAAGCCATTCCCGAATCTAACGATATCATTGGTTTGAGAGATCTTTATGTTCAACTTTCTGTTGCCAATAGTACCATTAGTACAGTTGAAGACTTAATTTCGACAGGCGCTGATACATCAGGTACTAGGTTTATCTCCACTTCTAGCTTCTCCAACGGAAAATATATTAGACAGTAATGATCGACACCGCTTCCAAGAAAGTCCAGATCAATCAGATCGTTAGAAGTCAATTACCTTCTTTTGTTCAAGAAGAAAGTCCATTATTTATTGATTTCTTAAAACAGTACTACCTTGCACAAGAATACCAAGGTGGTCCAATTGATATCATTACGAATTTAAATGAATATCAAAAGGTAGAGACTTTCAGTGGTAACGATAATCTCATTGGATTTACTACTTGCACAAGTGCAGTAACTTCTTATGATGATACTATCAGTGTGACTTCTACGGCTGGATGGCCGCAGAAATATGGTCTTTTAAAGATCGGTGATGAAATCATTACATATACGGGTGTAACCACAAACACGTTTACTGGGTGTATTCGTGGATTTAGTGGTGTAGAAAGCCTTCATAAGTCAAATCAACCAGAAAGTCTGGTATTTACGTCTTCTACAGCAACAGATCACATCTCATCATCTAGAGTTGAGAATTTAAGTAATCTGTTCTTAAGAGAATTTTGGAAAAAAACCAAAGAACAGTTTTTACCTGGATTTGAAGATAGAGCTCTCAACAACTCTGTAGACAAGGCAAACTTTTTACGTCAGGCAAAAGATTTTTATGCTTCGAAGGGAACTGATGAAGCTGTAAAAATTCTTTTTAACGTTCTCTACAATGAGAGATCGGAAGTTATCAAACCAATTGAATATTTGATCGCACCATCTGATGCAGACTATGTTGTAACTGATGATTTAATTGCAGAAGCTATTAGTGGTGATCCAATAAAGGTCATTGGACAGACTTTGTACCAAACTGGTAACGAAGGAGTAACTGGTTCGATATTTAATGTTCAGAGATATCAAAAGAACAACAAAGAGTACTACATTATAAGTTTAAGTAAAGGATCTGAAACTGGTGAGTTTGTTGTAACTGGATCTTCTACTTTATTAAAAAATGTAGCTATTGGTGCCACTGTGGTAACCGTAGATTCAACTCTTGGTTTTGAAAACACGGGCTCACTGTACGTTGGTGCTGGACAAACGGTAGGAATTGCTACTTATACAAGTAAGTCTTCAAATCAGTTCTTTGGTGTAACAGGTATCACATCAGCTTACTCTGATGGGGAATTTGTACGAGGACTGAGAACTGTATATGCATTTGAAGATGGTGATTCTACAAAACCAGTTTATTTCCGTCTGACCTCAGTTGTTTCTGGTGTTGATCTGAATGATGTTGGTTATTTGCGTTCAGGTGATATTATTAAACCAAAAACTTTAGGTCATGTATCTCCAGCTAACAACTACAGATTGAATTCTTGGTTGCATAACTTAAAAACCAAAACAAAAGTTGCAAAAAGAGTTGATACTAACAAGTCGGTTATTGATACAGTAACTAACAATGTTACTACTGTTAGCCCACACCTTCTTCAGTTGGATGATTCGGTAACTCTTGTTGATGAGAGTTCTGCAATTCCATCAAACGTTGAAGGAACAGTAAGTCAAATTATTAGTTCACTGGAATTTAAGATTAATATAACTTCTGGTTCTATTAATACATCTAAAACATATAGTGTAAGAAGAAATCTTAATTTTGCATCTAGCAATTCTGCATCGAATAGTGTATCTGCATTCTTATCAAATGTTCAGAATACTTATTCTGATGTCGATGGACAAAAGTTCTATGTAACTTCTGGATCTTTACCATCATATAGAATCTATGCAACTGACAGAAGAAAAACTTTTGAATCAAGTGATGTAAGTGGAACTCGTATTAGCATTACTAATCATGGATTCTATAATGGAGATCTGATTAAGTATTCACCAGTTTCAATTGGAACTAGTGCGATTGGTGGACTAACAACGGGAACCACGTATGCAGTAACCAGAATTGATACTGATACTATTTCACTTTCAAATAGTTTGTCTGATGCATATTCGAAGAGATTTATCTCTCTTTCTGGAGCCGGGACAACTCACTTTGTTCTCCCATTAGAACTCTCTAACAAAAAACTTCAATATCAGAACTTCTTAAGAGAATTTCCCGTAACACCAGAACTTAAAGAGTTTGATAAACCTCTTAAGAATGAAAATATTGGAATGTTCAATAATGGTGTTGAAATTTTTTCAAATAGATCTGGAGATTCAATTTACTATGGCTCTGTAGAAAATATTGATGTTGAAAATGGTGGATCTGGATATGATGTAATCAACTCACCAAATATTCACATTGGTGATACGGTTGGTTCTGGAGCTACTGCATACGCAGTTGTTGAAAACGGAACTTTCAAGTCTATTGAGTTGCTTTATGGTGGATATGATATTAAAAAAGTTCCTTCCGTAAAAATTACTGGTGGTAATGGATCTGGCGCAACGGCTTCTGCAAGACTTAGACCACAGAGAAATACGAAAACATTTAATGCTGACATTGATGTCAATATTTCTGGAAATCAAATTATATTCGGATCAAATCATCTCTTCTTTAACGGAGAATCTGTAGTTTATACTAAGGCGGATAACTACGCATCTGTTGGTGGTCTTGTTAATGGTTCACTGTATTATGTTCATAAAGTAAGTGACACCATCGTTCAATTGATGAACACATATGATGACGCTTTGGCTGGATTAAATCCAATTAACTTGACAAGTAAGTCCGCTGGTACTAATACACTTAAAGCCACAACAGAAAGAAACGTAATTGATAAAATTGTAATTGAAAATTCTGGATCAGGATATTCAAACAGAAAAACTACAGTAAATTCTGTAATCTATCCACCATCTTCAATTTCTGATGATATTAGAAGTGGCATTAATACATCCGATGACTATGTGTACTTTAGAAATCATGGATTTGAATCTGGAGATCTTATTGAGTATTCTTCAAGTGGAAGTGTAATTGGTGGCCTTTCTGCATCAACCAATTATTACGTTATTAAAGTAGACACAAACAGATTTAGAGTTGCTGATGCTGGTATTGGTACAACATCTACAACTCAAAACTTTGATAAGAATAGTTTTGTTGATTTAAGATCTGTTGGAGCTGGTACACACACATTTAAGTATCCAGATATCAATGTAAGTATTGATGTAATTTCTGGTGTTGCAAATACTTCTATTTCCAGTCCAAGAGTTAGACCTGTCTGCACTGGATCAATAAGTGATGTTCAAATCACAAGTGTTGGAAGTGGATATGGTGTAACTGATACATTTAACGTACATAGAAGACCCAATGTAACCATTTCTAATGGTAGTGGAGCTGAGATTGATGTTGTTGTTCTGAATGGTGAAATCAATCAGGCTTTAATCAAGACTGGTGGTAGTGGATATGCAACTCCTCCAACATTAACTGTCAACGGAAGTGGAAAGTATGCAAAACTTGTTCCTACGGTTACTAATGGCGTCATTACATCTGTAAGTATTGTAGATAAAGGTGCTGGTTATTTTCAGAGAGACACTACTATTACAGTTACACCTGTTGGTAGTGGTGCTAAGTTTAGAGCTGATGTCAAGAAGTGGGATGTTGATTTTGTACAGAAGTACAAAAAGACTATCAATGAAAATGATGATGGTATTATTATTCCAAGTCAAAATACGGACTATGGAAGTAAGTACTCTCATGCGTATTTGCCAAGGAAACTGAGATTGCTTCTTGGTGATAATATTGAAAGTAATTTTGTAGAAAAGTCAACAGTTTCTCACTCACCTATTGTTGGTTGGGCTTATGATGGATCGCCTATCTATGGACCATATGGATATTCGTCAGCAACTGGTGGAACTGTTCGTAGATTGATCCCAAGTTATACTTTAGACACTAAGTCGAATAGACCACCAACGACTGTATATCCTCTTGGATTCTTCGTGAATGATTGGAACTACACAGCTGATGGTGACCTAGATGAGTATAATGGTAGATTCTGTAAGACACCAGAATACCCCAATGGTGTATATGCATATTTCTGCACAATTAATGCATCAAACAGTTCCGAAATCCCATTTGTAAGTAATAGAGAACCTCTGTTCCCATATATCTTGAATGGATTTAAGTTTGAGAAGAATTCATTTAATGAACAACCATCCTCCACTCAAAATCTCTCCATTCTGAACAGCGGTAATCTTGTAAGAAATACATATCCATACAAATTTGGATTTTCTGGATCGGAATATGATTATCTTATCACCAATAATCTACAGTTTACAGAACTTGCGGTAAGATCCATCAAACCAATTGGTATTAGTACAGTTACTGTAATTAATGGTGGTGACAGATATAAAGTTGGAGAAAGACTAGTTTTCAATAATCGGAACTCTGGTGGTAACTCTGCCTCAGCCAAAATTAAGACGGTTGTTGGAAGAGGAATCACTCAAATTTCATATACAGAAACTACGGTTGATAACATTGCATTTAATTATGATAATCAAGTTGTAACTGGTATTGCAACAACGTCTCACAATTTATCAAACAACGATATTGTAATCGTAAGTGGTATTGGAACTGGTGAACTCAGTTTTATTGAAGGTGCAAGAACAATTGCAGTTTCCTCCGTAACAGCTAGACTTGACGTTGGTATTGGTACAAGTGGCGCAACAGGAATTACCACAACTCTCAATCTGGAACTTTCTGGGTCATCTAATGCGATTTCCGTAGATGATGTGTTGATTGTGGGATCAACTCCCGAAAGACTTCGCGTTCTGTCTATTGATCGGGTAAACAACAAATATAGAGTTCGTCGTCAGGCAGGACTTGTAACTTCCTATGCAGCTGGTGAACTGTTGACAGTGGATCAACGGAAGTTCACTTTCATTGTTGGTGTTAAAACTGATCTGTCTATTGATCCAAACAAGAAGATTGTATTTAATCCACAAAATTCCATCGGTATCGGGACAACAGTAGTTGTTCAGTCTGTTGCTGGGGTTGGAACAACTACTGTAATAAGGGTAAAATCAAACGATGGAACAATACTCACAAATCATCAATTACCTCCCTCTGGCTCTACTGCAGACAACAGTATTACGATTGCAAATCATGGTTTTAGGACTGGAGAAAAATTGGTCTATGGTAGAGGACTTGTTGGAGTAGCTTTAACTGTATCAAATACTTTAAACTTAGCAAATCCATTTGATCTTGTTGATGGTCAGACTGTATATGCAGTCAATAAAGGACAAAATCTCCTTGGTATCACAACCACTCAAACTGGAATTGGAACAACATCAACATCTCTATATTTCTTACCAGTTCAAAATGATACTGGTGTAGAACACTCATTTACAACACAGAATAAAGAGTATGTTGGTTCTGTGAAGAGATATGATGTTACCGTTGGTACTTCTACTAACCACAATTTAAGAACAAGTGATAAAGTAACAGTAAATGTTCTGCCAAGTTCTACATTATCTAAATCCATTGAATATGACACTGTTGCTAGAAAAACAATCGTAGATCCAAAGTATTTTGGAACATCGGCTGTAGGTGTTGGTACTTCAGTTTCTATTATTACAATTAGTAATCATGAATTTAAGAGTGGTGACAAAGTACTTTATATCTCATCTAATCCAGCATCACCTCTCATCAACAAAGGCGAATATTATATTAAAAAAATTGATGATAATAGATTTAGATTATCAACAAATTATGTTGATGCTGTAGGATTTAATAACAACTACATTGGAATTACAACCTTTGGTTCTGGTATTCATAAGATTGCAAAAATCAATCCATTGATAACTGCTACTAGAGGTAGAACCATTGGATTTGCTGTTTCTGATAGTAGCTTGTCTGATCTCAAACTTGAATTCTTTGAAGATCAAGACTTCATTAACAGATATGATGGTTTTGGAATTAGTACTGAAGTAACTAGAAGTGGAACATCTGGTTCATCTGGAGCTTTGGTAAACCTCAAACTTTCTGGAAATGTTCCACCTGTTCTGTATTACAGATTAATTCCAACTAATCTTGATACTATCGATGTATCAAAGAGAGATAGTTCTCCTGATGAAGATGTTGTCAATGGATCAAAAATTGTAATTAATAATAGTGTATATTCTGGAACCTTTGGAATTACAACAACTTCTATCACTCAATATAAGTATCAAGTTAAGGAAAAACCAGAATCTTCTTCATATACATCATCTGGAATTACCACTTTCAAATATGTAACCAATTCAGCTACTGCTGTTGGACCAATTAATGAAATCGATGTTACTTTCCCTGGTGTTGGTTATGAAAAGTCTCCTGGAATTAGTACTGTAAGAACAACTTCTGGTTTCAACGCTGTTCTTCGTGTGTATGATGAAAACATTGGTAAATCAAGATTTGATGAAGTTATAAAGATTGGATTTGATTATCCATCAGACAAATCAGTAAAACCAAAGATTGATATTCCATCCTTTGTCACTCTGACCAAGAATTATAAGATTTCTGAGGTTGGAGTTGTGACGACTGGAAGAAATTATCTAACTGCACCAGATCTTGTTGTAGCTGGTAGGTCGGATATTCAACTTCGTGCAAATCTTGAAGGAACCTCCATCGATTCTGTTGATGTTCTTAGTGCTGCTCGTGGATTTAATGATGTTTCTAACCCCGCAAGAATATTTGCTGTTAGAAACAGTAACGGTATTGGTATTGTAACTGCATCTTCAAATGGATCGACTAATTTCCTAACAATTTCTCAACCTACAAATGGTTGGGCTGCAGATGGATCTAACTTCCCATTTGTAGTTGGGGACAAGATTTTTGTAGAAGGGGTTGGAGTTACAACATCTCCTCTGACAACTGGTGGATATAATTCTGATGATTATGATTATGCATTCTTTACTGTTGCCACTAGAAATCCAACCACATCACAAATTACTTACTCAATCACTGGTCTAGGAACAACTGGTGGAACTTTTGATCCAAATAATAGTGCGGGTAGAGTTATTAAGAGAAGTGACTTACCAACTTTTGAGGTAAAGGTAGAGACTGATGAGTTCTTGAGTGGTGAAAGAGTAACCTATGCATCAAATGGCTCTGGTATTGTGTTTGAAAATGATGGATACAGCTCCATTACAAATACTTTGAGAATTGAGAATACAAACTCAGAAATTCTGAATGGATATGTCATTAAGGGATCTGTTTCTGGTGCAGAAGGAACTGTTGCTGATGTTAAATCATATGAAAAGTTCTTCAACACTGGATACAAAGCTGAAAGACCAAAAGGTTGGCAAAGGGACACTGGAAAGTTAAACAATGACTTCCAAAGGTTGGAAGATAGTGATTACTATCAAAACTTCTCTTATTCGATCAAGAGTGAAGTTCAAGAAACAACTTGGAAGGATGCCGTTGAAAGTATCATTCACCCAACAGGGTATAAGAAGTTCTCCGATCTTGTAATTTCTTCAAATTCCACCGCTGGTTTTGCTAGAAGTAGAGATCTAAGAGTAACTGCTGGTGCAGCTAACACTTCCCTGTTCATTAACATTGACAACATCAAGTCATTCTATAATAGAGATGATTTTGATATTGCCTCTGAAGAGACAATTGCCAACGGTCTTTCTAAGTTTATTACATTCCAAAATAAGAACATCACAACGTTTGTCAACATTGTTTCTAACAAGGTAGATCAAATTGATGATATTTCTGGAAGTTTCACTGGAATTGGAACGACTACAAGCGCTTTACTAGTTGGTCTGACATCATTTAGACTTACTACAAATAACGGAAGTGAAATTCCATTCACCAAGGCTTTTGATGGATCTAGTTCCTCTGTAATTTCAGTTGGATCTTCGATTATTAGAATTAATAATCATAATTTCCAAACTGGTGAGAAAATTAAATATGATCCTGGTAATGAAGTATATGGAAACAATAGAGTTGGTATCGAAACGACCAATAAAGTTATTGGTGGAGTTTCCACAAGTTTCTTACCAAGTCAACTCTTTGTTATCAAGATTGACAACAATAACTTCTCCCTGGCTGGATTAAACACTGCTGTCACTAACAACGAACCACTTACATTCCGTTCAGTTGGAACTGGATCTTTACATTCATTCGATACAATTAATCCAGATAATAGAGTTATTATTGACCTTGATGGAATTATTCAGTCACCTCTTTACAAGAAGAACGTAGGTGTTGCTCTCACTGAAGCCGTGGGTGTTGGATCGACTACTATCAAGGTTGTTGGTGTTACATCAGTTACCACTAATGATTTGTTAGAAATTGATAGAGAAATCATCAGAATTAAAACAGTTGGATTTGGATCAACCAATGTTCTTGAGGTAGAACGTGGAGTTCTTGGTAGTGTAGCCGCTGGACACACAGTCGGTGCGGCTGTAACCATGAAAGATGGTGATTTCCACATCGTTAAAGATGTAATTCACTTCATTGCTCCTCCATATGGACCTGTAGGTGTCAACACTCTACAACCTGGTATTTCCACACAATCTAGTTTCGCTGGACGTATCTTTAACCGACAAGATCCAACAACAAACTTTGTATTTGATGATCTTTCAAATAGATTTACTGGTGTTGGGAAGACCTTTACTCTTCTTCAAAATGATCAAGATGTAACTGGAATTGTAACCACTAAAACTGGTGGGGGTGGAGTTGTAGAAGTTATTAATAATGGTGTCATTCTAATCAACAATATTTTCCAGAGACCGACTGTTGATTACAATATGGATGAAAGACAAGATCCTGGTATTGGTGCTTCTATCTTCTTTACTGGAGATGATAGAGAAAGTCTCCCTAGAGGCGGAATTGTAAATCGTGTTACGGTAGGATTTGGATCTGGATATCAGAACCTTGTTGCGGCTGCAGCAACTGCAATTATTAATGGTGCTGGATCAATCGAATCTGTTGTCGTAACGGGTGGTGGATCTGGATATAGATCATCAAATTCTGTTGACATTCAAGTTCTTAATCCACTTGGAATTGGATCTACCGCCGTTCTTTCTGCGACTGTTGGTTCAGCTGGAACTGTTACTGGAATCACTACTGTAAGTGGTGGTACTGGATATGCGTCTACAAATCCACCAATTATTATTGTTGGTATCCCAACAGCATATTCCAATGTTTCGTTTACTGGCGGTCAAGGCAGTGGTCTTGAGGCGACAATTGTAGTCGGTACTGGTGGTAGTGTAATTGACTTTAATATTACTAATAATGGAATTGGATATGCCAATGGTGATGTTCTTACAGTCGCTGGTATTCCCACAGATCCAAATGTTGGTGCAGGATTTAGTGCATTTACATTTACCGTAAATGCGACATATGATGATAAATTCTCTGGATTTAGTTTTGGTCAACTCTTACCATTGTATGATTTTTCTGGTGAATTTAATGGATCCAACAAAGTATTCACAATCAGAACCCGTATCACACAAGAGATAGTAAATATCGATTCAAATGATACATCTATTGAACCAGGTAATAATCTTCTCGTTGTTTTAAACGACGTTCTTCAAAGACCTGGAGAGAATTACATTTTTAATGGTGGTACTCAGATTGAATTTACCGAAGCTCCAAAATCTGGTAGTAAACTTCAAGTTCTGTTCTTCAGAGGATCTAACACTGATGTAGATAGTGGTAGTCCAATCCAAACTGTTAAGGTTGGAGACAAACTTCAACTTCAGAGGGAAAGAAACTTCTTACAACAGTTGAGAAGAACTGTGACCGATATTACAGGAGTAAGTAAGGTTCAAACCAACTTGTATGGTGGCGTTGGCATTAACACCGATCCAGCTTTCACAAGAATGGTTTCTTGGGAAAAACAAACTAGTGATTTGATTATCGATGGCCAGGAATTATCCAAGGCAAGAACCACTTTAATTGCAAAACTGCAACCAACTACTAGAATTATTCAAAATGTTGGTATTTCGTCTGACACCATTTTCGTCGAAAATGCATTCCCAATCTTTAGTGCATATGATAATAGATCGGATAGAAACACAGTTCCTGGTGTTGGTATCAACGTAATTAGAGAGAATAATGTAGATCAGGCTGACGCTTCCGCCACTGTTTCTATTGGAGGAACTATCTCTTCGGCTACGGTAACTGATCCTGGACTTGGTTATGAAACTGTTCCAACCGTTTCTTTTGCAACAACATACCAACAAATCAAAGAACTTGGTAAAACCTGGACACAATCAACTTCTAATACTGATATTGAATACAATGATGTAACTTATACATCTGGTGTCTTTATTGCTGTCGGAAGTACATCTGGAATTAATACTTCTTCGGATGCCGTAACTTGGAATGATACTGGTGTCAGTGGATTTGGAACATTCTTTGGTGTTGATAGAATTTCTACGAACATTGTAGCCGTTGGTTTGGGTGGAACTATCGCAGTAAGTTCTAATGCATCCACATTTAATAGTGCTAGAATTTACAGTAGAACATTGACTGGTTTCCTTTATTCTTATTCAGATACAACTATTACCCAAGATCTTAACGCTTTTGTTGGTGGATCTACTAAGGGTGTTGCTGTTGGTGCTGGTGGAACCATTCTGTTTACTGAACAAGGATCATCGGGTTTTGGAACTGCTTTCGTAATCACAAGTAAGTATTCCTCACAAAACCTGCGTGGTGTTGGAAGTAGAGGAAATCTATTCGTTGCTGTTGGTGATAATGGATCTATTCTTAGATCTACAAATGGTGAAATCTGGGCCGGTGTAACTACTACTGCAATTACAACAAGACTTAATGATGTTCACTATGCGGATGATAAGTGGATTGCTGTTGGTGCAGCTGGAACGATTGCAAGATCTACAGACAATGGATTGACATGGAGTGTTGTTTCTTCTGGTTCAACATTCAACCTGAACTCTGTTTACTACAATGATAATGTTTGGGTTGCAATTGGTCAGAGTGGAATGGTCCTCAATTCTGTGGATACAAACACTTGGTATAAGAAGTTTGTTGGTGTAGGAACCGATTACAATGGACTTACGTTTGGTGGAGGAAAACTGGTAACGGTTGGTCTCTCTTCCAACATTGCATACAGTGTTCCTGAGACAGTATCTGCAGCCGCTACTGCAACGGTTTCAGCTGCTGGAACTATTTCTGCGATCACCATAACTGACGGTGGATTTGGTTATGATTCAAACAAATCTGTAGAGGTTCTGATTTCCGTAGAACCAGTTACAATTGAAACAGTGACAAGTGTTGAATGTGATGGTGATTATGGACTTGTCGTTGGAGTTGGAACAAGTGCAACTGGTGTTGGAACCGATAGTCCAATGGTCCAATTCGAACTTGATTCAAGTTCTTTCCTTGATCAGGCTGGATTTGGTAACATTGTAAGAAGTGGAATTCAAACTGGATACTACTTTGTTGTAACAAACTCTGTGGTTGGTAATGGTTTGACATCCATTAATACGGATGCAAGTGTAATTGGAGTTGGAACCACTTTCATCGACAATGTTTATCGTGCTGATTCCGTTGTAACCTCCAGTTCTGGTATTGTTACAGTATTCTCCAATGTTCAGTCCTTGGCTGGACTTGGAACAACCAGTCTGTCACCAAAAATTGGTAATTATAGTTGGGGAAGATTCTATAACTTCACCAGAAACGTTCTTAATCCGCAGTCCTTTACAATCAATAACCAAAATGGTTATACGGGAATAACAACTGCTCCACTTGTGGTTCGTGTTCAAGGACTGAGTGAAAACTATAGTGACTTTGATCAGACCTCATAAATAAAACAAAAAGTCTAATAAAAATGCCCGCGATTATTTCAGATCAATTTAGAATATTAAATGCTGCGAATTTCGTCGCTGGTGTAGCGGACACTTCACAGTCTTATTACACTTTTATTGGATTACCAAACTCCAATGATGTTGCAGCTGGTTATGGTACTACCGATTGGAATACCAATACACCAGCTCCTAAGGATGGGTTTAGAGAGTATAATGATGATTATGATACCATGATCGCTCTCAAAAAACTCACCACTGGTGATGTAAAGAGATTGGTTAGAAAGTACACATGGACATCTGGAACTGTCTATGAGATGTACAAAAACAACTATACTAGGACAAATCTAAGTCCTCAAACATCATCGACTAACCTCTATGATGCAAAATATTATGTGGTGAATAGTCAATACAGAGTATATCTTTGTATTAATAACGGCCAAAGTCCAGAAAGTCCTCTTGGGGGTCGATCTCTTGATGAACCAACATTTACTGGTCTTGAACCAAGATCGGCGGGAACCAGTGGTGATGGATATGTTTGGAAATATTTGTATACAATCAATCCATCAGACATTATCAAATTTGATTCGATTGATTATATTCCAGTTCCTGAAAGCTGGGGATCTGGAGATACATCTGACGTAAAAAATAACGCGGTTGATGGAAAAATCGAAACAGCATTGATTGTTAATGCTGGTGGTGGTTATCAACCAATCTCTACTACTTTCTCAAATATTCCAATTTTGGGAGATGGGACTGGTGGTAAAGCTAGTGTTACTGTAGATTCTCAAGGTAAAGTATCTAACGTTGCGATTACTAATGGTGGTACTGGATACACCAGAGGAACAATTCAATTTTATCCTGGTGCTCCTGGTGCCGAAACTGGTGGTGCAATTGCAGGTCTTTCTGCAGTTGGTGTTGGCACAACGTCTGTAGCTCAGTTTGAAGTTGTTATTCCACCTCCAGGTGGACATGGATATGATGTTTATAAGGAGTTGGGTGCTTTTAGAGTTCTTCTCTACTCTCGTTACGAAAATGACGCTTCAAACCCAGACTTCATTACTGGAAATGACTTTGCAAGAGTTGGTGTAGTTAAGAGCCCACTTACTCCTGCTGGTAGTTTACTCACTCAATCAAGAGCAAGTGCCTTAACAGCTCTGAAGTTGAGAAACTTAACTGGTGGTGATATTGCAAACACCACATATACTGTAGATACTCCAGTTTATCAAACAATTGGTGTTGGATCTACCGCTGTTGGTTATGTTGCCAACTGGGATTCATCAACTGGTGTTCTGAAATTATATACACCAGTTGGACTTGGGTCAACTGCATACGGGTTTAGAAGTATAGATTTCACTTCGCAAATTGGTGCTGGTGGAACATATGTGGTTAGTGGACAAACTGGTGGAGATGCTCTTGGCATTGAAACTAGCTTTGGTAGTTCCGCAAATCCTGGAACCGCAACGACTGTTGGATCCGCATCAGTTCAACTTGGACAAAGTTTTGTTCAAGGTGTTGCTTTACCAGAAGTTCAAAAATATTCTGGTGAGATCTTATACATAGATAACAGGGCAGCGATCCAACGCAGTGCCACCCAGAAAGAAGACATCAAAATCGTATTAGAGTTCTAAGAAAATGCCCCAAGAGACTAACCTCAATGTTTCTCCGTATTATGATGACTTTAATGAAGACAAGAACTTTAATCGGGTACTTTTTAAACCCGCTAGTCCAGTACAGGCAAGAGAATTAACTCAGCTACAGACAATTCTCCAAAATCAAATTGAGAGATTTGGTCAACACTTCTTCAAAGAAGGTTCCGTAGTTATTCCTGGTCAAATTGCATATGACCCACTGTATTACGCAGTGGAGTTAAATGATACTTTCCTTGGTATTCCACTATCAGAGTATCTTGAACAACTTGTCGGTAAGAAAATTAGAGGTTCTCAGTCTGGGGTAGAAGCCACTGTAGTAAATTACCTTTTAGATAAGGATTCTGAAAGAGGCAATAATACACTTTATGTAAAATATTCTAAGTCGGGTAGTGATTTCTCCACTGAAACTTTTTCTGATGGAGAAAACCTAATCACTGATACGAATATTGAGTACGGTCTTTCCCGCATCACATCTAATAATCCATTTGCTACTTGTATTGCATCAAATGCAACTTCCACTGGTTGCGCAGCTGCAATTCAAGAAGGTGTATACTTTATTCGTGGATTTTTCGTAAAAGTATTATCCCAAACGGTTATTCTCGATCAATATGATGCAACTCCAAACTATAGAGTTGGTCTCTTCATCGATGAAAATATTGTAACTGCTTATGATGACCCAAGTCTATTTGATAACGCAGCTGGTTTCTCTAATGCAACAGCTCCTGGTGCAGACAGATTCCAAATTACAACAACACTGATCAAGAAAGGTCTTGATGAGTTTAATGATGAGAATTTTATTGAACTGATTAGATTAGAAAATGGAAGAACACAGAAGTTTGTTAAGAAAACTGATTATAATCTCATCCGCGATGAGTTAGCTAGAAGAACTTTTGATGAAAGTGGTGATTACTATGTGAAACCATTCCAAGTGTCTGTTAAAGAGTCTTTGAATAACAGACAGGGTAATGGTGGTGTTTATTTACCAACTCAAAAAACGGCTCAAGGTGGCACACCAAGTAATGATTTGATGTTGTATCAGGTTTCTCCTGGTAAGGCATATGTTAGGGGATATGATATCGAAAAACTCAATACATCATATATTGATGTAGAAAAACCAAGAGATGCAAAGACCATTGATACTGCATCATTTGTCTTTAATGGTGTAAGTTATCTCAAGATTAACAACGCATTTGGATCACCTGTCGTTGGTTTTGGCACTACTGCTGTTGTAAGTCTTAGAGATCAAAGAGTTGGGACTGTAGGTGGAACGGCTTCTGGTGCAGAAATTGGAAATGCCAAAGTTTATGATTATAAACTGGAGTCATCTACATATTCTAATGATGCATCTAAGTATGATGTATATTTGTATGATGTTCAAACATTCACAGAAGTAACGGTAAGTTCTAATCTTACTCAAACCACACCTGCACTGATTGAAGGTGCAAGAAGTGGTGCCAAAGGATTTTTGAAGAATAATGTAAGTTCTTCTCAATCACTTACACTCACATCCACAAACGGACAATTCATTAATGATGAACCAATCATCATTAATGGTATTCAAGATAGTAGAGTCATTACTTCCGTTAGAGAGTATTCTTTTGATGATGTAAAGTCTATCTATCAAACTGTTGGCATCAATACTTTTAATGCTGATACCGTTCTTTCTAATAGATTTTCTTTTGCTCCAGTTGGAACCAACTTTACTATTGGAGTAGCTGGTATTGTAACCGCTCCAGGAAATAGATTCTCTGTTGGAATTAAAACTGGCGATATTGTAACTTACAACAGAAGTGGTTTCTCTGATCCAACATTCAATAGAGTTGGATCTCTTTCATCTGATGGATCAACCATTACTCTTGTTTCACTTGGAGCTAGTGTAAGTGGAGTTTGTGATGGAGGTCTCACCACAACAGAAATCCAGACAAGCGACTTCACACTTCTCAGACCAAATCTGATCAATTCGAAAAATTCCAGTCTCACAACGAGGCTGCCAGAATCTTACATTTCAAATGTAGACCTGAGTAATTCTGAACTGCAAATTAGAAGACAGTTCTCTCTTAATGTTTCCAGTAACAGAGGGTCTGTAACTGTATCAGAAACAAATCAGTTCTTCCAACCATTTGATGAAGAAAGATATAACCTCGTATATTCTGATGGAACTGTTGAATCTCTAAATTCACAGAAAGTCACATTTAATTCTACTTTCAAGACAGTAACTCTTGTTGGTTTGAGTAAGGTTTCAGATACAAATGCAATTCTTGTTAGCACTCTCAAGAAAATAGACACAAAACCACAGAAAAAGAGTATTTCTAGATGTGGCAAACTGGTTGTTTCTAGATCAAAGTATGACTATTCTGGATCAACTAATACCAGTTTCAATGATGGGTTAACATACAATGCAATTTACGGAACCAGAGTTCAGGATAATGAAATTTGTCTAAATGTTCCTGACGGTCTTCGTGTACATGCGGTATTTGAATCAAGCACTACATCCAACCCAATTCTTCCAAACATCGCATTAGTAAATAGATCTTCGGACCTTACTAATACACTTCAAGGTGAATTGGTAGTTGGATCCACTAGTGGTGCAGTTGCTAGAGTTGTTACATCAGCCGCAGGTAACGTTGATATCGTTTACAAAAATGAACTAAGATTCGTTGTGGGTGAGAGTGTAATTTTCCAATCTTCTGGAATTACTGGAGAAGTATCTTCTGTAATCATCGGTGACAAAAACATTGTCACCAACTTCACATTCGACAATGGACAAAGACCAGAGTTTTATGATTATGCTAGAATCATCAGAAATTCTGATTCTCCAGAACCAAAGAAGAGATTGGCCATCGTTTTCGATCATTACACTGTAGATTCTGGTAACACTGGAGATCTTGGTGTTGTTAATAGTTATTCTCCAGATACATATCAAGATGATTTGACATCCTTTAGAGGTCAACCCGTTACGGATTATATTGATATTAGACCAAGAGTTAAGAACTACAACACTTCCTCCGATACGGATAGTCCTTTTGAATATGACTTTAGAGATTTTAGCTCTTCTGGATCATATGTGCCAAATATTCTTGTTGGAGAAGAAACACTAACCGTTGGTTATTCATTCTATCTCCCTAGAATTGATAAGATTTTCCTCTCCAAAGATGGATTCTTTGAGATCAAAAAAGGATCACCATCTGAAGCTCCTGTCGCTCCAGAAAGTCCTGCAGGATCATTCACCGTAGCTACAATTTACAACAGACCATATCTGCATAATGCGTCTAAAGAAACTACGGTTGTTCTTGCAAAACACAAGAGATATACAATGTTTGATATCTCTAGACTTGAAACAAGGATTAAGAATATTGAATTCTATACACAACTTTCACTCCTTGAAACAGACACTGCCAATTTAAACATTAGAGACTCTGTAACAGGCCTTGATAGATTTAAGTCTGGTTTCTTTGTTGATAATTTTAGAGGTCACTCATCTCACAATATTCGACATCCAAACTTTAGATCATCCATTGACAAGGCTCAAGGTCAACTTAGACCCATGCACTATACTCATGGAATTGATCTTCTTCTTGGTTCCGAACAAGTAATTGGTATTGGAACAACTGCAAATCCAAACGTTGATCTCACACAAGTAACCGATCTTCAATCAAATGCGCTTAGAAGAACTGGAGATGTAGTAACTCTTAACTATTCAGAATCTGAGTTTATTAAACAAAGATTTGCCACCAGAACTGAGAATGTAAACCCATTTGCAGTTATTAACTGGGTTGGTGTTGCTCAATTGAATCCAGCGAGTGATGTCTGGGTAGAGGAAAAACGCCTTGATGTTAATAACATCATTCTTGAGGGTGGATATCAATCATTCATGGACACCTTCTCTGTAGATCCCAATACTGGATTGGCTCCAATTGATTGGGGTTCATGGCAAGAAGAGTGGAGCTCTGTTGATACAAGCACCACAGAACTCTCAAGAGAAATTCAGTCATCAGAAGTTTTAAGTGCAACTGGTTGGAGAGGTGGATTTACTGAAGGTGGAGAACAGTTAGCAACAGAAAGTCAAGGTCTTGTTTCTAGAACAAGAGAAGTCACTATGCAGGATAGTTTCCTGGTTAATAGTGAACTCAATATCAGTGTTGATCGCGGACTTACTAGATCTGGTATTCAACTGCAAGCCAGTGAGAGAATTGATACTCGATCAATTGGGACAAGACTCATCAGTAGAGAACTTATTCCATACTTAAGATCTAGAAACATCGAGTTTGTATCAAACAGAATCAAACCAAGAACACGTTTCTATGTCTTCTTTGAAGATCAAGATGTAACTCAGTATGTAACACCAAAACTTCTTGAAATCTCAATGACTCAGGGAGTATTCCAAGTCGGCGAAACTGTTAAAGGAACTATGCCACTTGGTACAGTTGACGGAACAAATGCAGAGATTACATTCAGGGTTGCACAAACAAATCACAAGTATGGTGCATACAATTCACCATCAATCATCTATGATGTAAATCCATATTCTGATACTGTTGGGCTCAGTTCAACTTACTCAGCAACCAGTACAGTCCTTAATGTTGACACCGCTTCTCTACAACAAGAAGTTCTTGGAACATTTACTGGTTATGTTGCAACAAATATGAGACTTGTTGGACAAACAAGTGGTGCTGAAGCAACTGTAACGGATCTAAGGTTGATTAGTGACGAAAAAGGTGCCTTGATTGGAACTCTGTTCATTCCTAATTCAACATTACCAACGACTCCACAATTTACAACGGGCACTAAGACCTTCAGAATTACAAGTAGTCCAGTTAACTCACTCAGCCCAAGTGATAATCCTTCAACTGCAGAAACTTCTTTCCGCGCAGAAGGTGCTCTTGATACTACTCAGGAAGATGTGGTTGGTATTAGAAATGTTGACATTCAGAGAGAAACGGTCTCCGATAGCACAGTAACCAATCAAACTGTTACTAGAACGGTTCAAACTCAATCATTTGAAGAGAGAACCGTTGCACAGAACCAGTGGTACGATCCTCTTGCAGAATCATTTGAAGTTGTCGATGATAACGGTGTATTTGTTTCTTCTTGTGATATCTTCTTCCAATCAAAAGATGCAAATATTCCTGTAACTCTGCAGATCAGAACAATGCAAACTGGTCTGCCTACAAATACGATTGTTCCTTTTGGTGAAGTTGTTTATGAACCATCCCAGATCAGTGTTTCTGAGGATGGGACGGTAGCCACAAGATTTACTTTCCCATCTCCTGTTTATCTTGCTGGTAAGAAAGAATACGCACTTGTTCTTCTTTCCGCATCTAATAACTACAGGGTTTATATCTCCAGAATGGGTGAAGAGGACCTGTCTACAGTCAGTCTTCCTGAAAGTGAGAGAACTATTGTTTCTCAACAACCTTATATGGGTTCATTGTTTAAATCACAAAATGGTTCAACTTGGGATCCAAGTCAACTTGAAGATCTTAAGTTCACTCTTAACAAGTGTTCTTTCGTCCCTGGCCCTGGAACTCTCAAACTCTATAACCCAGAACTTGGCGTTGGTAAGTTTGAAACTGCCAGATTAAGACCACAACCTCTTGAGTTCTATTCTCATGAAATCAACGTTGGGTTTGGTAGCACCGTTGTTACCAGAGACTTTAGTGTTGGATCTAAGTTTACTCAGGTTGGCAATAGAACGGCCGAAGGAAATCTTGTTAAGTCTCTTGGTGCAATCAAGATCAATACAAGTGCAACGGAAGCTGGTGGAATTACAACCAACAGAGTTGGAACTGGTCTAACACCTTCCGCATCCAACTTCACATATACTGGTATTGCTTTGACGAGTATCACTGGTAATGGATCTGGTGCAATTGCAAATATTCAAGTTGCTAGTGGTTCTATTGGTGTTGTAACTGTAACTAGTGGTGGATCTGGATACGCTGTTGGTGATGTTCTGGGAT
>Ga0208644_1001089_pt1 | contig 23350 bp, 30 predicted proteins | sample VirMetDEL_Nov_18_FD_184517 | JGI IMG/M metagenome (GOLD analysis project Ga0208644, IMG submission 184517) | Aqueous microbial communities from the Delaware River and Bay under freshwater to marine salinity gradient to study organic matter... | ecosystem: Environmental > Aquatic > Marine >...
AAGAAGGGTACAATAATGGGATCAGTTGTCGGTGGAGTAGTTGGAGCAGCAGGTAGCTATTTTGGAGCTAAAAGAGCTGCAGACGCTGCCAGAGATGCTGGAGTAAGACAGCAACAAGCAGCAGAATACGCTAGAGAAGCTGCTAAGTTTAGACCAGTAGGAATGACTACTAGGTTTGGTACGTCTCAATTTACAACAGATCCTTCTACAGGAGCTGTTACTTCTGCTGGTTATACTGCTAGTCCTGAGCTTTTAGCTTTACAGAATCAAGTAGCAGGTCTATATGGTGGAAGTCTTGGTCAAGCTGAACGTGCTGCTGCCCTACAGCCTCAGTATGAGCAAGCTGCTCAAGGTTTGTTTGGTCTTGGACAAGGTTACTTAGCCCAGTCACCTGAGCAAGCTAGACAACAATATATGTCAGAACAGATGGCTGCCCTACGTCCTTATGACATAGAAGAAGAACAACGTCTAGCATCGTCTGTATTTGGTCGTGGTCGAGGTGGATTGAGTGTTGGAGCAGGTGGACAGCCAGAACTACAAGCACTTTCTGAAGCAAGAAACAGACGTAACCTACAACTAGCTGCACAAGCAGATCAAGCAGCACAACAAAGAGCTTCATTTGGTGCTGGTTTGTTAGGTACTGCAGCTCAGACACAAGGTCTTGGTTACGGTCTACAGACTTCTGCACTAGCTCCGTTCCAGCAACAATTAGCTATCCAACAAGGACTGGAAGGACTGGCTCAACAACCATTAGAACTAGGTCTAGGAATAGGAGAAGCATCTTCTGTAGCTGGAGCAAGAGCTGGTGGACTGTACTCAGAAGGTATAAGCGAAGCTAATAAAGGATTCATGCAACAAGGTGCTTTGAGAGGTGGCGCACTAGCTGGTCTTGGTAAAGGTCTAGGAGGAATGTTAGGCGGTATGTCATTCCCCGGTGGTGGCGGAGCTAATCCAATGAATATTGGTCTAGCTGGAGGTGGTACTTATACCCAAGGAAGTACAGGCGGTCCGATGACTGGTGGATATTCTTTCTATAGAGGTTAGGAAATATAATGGCTAATACAATTGCATCAATATTTGGTCCTTCTGCGGAACAACTAGAGTACGAAAGACAGTTAGAAGAGCAAAAGCGTAGAGATGATATGTACGCTACCACTCTTGCTGGTCTTAGAGGTGATATACCCGGATTCGCTACTGGTTATGCTTTAGGATATCAAGGTGGAGAAGGACTAGGACAAGCTATTCAAGGTATCTTTGGTACTGAACCAGCAAAAGATCCTAGATTGGCTAGGGCAAGAAAGTCAAGAGAAATCATTAGTAAATACGGAGCAGGAGCTTTTAACGATCCTACACTGTTGACTCAAATGGCTAATGAGATGGCTGAGAGTGACATGTTAGATGAAGCGCTTGCTTTACAAAACACTGCTAATGAATTAAGAAAGAATGTCCCAGAACAGTTTATTACTGGTACTGGCGAGCAATTAATGGCTCGTTTCCCAGATAAATTTAAAGAAAAGAGTTTGAATAAAAATGCTACTTATCAAGTAAGCACTAAGACTTGGAAAGCAGATACATTAATTGCTGCTAAAGATGCTGATAAAGAGGTAACAGAAGGAGTCATTCCCGGAAAAGATGTTGGAGCATTAAACGCTTTAACAGCTATTGATGAATCTATTGATTTAGCTGAAAATGAATGGGGAACAACTGGTTTTGTTGGAGCAGTAATAAGACAATTTGGAACATTGACAGATTTTACAGATGCTGGAGCTTTAGGTAGAACAATAGAAACTATTGAAGCTAATATTGGTTTTGATAGATTACAAAGAATGAGAGATGAATCAAAAACTGGAGGAGCTTTAGGTCAAGTTGCTGTAAAAGAATTGGAAGCTCTTAGAGCTACTATTGCTGCTATCAAACCAAGTATGGGTAAAGATAGATTAGTAGCTAATTTAAAAAAGGTAAGAGAACAATACTTAGGACACTTAGCTAATTATACTCCTGAAGAGTTAGCTAGATATGGTTTTGATCCTGCTTATGCTAAAAAAAGACCAGCAAAAAGTATTGATGTGAGTGGCAAAGTAAAATCATCTAATACAGGATCAGTTGCAGATAGATTCAACATATTAAATCAGTTAAATCAGTAGGTAGAATAACATGCCAACACTATTAGAACAGTATAAAGCAGAGAATGAGCAAGACGCTCAGATACCTAACGGTGCGTTAGCTTACATCCTGTGGGAAAAAGACTACAAAGGCAATGCTGAAGACCCTGTGTCTTTGGAACAGTATGCTGATGCTGTTGGTCTTAATCCAGATGAGACTGCTGAGATGTTGAAGTTCTCTCAGAAAGCTGATTCACTAGCTACTTCAGAACAACCACAGGCAGAAGAAGAAGAACAGAGCTTCTTTCAAGAAAGAGCAATGAAAGTAGCTGAAGGTGCTACATTTGGTTGGGGCGATGAGCTGTTTGCATCTATAGCTGCATTAGACGATGTTGTAACAGAAGGTAAAGACTTTAGCACAGCATACAGAAAGTATCAGTCTGAGTATCAAGCAAAGATGGATGAGTATGCTAAAAAGAGACCGTTAGAAGCATTGACTTTTGAATTGGCTGGTGGTTTTGCTGTTCCATTGGGTTTATTAAAGACACCTAAAGTAATTGCAGACTTGGTGTCAAAGGGTGGAACAGCTAGAAAACTAGCAGTATCAGGAGCTAGTGGTGCTGTAGCGGGTGCTTCTTATGGTGCAGGTTCTGCTAAACCAGATGAGCTATATGAAGGAGCAATACAAGGTGGTGCTTTTGGTTTTGGATTAGGTGCTGTTGGACAAGTGGTTGTGAGTAAGATAAGTAATGCAAAACTACGCAATCAAATGAGAAGAGCTAATGTTAATCCAACTGTTCAAGCATTAGAACAAGCTAAAGATGCTGCTTATAAAGCTGTTGACAATTCTGGTGTCAAGTTCTCTCATCAAGAAGTAAAAGATTTATATCACGATACCTTGACAGATCTAGCTTCTAATAAATCTGTCTACGATCCTGACTTTTATAAGCATACTGCTTTAGCTGTTAAACATCTTAAAAACAGAGCAGAAGGTGGCTTCTTGAAGTTAAGTGATTTAGAGACTACTAAGAAACATTTGAGCAAGTTGTATAATGATTCAAAAGGAAAAGATCATTATATTATTGACATGATAAATAGGATAGATGATAAGATTGAAAACAAGTTTGTCAATAACACGGACAATGTTGTTCAAGTAGCTAGGATAGCAAACAGTCGATACATGAAGTTTAAACAAGTTGAAGATATGTTTGAGAAAGCAAAGATCACAGCAGAAGCTAAAGGACAACCAACCAATATCCAATACAGGAAGATTATTGGTGATCTGCTGAAAGATGAAAAGAGGATGCGCTTCTATACTGACCAAGAAAAGAATGTCATGCGCTCCTTTGTTCAAGGTTCTTTCTCACAAAACTTAATGAACAATATAGGTAAGTTTGCACCTACAACTAACGGTTTGATGTCTTTCTTACATCTAGGTGCTTTTGCTGCTAATCCAGCACTAGCTGCTGTGTCAGGAGCATCGTTAGCTGCGAGAGGATTGTCAACCAGAGCAGGTAAACGAGGAGTAGAGGATATCCAAAGAGTTATAGCTGCTCCGGGTATGACAAGAGAAGAAGTAGCTCTAGCTCAACAAGAGTTAGTTAATAGAATACAGGGAGCACAACAGTATCAAGGAGCAGGTGCAGCTTCTGCATTAGTTCCTAACATTATCGGTGAAAACATTTAAGGAAAAACAATGGCTAGTTTGATGGATAAACTCAGAAGTTTAGGTATTGGTGTTAAGAATAAGTACGACATAGAAGCCGAGACTGATCCATACATAAGATATATCAGAACTAGCGGTGCTGTCAGAGGAGAGCCTTTTACTCCTGAGATAGCTGAAGCTAGACGTAGATACATGGCTAGACAAAAGCCTACATATCGAGACACAGGTAATGTTGTTAGAGTAGAGACAATCGAGGATGTATCACCAACTCGTGCTACTGCTGAAGGTATGGGTGGATACAGTCAAGGTGGTTTGTTTCAATATACTCCAACTGAGATACCAGAGTATTTAAAGAGACCAGAAATACCAGAATACTTACGAAGAAGAGAGGATGTAGCTCCTCCTTCCAGTGGAAGTATAACTGACAATGTATACGGTATGTCAGGTATGTTGAGAGATTTGTTTACTCCATCTAACTATATTAAACCTGAAACTGTTACTGAAGGTTTACCACCAGAGTCTGCAAACCCAGTTATAGATGTAGCTAATGCTTATCTAGCTGGTGACATGCCTAAATGGAGGACTGCAGATGCTCCTAGTTTCACGTTTGGTCAAACTAGATTTGGTGAGCCAATTACGTCAGAAGAACAGAAACAAGCTGATATCGAAAACAATCTTGAGATACTTAGATATAGAAACAGATATCCAGAGCAACCTGTACCAGTAGAAGAACTGGCAAGACTAGAAGAGGAAAGAGCTGTTGAGAGACAAGAAATAGCTGCTGAGTTAGTTAGGTCAGGAACTGTTGACAGAACTCAGATAGGTCATCCTTTTACTAGAAAACTTGTTGATGATGAGTTGTTCAGACGAGAGGCAGAAAGAACAAGGCAACGTCAAGAAGCTCTGAGTCTGTTCACCCCACAGTTACGAGATTATGATGTTGATGAACAGCAGAGAATGATGAACAGGTCTCTGAGAGGTCAACAACAAGCAGAAGCTCTGCAAGCTGTAGATGAAAATTTAATAGATTATGATGCTACTGAACGGCAGAGAATGATTAACAGAGCTGAACTAAATCAGCCGTCAGTACCAGCACAGGAAGTAAACTATGATTCTATGGGTAACATCATTCCAGTCCCAGAATCTCAAATGCCTACTCCTGTTGAGCTAACTAGACCACAGATTGTAGAAGATACTGCTGCACCAATGACTAAAGTGTTTACTGCAAAGGAATTAAGAAATACTCCGGGTGTCTTGTTTACTGGAGATAATGCAGTTGCAGAAGTAGAAAGAAGGCTAGGAAGAAAGCTGTCAGCAGGAGAAGCTCAACTTGTTAGAGATGAGGGCTTTACTACTGTTCCTTATAAAGATGCAGGTGGAGTAGCTATTGGTGTTGGACAACAAGGTAAATACAACACTCCTAATAGTCTTACAAAAGGATTCGAGGCAGCTGTAGCTGATAAGACAGCAGACATGAAGAGGATCTTTGGTAAGGCTTATCCTAAAGATGAGAAAGCTCAAGCAGCTCTTGTCAACTTAGCTTATCGAGGAGACGTACAACCTAAGTGGTCAGCTCTCTATAGATTAGGTAAGAAAGCAGAAGCTGAAAAAGAGTTCTGGAACAACAAGAGTTACCAGAAACTATTAGAAGAAGAAAAGAAAGGCAAATCTTCTCAAGTCCTAAACAGACTAAGAAGAAATGCCAGAGATCTCTTTGGGTTTAGTTCTAAGTAACTACTGTGAAAGGTTGAGGAAGATATCCTCGACCTTCATAGCTTCCTCTTCTCTACGTCTCCATTCATCATAGGACTGGGCGGGTTTCTTACCTGCCCATTGCCATTGACAGTGATGCCAGATCTCGTGAACGAGTATGTGGTCCTTATACATACCCGGCTTTACGTAGATCACACCAATATCCCCAGCAAGATAGAACGTATTATTACTTGACGTAATAACGTAGTCCTGTGGATGACAGTTCAGTAGAGCTAAGAAAGCTATGACTGTCTCTAACATTTAGATCTCGCAAACACCTGCTGTGCAAGCCAGTTGCTGTGCGCCCTCAACATTGTCATCATCTTCAATCAACTCATCCCAGTAAATGTTACTTGGCATTTTGTCTAGTAACTCATTGTATTGTTCTTCAGTACATTCCTCATATGGTGCTTGTTTATAAGTACCACCATCATACGGTAAGAACGACACACCACTAATATCATCAAAGTTGTTCCATACCCAAGCTCCTACTTCAGGCCACTCTTCTTCCTTGACAGATATAGTGACTGATGGTTTGTGTTCACACCAATGCTTTTGATACAGCATCCACAGCTCTAAATGCTTAATAGCTGTTAGATCATCACGCAACAAAGCAGAATCTGGTGCTTTCTTGGGGAAGCTAAATACCACAGTAGACTCAGGTCTCATGACACAATCTTCTGATGGTACACCCTTCTCTGTCATAAATGTTGTGATAGGGTCTTTCTTATCTCCACGTATGCGCCTGATGTAATAACGGCTATGTCTCGGATGAATACCACTGGCAGAATCAACAAGCTGGCTAACAGTCCCAGAAGGCTTAACACAAGTAACGGAAGCAGAAGGGTTAATATTAAGATCGCTTGCATACTGTAGGTTCGTTTCGACAGCGTGTTGCCTAAGTCTTCCAAGTAATGTCTTGGTTTGTTCATTGTTCTCTCCTAATAGTTTGTTGTCTAAGATGCCAGTCAAAGACACACCTAACAATCTTTCTTCTTCTGCGTTTCTTTGCCATATCTTACGCAAGTAAGGGAAATGTGTTAAAGTAGATTGATATGTTCCTAAGATTGCTGCCAACTCAACCTTACGTTCCATATCATAAATAGTGTCTGATTCTCTTATAACGCACTCTGATAGATTACAAAAACCGAATTTTTTTAAGATAATTTCCGAACACGGGTTGGTCCCAAATTCATGATCTGAATCTCTGCGTCCAGTCTTTTCAGCTTGTGCTTGTGCAGCTTCACGATTAAAGATACCACGCTCACCTGAATGTGACTGATACAAGCTAGTCCACTCATTCATAAACTGACCTACATCTGGTTTACAGTTGTACACAGCAGAGTTATTGGCTAAAGCTCTCTGAGGATTCTCAACCCACCAGTTACCAGTCTTAGCGTGACGCATCTTGTCATCTTCAAGATCAGACAAAGAGATCATAGCTGAACGTCTGACACCTCCTACCACTACTACTTCAGCAACCTTACACATGATGTCATGACACTCAAGTGTGGTTAGCTTACGTCCTGCTGCGCCTCTAAACTTGCGTACCACAAACTCAAACAGTTCCTGTAGCGGTTTAGGTCCACTAGCTCTACCACCAAAGGTCTTGAGCCTAGCTCCTGCTGGTCTAATCTTAGACAAATCCCACTTAGGTATCTCTCCAGAGTAAAGCAGTGCTATGACCTGACGTAGTGCTTTAGCCCAGCCTTCTTTGCTGTCCGCTACAACCACAGTAGTGTCTGAGTCAAACATCTTCTCAGGTACATCTGGTAGCTGATCTACGTACTTATGCTCGACACTAAACCCTACGCCAGTACCACATAGCAGGATATACATAGCCTCATCAAAGCACTTAGGGTCATCTACTGGTAGATAGCTACAGTTATACCCTGCCGTATTGTCCCTCTCAAGGGCTTTCCCGGCTGTCATGATTGAGCGCATGGAGGGGACTACCTCTAGGTTTTTAATCGCCTGAGAGAGATCCTCGTAGGTCTGAGAGGGTATTTTGTAGTCATGTTTAGATTCTAGGTGTTTAGCCATAAAATCCATGTATCTGTCTACGGTTTCTTCCCAGTCCTCTCTACGCTGCTCATCAGGTAAGAAGCGAGAGTATCTGGATTTCGCTATAAATTGTTGATAAAGATCCATTATATTTCCTTTACTAAAATGTCATATTTTTCTTCTATCACATCCTCAAACCTGTCTAATATGTCTTGTGCTGTCAGATCTAACAATTCAATGATGATTGTCTCATCAAACTGCATGAGCTTATCTTTTAGTTCATCTATTGTCAGGTTCATCATCAAGTTCCTTATGTAAATCTTCCAACGTCATTATTACAAGCTGTGCGTAACCACTAATGTCTCGCCATGAATCCTCGTGATAGTAACTACCGTTGAGAATCCTAGCAATCTTGTTAGCAATCATGTCCATACTCTCTCGTGCAAAGTTAGGCATGATCCTATAATTAGGAGATGCGTGCATCACTCGCTTTATCTCCTGACTAATGTTACTAACGATCTCGTAGCGTCCATAAGTTTGTTCACGTTCCATCAAGATATCAGTCGTGTCCATAAGTATTCCTCAAGTAGTTAATTGATACAGGCATTTCATCAAAGCTACCGTTATCTACTTCATTCAACATCCAAATACCAGACCATGAACCATTAGTCTGTGGGCTGAGATATGCTTCATCGTGCTGATAGAATATACCAGCAAAGATACCAGTGATACCTTTACCGTCAGCTTTCTTACTAAAGGCTATAGCTCTGTCTTGGACATGTCCCATGACACAACTCATGTGTTTCTTTTGAAGTAGTAATGATGGATTGCTCACAGGTCTACCCATAATACCTGAAGTAAAGTAATGACTGTAAGCTACACCGTTTATCACAGCTACATCCAAGAAATTATGAATCTCCCAACCGTACTTCTTTAGATTGAAGTCTTCATAACCAATCAAACCTTCCAGCTTTCTATCTGAGTTTATTGCTCTGTCAATACGTTCTTCATGATTACCAATTAGAAATACTTTTTTAGGCTTCCATACTTTCTTCTTGTCTCTACGTTGCTTTGTTTGCTCTTCGATGATAGGTTTCATAAACATATCCATACCAGCATTACCTGCTTTGATGTCTTCGTTATAAGTCCTACCTTCAAACGACTTCTTACCAACATCATAGATACTCAAACTAGGCATATCCCAATGATCTCCTAGATGAATTATGACATCAGGTTTCATCTTCACTGCATACTTACCTGCCCACTCTAAATGTTCAAAAGAGTTGTTAGGTTTACATTGAGTATCAGGAATGACTAAATGTCTCATTTTACCCTCTCAAGTAAGTTGATAAAGTATTCTGCATCTACTACAACCAATGGCTTAGAATGGTTCTGCTTAATAACAAGGACAGGTTCTCTACCTTCAGGAGTGTTATCCATAGCCTGAGAGTAGAAAGCATATACACCAATAGAACTGCGTGACTTACATTCTATTGATATACCTAACTTGTCACCTGCCTCTTGACTAAACAGTATATCTTCACCACCAGCACCCATACTGGTACTTCTTACATCGGACCGGGAAAAGCCAAATTTCTCGACGATTTTGTCCCTAGTCCATTGCTGGAGTTTTCTTCCTTTTGCTTTTGCACTTTGGGTTTTGATGGCTTGTTACCTCCTAATAGTTGTTTCAACTTAAATCTCTTGATCTTCTTAATCCAACCTTTAGGAATATGTATCCTTGAGTTAGATTCAGGACCAGCCCAACACACTGCGATTGTAATAGCCTTCTTATCTTCTGCTACCACAAACCCTATGGTTGAGACATGGTGAATGTCAGTCTTCTCTGTGAGTTCCCAACCAGCATCAGCACAAGCATCGTCCCACTCTATGTACACTACGTCTGGGGTGGAGTCCACAATTGATTTGGTTTTCTTCTGATCCATAAAAGTCTAGCTCTCTCTGTTAGTATGTCAAGATCATTCTCATACTTGTCAACAACAGCAGCAAATAAATCATCTTCATTCTTACAGTCTTTCAGTATCTTTTCAGCTTTCTTAATCCCAATACCTTTAAGACCTGAGATGTTATCTACTCTGTCACCTGTAAGTAATTGAATATAAAAGTTCTTTATTGCTTGATCTTCTGTTACAAAGTACAGCTCTTGTTTGACAAAGTTATAATGCCATCCTCGTATCATGTTTAAGTCTTTATCTATAGACATAATGCAACAACCGTCTTCAGGTAAAGAATAAGCCTCAATTCCTATGGCATCATCTGCTTCTTGTCCTTCTATCAACTTGAAACACCACTTGTTCATGAGATACTCTCTAAGGGAATCGTAATGTATCGGTTTCCTCGCTTTCTCACGATTACCCTTATAAGAGTTCTCAGTAGCAATTTCTTGCCTATAGTTAGAACTTCCTGTAATGTATCCAGAGTAAGAGTCTATTCCGTCCAAGTCCAACAGACCTTGAACAAAATGACCCATTCGAGATAATGCAAACTTCTCATCCTCTGGATCATCTACAGAAAATCCTATCCTATAGACAAGGATGTCTCCGTCAATGAGGGCTTTTGCCTTGTTCATTGACATTGACACAATTACAATGTTTCAGCGTCTTCAAGATCAGGAGCTGCAGAGCCAGTGTACTCAATTAAATCAGTAACAACCAATTTATTAATACCAGCAGATACACCATCCTTACCTCTAAAGCTGTATGTATAAGGCTTGATCCAAGCTACTCCTTTTGAACCATTACCCACTTTAGCATTTACAGTTGATCCGTCTGACATTTCAGTCTTAATAGGATAGTTCTTAGACTTTGCTACAATGAAAAAGCCTTGATCGTCCTTCTTCTTGACTTCAATGCCAGCCTTCTCAATTCTCTCTATTGCCTCAGGCGTTAGATTACAAAGATTAACCTGATAACGGTCAGACATTTGATTCTTTGTGTCAAGACAAGCCCACATAATATCAGCCTTAACCTTAAAAGGACTTAGATCTAAATTTGCCATATTTACTTCTCCTTAGTGTGTTTGTGCCCAATTAGCTCCAATTTTAAAGTCACCATCGAGTGGACACCGTAGCCCGAGTATGTGACCTGCTTCCTGAATTGCCTGTACGCCTAAACGACCCACAGATTCAGCAAGTTCTTTCGTGGTTTCTATTTGCCACTCGTCATGAATATTAGCGACAAAAGAACCCAATATTCTACCAGATTTTAAGCTCTGTGTCAAGCAAATTAATGCTTGTTTCATAACAATTGCGCCAGCTCCTTGAAGTAAGGTGTTGAGTGCAGCGTGCTGTGATCTGATAAGTAAGTGCCTACCATCAAGTCCCGGCAACCAACCTTTAGCAGACAAACGATCAACCTTCTTCCTCAATTCACGCAAGGCTGGAGTGTTGTCTAGGAACTTGTCAATCAACTTCTTACCTTCACGTTCACTACCTCCTACAATGCTGCCTATCTTTGCAGGACCAGCTCCGTACAAAAAAGCATATATCAGTGTTTTTGCCTGATCTCTGCTGGTTAGTCCTGCTGCTTTCATGTTGACAGTATGGATATCACCATCGCAGACTTCCTTGATGTAGTCCTGATCCTGCATGTAATGAGCAAGCATGCGAAGTTCGAGACCAGAGGCATCAATACCAACCAAGACTTTACCTTCATCAGTAATCCAGCAAGATCTACATTCCTCGCCAAATGGATTACCAACTCTGGGAACTTGAGCCATGTTTGGGGAGTTGTGAGTCATTCGTCCCGTGACTGCTCCATTGGTGATGATCGAACCGTGAACCCTGTCGTTCCTATCCGCATGGTCAAGCCATGATTCAACCTGAGTAATCCTTTTTTGAAGCAGTAAGTATTCCTCAATGAGTTTAGCTTCAGGAATTTCAATAGTTGATAATACTTTCTCATCGACAATCACCGTTCCTTTATCTGTGAATTTACGAGGTTTCCATCCAAGAGCCATAAGACGTTCAGCAATTTGCTTACGACTGCCCGGATTGAATACCTCAACCTTGTCCTTCAATGGTTTGCCAGTCTTCTCGCTGACTCTTGATGTAACTATTGGTTTGAATACCTTTTGTAGATCTTCTTCAATCTGGTTAAGTCTCTTCTTCCATTCCACAAGAAGCGACATGACTCGTTTGATGTCCAGCTTAAAACCAGTCTCTTGCTGCTTCTGTATAATGGTAGCAACAGAATGTTCCAGATCGACAGAAAGACCCCAATCCAGTAAATCATTGCTAATTCTTTTATAAAGCTGAGCAGTGACTTCAACATCCTGCTTACAATACGCCACCATTTCATCTGTCAAACCTCCATCAAAATCAGTAAAGTCTTGTTTATAGTTTCCTAACCTTTGACCCCAAGCTCTTAATGAGTGCCCATTTTCTCGTGTTGGTTCTTCTAATCTTGACATTATTAGTGTGTCTTTTAACTGGTGCATATCCATCTTCAAGTTCCACAGCCTCTTGAGAACCGGAGCATCGAAGTTTATTATGTTGTGACCAATCAAAATACTTGGATCTTCCAGATAGCTTTGTAATTTTTCTGCTTCCGTCCATACGTTCACCTCATTGGTTTGTAAATCTTTAGTTACAGCACACCAGATACGGGCAGCCTTGCTGTCAGTTTCTATGTCGATAACTATTTCTCTCATAACGAGTCCTCATCGTCTGCTCTTTGTGTTAGTCTTCCATATTGCAAATCGTATAACAGTTTACAAGCAGGACCAGTCAAACCACAGAACCTATTTTTTAGAATCCTGACATGTGTTGTGTGGCGTTCCACTGGGTCAGGGTCTTGTCCGTTCCTTTCTAAACCTATGACAATATCTGAAACGGTAGCAATACCACTAGAACCTCGAAGCTGTGCAAGTGATGTTGCTGCGCCTTCCTCGTGTCCCTTGCCGTCTGGTCGCTTGAGGTGAGAAACAACAAACAAACAAATGCCTGTTTCTTGAGCTAACATCCGCAAACGAACCATGATTTCATCAATGGCTTTCCTCTCGTCTAGGTTCTTTTCCTGATTAGCAGCAACAACAATGCTCACATGGTCAAGGACTATGAACTTACACTTCAGGGCTTTGGCTAGATACCTAACACGATTAAGGATGTTGTCTATCGCTGTTGATCCAAAGTGATCGAACAGAAACAAACGACCAGTTCCCAGCGTGGCATCAAATGCTTCTCGTAGTTCTGTCTCTGTACATTCAACGTCTGGCAGATGTAATGGCTTGTTTGCATACAATGACATAAGAGATCTGGCGGTTTTGCGTGTTGATTCCTCCAAGAACATCAAGCCTATATTGTCAGTTGTGTTATTCAGAATATGAAAGACTAACTCCCTGACAAACTGAGACTTACCTAGACCAGATCCAGCCGTGATCGTAACCAGTTCGCTATCCCGTATCCCATAAGTCAAGTTATTTATGCCCTTGAATGGATATTGAACTAAGCTCTGCTCAATGGGTTTAGATACCTCCTCCCACATGGTTGAACCGTCAATGATGCCATCAGGAACAAACCGTTCTGCAGACCACCAGCAACTCAAAAAGTCCTTTTCAGCTTCTGCCTGTAAGAAGTCGCAAGCGTCTTTGTACTTGTCAGGATATTTGAACATCTTTACTTTTGAGCCAAACAGTTCTGCAAGTTGTTTAGCTGCTCCCTTGCCCTGATCGTCGTTATCCATACAGATGACAATGTTCTCAAAGCTATCAATCCATTCAAAATGGGTTTGTGCGTCTGTTATGGCTGCAGCACAACCATTGCGGATGCTGACACAAGCAAATTTTGACCCCATCATCTGAAAGGCTGCCAGTGCGTCCATTTCGCCCTCGCAGATGGTCAGATATTTGCTTGATGCCTTTGGGAACAGGTTTTGACCAAACAATCTGGCACTTTTCCAGTCCCCGGAGATTGAGAACTTCTTTTCCTTAACGCCTCGTTTCTTGTAAGCCGTGACTTTATCGTCCTTGTCAGTGTACGGAAACCAGAAGTTATCGCCATCGCTCATGACACCAAAAAACTCACAGGTGGCACGGGTCAAGCCTCGTTCTGGTATTGACACATAAGATCCTTCGATAGGCGGTTCTACAGGACGATTTGGGACGTTCTGCGGGTTGTTGGATACTAGGGTCATATTTCCTCTTTGCGTGTCGTGGTGGGCTTCTGTGTGGCTTGTAGAGCATACATAACACAATGACCCCCAATCGTAGTAAGTTAAACCATCACTTGAGCCACAATCTGCACAAGGTTGGTGCGCTTTTAGTTGTATTCCCATATAAAAAGATCCTCTCTTTATATATCTATATAGTTACTATTAGAATTGTTTAGTAAAAACAACAATAAATAAATATAAATAAAACTAATTAATACTATTTAGGCTTAATCCTCTGCTGCTCATTACCTCTAGCAGCTTAAACATGACAAATTGACCGCTGTATTCTTCCAGTAAATCGGCGAAATCATTTAAAACAGCGTATAGATGGGCTTCTTCGTCTGCTTCTGCTTGGTATCGTTGCTGGTCGTTGTCGTCTGTTGTCATCAGTCGTTATCCTCGCTAAAGTCATTGGTGAATTTCAGGTTGTCAAAATTTAGCTCCTCAACCCCATAATAGGTGTATCCCTCGTCGTTACCGTGTTTAAGGTCTGCCCGCTCAATGGTTAAAAAGTCGCCGTCAACCTCGTTGAAACATTTGGAGCATAGATCGACAAATTCGTTTGTTTCCGCATAACGTCGTGTTGATTCAAACTCCGTAAGGGCTTCATCGCATGATATACATCGCATAAGTCATAACCTCCTAAGTCATTGATTAAAGTGTTTTTTAAATTGTCTAAAATGTCGTTTAGAGATGTTTCGTGGTTTAGCATGCGTCCTCCGTATGGTTGTAATTGCTGTATAGTTTGTCACATAAAGCCATTCGATAGCTATCGTCCCGCCTCACCTCGTCCCACTCTTCAAGGCTGCGAGATGGTGACAGCTCTTGAAAGTGAGACACGACGCTGTAATCGTCCAGCGAATCGACAAACTGCCTAATATTGTCTTTTATTTGCTCGTTGTACTCGTTCGACATAATCAAACCTCCTTTTTGGGTGCTTTCAAAAGCTCTGCAATTGTCTGCTTTTGGTGTTGGTTGTCAGGAAACGGCCATTTTTTAACATCTATTGAACCATCTTTGGCTTTGAACTTGTAACGCTTAATAACTAGCTTTGGCATGTCTTTAATCTCCGTAAAATTGTTTACTGTCATTATATCCGTCAATGTATTGCTTTATCTGTTCGACGGTTGAAACCTCGTACCGTGTGCCGTCTTGGATCAAGTGAGGGCTTAACGGTTTGTTAAAAAGTGCATCAGTTTGACCGCACTGAAACGGTGTCTGGTCTTTGTTTGTCATTGAATCACCCTTTCTATGTGAACACTAACTGCGCCATGCCTGATATCGTGCTGGTGTTGAAAATTATAATCTCTAAAAGCGTCGATAGCATCGTCTTCAGTATCAAACGTTTCATGGACAAAACCATCAACCAGCAAAGCCCACAGCGCATTATTTTGGATCTGTTGCAACTCTTCAAAATATTCTTGTGCGTGTTCTGGATCTTCTAAAATCCAGCGATTTAATTGCTTGACTTCTTCATCTAAATACTTAAAGCGTTGATAAATCATAACTTTTTTTCCTTTTAAAAAACTGTGTCCCATTTCTAACTATACAGCATTTTTATGACAATTTTATTACAATAAACTACTGACCGCCCCAAAGATCAACATCGCACAAACTGAGACGCTAACAAAAACCATAAAACCCAAGAATATGCCAGCCAATAAACGCATCATTTGACAACCTCGCTTGTGGTGGTGGTTGTGTGTTTCATGATTTGATAGTCATGTGGCACTGGTTGCCGTTTCTTGGCGTAATAGCTGCGGTAGAACTGCAAAAAGTCATGCGCCTCTTCTAGTGTCTCAAAGGTGCAAACTGGCTGGCTGTCGCTCGTCTGGATGGTGTAATTCGTCATAGCTACCACTCCCCAAAAGTGCAGACGATCCCGCATCTTGACTCTTTGCAGTTGTGTCTGCGTATGGCTTGGAGTTGTCTTTGCTCTGCTGCTCGCTTTGTCCAGCTCCAAGAGACAGGAGAAGCCCCAGCTTTTAGTTCTTCGCATCGTGGGCAGCCGTCAATCTTGCGCCCAAAATTTGCCCCGTGGTTGTGTTCTGTGGTCATTGTAAGCCCTCCATTAAAAGCATGAATAAGTGAATCAAGAATAAAACAAGCCCTGCTCTAAGTACGAAATATACTAGATCTCTCAGCATTTTGCAAACTCCTTCTCAATGTATACGCTGACATTTTCTAATTTTTTAAAATTGAGTTTTTTCAAAACGAGTTTAACTTGATACGGTAATCGATGCCATTCGACAATTTCACCCCTGGCGTTTACAGCGATCTTTTGATGCTCTACAAAATCGTCTCCGTCTTCTCGAACATCAGTTAGCCAAAACAGCAAGGACGGCTCTAACTTGTATTCGTCAACCTCTATTTGGTAGGCAAGTTTTACAGGGTCATGTCCTTCTTTGGTTTTATAGGTTTGTTCCCACAGATATTTATGCTCGACAACTCTTTCGGTTGCTTTGCTGCTGATGAATGTTAATTTTTCCATAATTAAGCCTCCGCCAAGTCTGAATAGTCAAGAGCGTCAAACGCTTCAACGTTGAAACCTTCAACCATTGAGGCCATCTTATCACCATAGTTAAGGACTACAGCCTGAGCATTGAAAACGCTCTTCTTGACGTGCAAATAATCTTTGGTTGTGTAAGTCTCAGGATCTCTGAAAGCGTCTATGAGATGGCGAACAGTCCAATATTTGGCAGCGTCTGACACACTCAGACCAAAGACACGACCAGAACAGTAATTTCTGTGTTGCTTCTCGTATTTCTTTTCAAGGTTAAAAATCTCGTCTCTGTAGGCTGTGTGCGTGATGTTGTCTAAACCTCTAAAACTGTTGTAAGCGTCTGCGATAAGTTTCTTTTGTGCTTTGGTAATCATTTGTAGCTCCTTGTTTTTGGTTAAGTAGGGCAGATTCTAAGACCTGCCCCTTTAGTTGTCAAGTGTTATTTGTTCATTAATCGTAGTTTACCTGTTAATCCTTTGTCCTTGAGATACTTTATAACGTACTCGATAACTTCTTTCTTAGTGTTGCCAGCGAACATCATTGGGCAGTCTTTCAACTCCTCAATATTAGTGTCAATGTTGATGCCACCAACAACAGCATCATACCCGAAAATATCGTCCAACTCGTCAACTGGTCCAGCAGTCCCACCATTTCTATATACTGGGTTTATATAAAGTTCGTATATATTTGAGCTATTCATTTTAATCTCCTTGTTTTGTGTTTCTATGCTTCCCAGTATATACAATCAAAACACCTTGTCAACAACTTTTTTAAATATTTTTTTAAATTATTTTTCTTGTCTCTTTTCTGCCTCCTTTGAACCCTCAAGCCTTGAGATCTTTCCCTTTACCCATAGAACCCAGCAGAACCACTCAGAAGCCCTCAGAGAGCCTCAGAGCTTCTCAGCTAACCTCAGACGTTCAGAGCTTACAGCGTGCCTCTGTGAGGCTGTAGAACAGCGAGACAAGCAGCCAGTAATCGACCAATGCTAACCCTCCTAAACTTTTTATTTTAGGATCTTGTCAGCCTGTGAATATGTGTACAATCTGTGGATAGTCTGTGGATAAGTCTCTTAAATGGTACTAAACAAACACTCACACCTACCAAAACTACTCAACCTGTGGATAACTTTGTGGATAACTCAGGTCAACCCATCAACTTATTCACAATCTATGCACAATCTGTGGATAACTTGTGGATGAATTGTGGATAACTGTGAAACATCTCGTGAAACATATAAACTTATCCACAATCTGTCCACATTTGTGAATATCCTGTGGATAACTTAGACCGGGGGAGGGGTAGACTGGGTATGATTTAATTATATATACCCTAACAGACACAAAAAAAAAGTAAATTAAGCAAAATACTGCATAAATTAGTTAAAAAATAACTAAAGAAAGAGCTTTATAATCAATATATTACGTTTAGAGCTATTTAATGTAAAATAGACTGTGAAGTTATCGTTTAGATCTAGTAGAGAAGTGATCCCTACAATAAAAAAGACTTGACAAATCTCTAAAAATATGCTATAATAACCGCTACTATGTAGGACTAAGAGACACTGTGAACAACAACCACCATCACATCCCGTCTTAAAACTACATAGATTTAAATAATAACTAAATAAGGATAAACGTTTTGTCCCTTAAAAGTCCTGTCAAACGAGGACGTGGTAGACCTCGTAAGACTGAAGTAGAAGCCAAGAAGAATAGAGGTGTTGTCGGTAGACCACCCGGTGAAGCAGCTAGAATAAAAGAGTTTTACGCTAGGTTGCTGACTACCAGTGGTGAAACTGTTATTAACACTGTTCTAAAGAAGGCACTGGATGATACGGATAAGGACCAGATAGCTTGTTTGAAGATGTGTATGGACAGAATGTTGCCTGTATCCTTTTTCGAAAAGGACAAGGATGCTAGGCGTGGTAACGTATCTATTAGCATTTCAATGGTTGGGGATCAGAAAGCAATCATTGAGCAAGAAGAGGAAGAAGACCAAGATATACACGATGTTGAATACGAGACGATAGATGTCAGATCTGAAGATTAAGCTGCTACCTTGGCAGCAAGAGGTCTGGACTGATCCGTCTAGGTTCAAGGTCATAGCTGCAGGTCGTAGAACAGGTAAGAGTAGGATGGCAGCGTGGAGATTGATTGTCTCTGCGTTGGAAGCTAAGAAGGGTCATGTGTGGTATGTAGCCCCTACGCAGCAACAGGCTAGGGACATTATGTGGCAACAGTTGTTAGAGCTGGCTCATCCAGTCATAACTAACAGCCATGTCAATAATATGCAGATCACACTGATAAATGGTTCTGTCATATCACTAAAAGGTGCTGATAGACCTGAGACGATGCGGGGTGTAGCCTTAAAGTTTGTCGTACTTGATGAGTATGCAGATATTAAGCCTACCGTATTTGAGCAGATCTTGAGACCTGCACTAGCTGACTTGAAAGGTGAAGCTGTATTTATTGGTACACCTAAAGGACGTAATCATTTTTATGATATTTACAAGCTAGGTCAGAGTGAAAGACCAGAAGCAAAGGATTGGAAGAGCTGGCACTTTACTTCATTTGATAATCCTCTCTTAGATAAGGAGGAGATTGAAGTAGCAAAGAACACCATGTCTACATTTGCGTTTAGACAGGAGTTCATGGCTAGTTTTGAAGCACCTCAGTCAGAGTTATTTAAAGAAGACTGGGTGTTGATTAAGGATAAAGAGGAAGAACCTGAAGTAGGAACGTACTACATGGGCGTAGACCTTGCAGGTTTTGAGAATGTCTCTAGTCAGGCTAGCAACAAAAAGAAATACTTAGACCAAACAGCTATAGCTATTGTCAAAGTAGGTGATGATAATAGATGGTGGGTGGATAAGATTGATGCTGGCAGGTGGGATATCAAGGAAATATGCGAGAGAATCCTGAATCACGTCCAATTATACGACATACAGGTAATTGGAATAGAAAAAGGAGCGCTAAAAAGAGCATTGATGCCGTATCTCACCGAGATGATGCTAAAGAAAGCAGTGTATCCAAGGATAGACGAGGTAGCTCTAGGAAATAAAAGTAAAGTAGACAAGATTATTGGTGCTTTACAGGGTAGGTTTGAACATAAACAGATAGAACTATGCGATGGGGACTGGATACCACCGTTTAGAGACGAGTTATTGAACTTTCCTACGACTGGAGTCCACGATGACATGGTAGATGCACTGAGTTTGATAGCACACATTGCTAATGCAGCAGTGTATTTTGATGATTATGATGATGATTATGAACCTTTAGATATTATAAGTGGTTATTAATATGCCAAAAAAACCAGAACCAGAGTTTATAGATCGTATAATGAATCCTCAAAAGTATCCTTATATTGAAAACCAAGATGGTAGTATTTCTACTCACAGAATGGCAAATACTGAAATAGATGGTAAATTTATTGCTTTTCCTATGATTCAGTTTATACCTTTTAGTAAGGAACTATACGAGTTTAAAGATTTTAAAAACGCTGTAGATTATGCACTAAGAACAGGAAACTTTAAAGAATTTGGTTCTGATGCTGAAGCATTAGACTATGCTAAAAATTATAAAACTGGTACTCCTTTAGCAGATTTTAACCCTAGGAACTAATATGGCTGAACAATACGAAGAAGAATTGCAATCAGAAGTAACTGAGAGTGATAAGGAGCTAGTATCTTTTATAGTTGAACACTGTGACAGGTGGAGAGACTGGAGAGACACTAATTATGAAAGTAAATGGGATGAATATGAAAGGATATACTATGGTATCTGGGCTTCTGAAGATCGTACACGGGATAGTGAACGTAGTAAAATCGTTAGTCCTGCTACTCGTCAAGCTGTTGACAACCGTGTGGCAGAAACTATGGAAGGGTTTGCAGGATCTGGTAAACTTTTTGAAGTCGTAGACGATTTACAAGACGGAGACAGAACTGACGTTGAGTTAATGCAGACTCTTCTATTAGAAGACACACATAATAACGCATACTTAAACAACGTTAGTTCTATTGTTAAACTAGCTGAGATCTACGGTACAGGTGTAGGTGAGATTGTTGTTAAGACAGAGATCGAGAAGATCCCAACAACACAACCTTTACCGGGACAGCAAGGAATGGCTGCTGTTGGTGTTACTGAACAAGAACGAGTAGCTGTTAAAGTTAAACCTGTACATCCAAGAAACATTTTGATAGATCCTAATGCGGATGCTATTGATGATTCTTTGGGTGTAGCTGTTGAGGAGTATGTAAGTTTATTCCAGATTGTAAAAGGAATAGAATCAGGCATATATCGTAAAGTAGACATTGAACCTCACTACGAAAGTGATGACCTAGAACCAAGTAAAGTAGAGTCAACCAGCTATCAAGACGATAAGGTTAAGATCCTACGTTACTATGGTTTAGTTCCTAGAGAATACTTGGAGCAGATGGAGAACGAAGGTGAAGAGGTTGTAGACTTGTTCCCTGAAGATTCTGCTGCTGACAAAGTATCAGACTTGGTAGAAGCTATTGTTATTATTGCTAATGATATGCACCTACTCAAGGCTGAAGCATCTCCATACATGATGCAAGATCGTCCTATTATTGCTTATCGACCAGAGGTACGTCCGGGTAGGTTCTATGGCGTAGGTACGGTTGAGAAGGCTTATAATATGCAGAAGGCTATTGACGCTCAGTTAAGAAGCCACATGGACTCTCTAGCATTGACTACTGCACCTATGATGGGTATAGATGCTACTCGCTTACCACGAGGTATGAAGTTTGAAGTTAGGCCGGGTAAGAACATTCTAACCAATGGAAATCCTGCTGAGATCTTACAACCATTTAAATTTGGATCTACAGATGCTTCTAACTATGAGACAGCTAAAGGGTTTGAAGCAATGCTGCTACAAGCTACAGGCACACTAGACTCGTCAGAGTTGGTCAAGAGCGCAGCATCTACAGCAGGACAGAATAATGGAATGGGTATGTCTCTGGCTATGTCAGCGATTGTCAAGAAAAACAAATTGGCAATGGCTTCATTCCAAGACGATTTCATTATACCAATGGTTCAGAAAGTCGCATACAGGTATATGCAGTTTGATCCAGACCGTTACCCAATGAGAGACTTTAAGTTTACTACTATGTCTTCTATTGGTGCTATAGCTAGAGAATACGAACAACAACAGCTAATAGGCTTGATGCAAACGCTTGGTCCTAACTCCCCTATTGTTCCTATCTTGCTAAGAAGTATTGTTGCTACATCAGGATTGATGAATAAAGAGCAGTTAATGGTTCAACTAGACCAGATGTCTCAGCCTAATCCTGAAGCACAGCAGATGGAACAACAGCATCATCAGCTACAGATGGGTCTACTTGAGGCTCAAATCAATGAGCTTAATGGTAGAGCTGCTGAGTCTGGAGCTGACGCTCAAGAGGCACAGGCTAGGGCGCAGAAGCTCATGGTTGAGGCTTCTTTGATGGATGAAAAAGTTAAGTCAGATATCATCAGAAATCTATCTGCCAATATCTCAGCTAAAGACTCTAATGAGTTCCAAAAAAGAGCTAAAGTAGCTGAATTATTGTTAAAAGAGAAAGATATTGACTCGAAAGAGAGGATAGTAGATAAGCAAATGATGGAAAAGCGATTAAGTCAATAAAATACTTGACTTTTAGCTAAATTTGTGGTATAATAATGGTACATTATAGTAACTTGATAGAGGACTCCGTTTTGGATAAAGAACTCCAAGAGTATTACGAAGCAAGGTTTGACATGATGGCAACAAAAGGCTGGATAGATCTTCTAGCTGATGTTGACAAAATGATAGAAGAAAGAAACAACTTAATGGCTACTAAGAGTTTAGAAGAACTAAACCTTAGGAAAGGCCAACTAGATGTTCTTTACTGGATCAAGACACTCAAACAATTATCCGAAGAATCATGGGAGCAACTCAATGAAAAGGATGTTTGAGTTTAGATGTGGTGAAGGTCATTTAACAGAACAATACATTGATGAAGAAGTAAAACATATAGACTGTCCTTCTTGTGAATGTATCTCTCTCCGTATTATTTCTAGTCCACGCATTTCGCTGGAAGGAGTCACAGGTGACTTCCCAACAGCAGCAGATGCTTGGGCTAAGAAACATGAGGAGGCTACAAGAGTTGCCTATAAGCGCAGAGAGGGTTAGCGTCAGGTAACATTTTTTAATTCCTAAAATCACAAGCGTGACAGGAGAATATATGGCTAAATTTGAAGATCCGTTACAGGAGGAAATTGAGTTTGATGAGGTAGTAGAAGAGGAAGAGGAACAGGAAGAAGAGCAACAAATTGAAGAAGTAGTTGCTGAACAACCACCTCAACCAGAACTACCAGATAAGTATCGAAATAAGTCAGTTGATGATATTATTAAGATGCACCAAGAAGCTGAAAAGCTAATTGGTAAACAAGCTCAAGAAGTTGGTGAAGTCAGAAGACTAGCTGACGAACTCTTAAAACGACAATTCGAGCAAACTAAAGCTGTTGAAAACCCTAAAGAAGAAATAGATTTTGCTCAACGATTGTATGAAGATCCTGAAAAAGCAATTAGTGAAGCGGTATCAAAACATCCTGCTGTAACACAAGCACAACAACAAGCTGTAGCTTTTAAACAGCAGCAAGTAGCACAAAAACTAAGATCTGAGTATTCTAATTTTGATGAAATTATACAAGATCCCAGTTTCTTTGAGTGGATAAAAGCATCACCAGTTAGAACAAGACTGTATGCTGAAGCTGATGGCGGTTATGATTATAACGCTGCATCAGAACTTTTATCTACTTGGAATTTGATAAAAGGCACTAAATATCAAAAAACTGAAGATCCTGCTGTAATAGAAGCAAAAAAAGAAACTGCTAAGAATCTTAGAACTGTTGCTGTAAATACTGGTTCACCTGCTCCAAGTTCTAAAAAGACATATCGTAGATCTGATCTAATTAACTTACGTTTACGTGATCCAGATCGCTACTATGCGATGCAAGACGAGATAATGTCAGCATACGCAGAAGGGCGTGTCAAATAGAAAGGAAATAAAAAATGGCACTTGGTACAGATCACGTCACTAAAACCACTGCGGATAAATTTATCCCAGAGGTATGGAGTGACGAAATCATTGCAGCTTACAAGCAGAATC